>Ga0335070_10001239_pt1 | contig 29374 bp, 32 predicted proteins | sample Lox_Sample_13_FD_206722 | JGI IMG/M metagenome (GOLD analysis project Ga0335070, IMG submission 206722) | Soil microbial communities from Loxahatchee National Wildlife Refuge, Florida, United States - Lox_Sample_1.3 | ecosystem: Environmental > Terrestrial > Soil > Wetlands | place: USA...
GCTCTTTGAGCTTCTTGATCTTCTCATCCACCTTGGCATCGCTCTCTTTGTCAGAGATGAGAACGGCAATACCCGGCGGATGGACGTAGGTCTTTTCGTGTCGATAGATCACCTCTTCATTTCCGACCTGCACCTTATTATCCCCTGCTCCAATCGTAACAAGCTTGATTGCCGGTGCAAGTAAATCCTCCAGCTTCGCTTTTACTTCAGGCGTGAGGTAGAGACATTTTTCGACCGTGGCGCCACCTGTGGCCAATTTCATTGCAAAAGCAAAACATGTGGGATAACCACAATCTTTGCACGGTTTTTTTCCAGGGAGCATCTTTACAATTTCAGATCCTGATATTGGCATATTCCACCTCCATAATTTTTTTCGTGTCCGTCGTCATGCCTGCACGCCGAAGTGCGTTTCCGCGGGGCCACGGTCACGGTTTCTTACGTCGGGAGCTCCACCTCACCCTTTAACCAGGGGTGCCCTACTTTTTCCAAAAATGCGGAAAGTTCGTCGGGATTCTTGGCGTCGTCCTCTGTGGCAATCTTGTCATAGAGTCCTCTTGCCTCAAGGACTTCTTTAAATTTTTCCTTTATTTCTTTAGGCATCCAGACGATCCTCGCCATGCCACCATCCGCCTGGATGAATTTTTGGGATCTCAGTTGTTCGAGACCGGTTCCAAGCCTGCCTTCGATCTGTTTTCCTCCAGATGTCTCGCCGGCCATTCGAGAGAAAGTCGTTCCGATGACCGTCTCGCCTTTATACTCCCTGTTCACGATACCGAAGGCATCCACTTCAGGGATGTAGAAGACGATTGCCTGGAAGCAACCGCATGAGGTGTGGGGATGTTCAAAGGCACTATAAAGGTAGACTTTATCGTAGGCGCCTAAAGATTTCTCCGCCACGACTTTATTAACCCCTTCATATTCACCCCTCGCGCCACTGATCAATTCCCCTTTTTCTATGGCGAAGATCGGACCTTCGGGATCGATTTTCGCGGCCGCTCTTCCATCAAACCAGTTGATGGCGCCGCAATTGCCGATCCGATTCGGTGAGATGATGGAGCAATGGGTCGGAGCAAAACTCTGGCATAAGACACAGCCATAGAATGAATCCACATCCTCATCCTTGAGCTTTCTCGCCCTTTCATCTCTGGCCTCGTATCGCTTCAAAGCCTCCGGCAGGAGTTCGACCACTTTTTTGGGATCGGTGATGATCGTGGTCTGAATCTTTTCGATGATCGGCATCTCCGAGGTGAAGAGAAAATTGAAGATTTCACCCAATTCTTTCAAAGAGGTAAAGCCTTTCTTGTACGCATCCGTGCTCAACCTCACCCACATGTCCTGTCTTTGATTCATATGATACCAGCCCTGAATAAAATTGAGGTACATGTGAATTTTTCTCTCGATGATGGCTTCCGCATCCGTATCCAGATCGGATCCGGCGACATCGATCAAAATGGCGATGGGATAAGTTCCGCCTTTATCCGCCTCCGGGTCATAAGGTTTCAATTCGTTAATGTCGGGGCCAATGATTTCAACCTTCTCGTTCTCTATCTCATCGACGCTCTTTACAGTGGCCAGTTCGAATTTAGTCGCTACCTTGGGGCCTCCAAACTCAATAAACAGATTCTCCTTCCGAATGACTTCACCTTCATATTGCGGTCCGATGTCAGCATGAAACTCCATTTCTACTCTCCTTTCTTTAGATTATCTATCAGACTCTCCAGGAAATTTTTCCATTGGTCATCTTTTCTCATATTGGGAAGAGAAAAATCGGCATGGGGGTAATAGTATTTGCACAGGGTCATGGTCTTCAGATGGGGAGCAAAATGCTTGAGAACGGAAAGTCCCTGTTCCCCAAGATCGGTTCTGAAGCCGAAGAAAAGCACCAAGTCGTGATTCCCTTCCTTCTTCACCCCTTTCCACTCTGGGTCTTTCAGGGCATTGATAATCTCAACGATGTCGTAGACACTGTTGGGTTGTACCCCCAATTCGACCATCTTCGATTTAACCGTTGCGGTGGCACACGTGGGGATATTCTTGGCCTTTGCGATGTCCAAGGCGTATTCCATGAGCGATTTTTCGCCAAGGGTTAGCTTGAGCAGACGCGGACCAAGAACCAGAAGGGGCCGCTGTGCCTTCGCGATCTGCTTGGCGTATTCGACCGGATCCTCGACCAACCGAGCTGTTCTCGTTCCTGTTAGGATGTTGACTCTATGATAGGGCATTAAAGGGGCTAATTGACTCATGCTCTTTTCCTCCTTTTAGTGTATGACCGAATCCACCGGCACCTTCGTAGGATAGGTCCCGATCAGGGTGGGAAGTCCAACGGGTTCTTTCGGTTTCCAGCCGATTTGGGTGAGGTATACCTTCACCTCTTTTTTATAAACGAGAGGAATATCCGCATCTCTTCTCACATAGAGGGGAAGGTCCTCCGGGAGGCCGCCTCCCATATACTTCTTGTAAAGGGAGATGTAGTGATTCAATTTGATTCCCCTTCCCTGGGGTGTATCATTCTTCCGGATGCAGAGTTTCGGGATCATCACCATGGCCTTCTCTTTTGTCTCAGCGACATAGGCGAGGTGTTCGGGTGAAGGCTCTGCGGTTTCTACGATCTGTCTCTTTCTCGCATCCATCACCTTCCATTCGCCCTCTTCTTTTCTCGAGAGATAGAGCCTTCGATACTTCGAAGAGTGAGGACCCAGGATAACGGGAACTCCCAGCCGGTTGAAGCCTGTACCAATGGCGGCTGCCTTTTGGGAGTAAACTCCCCAGGCGATGCCAACCGCTCCGACTCGGTTGAGAACATAATCCGCCATGACTTCATAATTTGCTCTCAAAGGCAAGGCGGCAAAGATATTGGCGATCTTGATCGCTGCTCCGGCGATATGACTATTCGCGACACAGGAACCCACGTTGACCACGCATCCAGCATCGAAATCGCCTGGATACTTCTCATAAATAGTCTTTCCATCGGCGTCCTTCCACATTCCTACTGCCATAGCCGTGCAGCCGGAGACGACTACAATATATTTCCTCCGGGCAAATTCATCCACCATTTCTGCAAGGTCTCGTATATCGGGGAAGTTAGAGCAGCCCACGAAGGCCACCACTCCAGGAATGGTGCCAAGGGTGATCGGCGCGCCCACGGTTCTGATCTCGGTATCCATAATCGGACCGCGTCCGGATCTGATCTTCCATTTTTCTTTGCTTGCCCCGACCTGCATGATCTTCATAATGGGAATATTTTTGGGACATTCCTCCTCGCATTTGCCGCAGCCAATGCAGAGATTGAACTGTTCCCTGATCACATCAAAATTGCCTTTGGCAACTTGACTGACGCCGTTTCCAATGTCGAAAAGATTGGGACAGGCCGTCTCACAAATGCCGCAACTGCCGCATTTTTTCGCAAGCTCTGTGGCCTCTTGCTCCGTCAACCACTCCTTCCTCCTCTGAGGTGCCATGGCCATGGCAACTTTTACTGCCACTTCAGCTGCCTTCTTCGGGTCAAGAATGGCAAAATGCTGTTTCTCCTCGACCATCTTCTTTACGATCTCTCCGGTCTCCATCTCGGAGGCGTTTTCGAGGCCGTACATGACCTTGTCGAGGGTGGCGATGAGAGCTGAGCCGGCTTTGGTGGCTTCGATCGGCATATCGGTCCGGATGCATTGCTCATCCGTCATAATGACATCGGCAAAACCGCTTCGGATGAAGAAAAGTTGTCGCGAGTAGGGACCGATGACCTTTGCCTTGTCAGAATACCGACTCGTTTCGAGGGCGGTGCAACAGACCCCACAGAACTCCACCTTGTCGTAAAGGTCGTTTTCTCTCAGGTAGTCCACCACAACAGTGGAAGTGGCGGGGTTGTGTCCGACAAATAGAATGATGGGTTTCGTCTTATCGACAGTATTCCATCCCAGATCCACCAAGGGTGTATCTGCAACAGAAGTGGGATAGTTAAATCCTACAATCTGGGCAATGTCACCCACCTCCATGCCCACATGGTCGAGCATTCCGGCGTGTAAGGCCTTTGATTCAAAGTCCAGGTTACTTCCCTCCTGTCCCATATTCGTGGCGTCAAGAAGTTGAGTGATCTCTTTATAAACGTATTCAATCGCTATCTTCAGATCACCCAGCGTTTCTGGCTTCAGCCCGAGAACGGTCCTGATAATCGGTGCCTCGAGTTCCACGGAAGTGCCTAAATTGATCTTCTTATCCGGGCCATGCTTCTCGATCAAGAGCTCCAGAATATGTCCTGCATGCGAAGCATGGGCTGAGGCTCCCATCAGGCAGTTAAGAAGAATCCACCTTGACTGTTGAGTTCCAATATCGATCCCGCATCCCCCTCTCCGTGACTCCGTCAGGTCGCATTTGCCATAGGTGCAAAAACAGCACAGGTCGCAGAACGGGGCATAGAAGGGCTTGTAGGTTTGAAGAAGCTTCATATCCCAGTTTCTGAGATCCGACATCTCCGGCATGGGTGTATGCCCGATCGGCTCCCAGGGGATCTCCGCCTTGATCTTTTCGTGGACCTCTTTCAACTTTCTCGTTAATTCCTTAATTTCCGCCATTGGCTATTACCTCCCTATTGTCTCTTTCACGAGTTTGAGTGTCTCAGGATGCCTCAGGACAAGAATGTTCGCTCCGGCAAGATAAAGGGACAGAGCGGTCATCCCCTCCCAGAGCAATCCCTGGGTCTTATTCTCTTTCGCCTGTTTCGTTTTCCAGCATTCGTCGCCAAGATTGGCAATGATGGGCATCATGGTCATACTATCTTTTGTGATCACCCCAATTTGTTTCACTCTTTCGATCAGGGAGAAGCTGTATTCGATGCCATAACCTAACGCTGAGGAAAGGGGATCAATGACCACCTTCTCCGGGGGCAAGAACTTGCAAAGTTTAACGCTCAATTCTTTAAGAAGGTTGATGTCGAGAGGACTCTGGGCAATGGCCACATGCCCGTTTTCCAGGATCGCCTTGCCCACGACCTCAAAGTTTTCCTTCTGAACCGGCCCGATCAGAAGATTCTCGCCAGCGCACACCTTGGCCACTTTGGGAAGGACCTCCGCATCTTTCTTTTCGTCCCCCGACCCATAGACGATCAGAGGCTTTTTGATCTCTCCGAGCATGCGCTTTACCAATTGAGCTGCCCCATCCGCAGGGGCATCCTTCTCGGCTGGATCGGTACTGACAAGCGTAAGGCAAATGGCGTCAACACCGAACCCTTCGCATTTCTTTGCCCATTTGATCGGGTCGGAAATGGCATCCCCGAAGGGCTCGAGGAGGTGCGGAGTCTTATCCCCAGGTTCCATGTCGAGCACTTCCAAAACAAATCTCGGTGGGTTGGGTAATGAACCCTCATCGAAGAAATGAAGGGGAAGAATATTCTCCCCCCCGACCTTCATGGTCTTATCTCCTTTTCCAATGGTGACTTCTCTGACCACTCCCTTGTAAGCTTCTTTAGGTGCCTTATATTCCATCATCCGCCTCCTTTGGAAATCTTTGAGAAATGAAAATCTCTTAGAAAAATTAACGAAAAATATTTATAAACAAAGTATCACATAGTTGCTTTCAAATTTCCAGCCATGCGTCCGAATAAAGTGATTGTGCCATGAGGACCCTTGCTGTCTTCACATACGCCGCCTCTTTCTGAGGCAAAGGAGAGAGGTCGACCTCCTCGCCCTCCATGGTTCGATAGATGAGGTCGGTGATTTTGGGAAGCTCCCCTTTCATGAAAGCCATCAATTCTTCATCGAGGGGGTCCGCAATGGCTGAATAGAGTCCGTTCTTTGCGAGCATGACGAGATAGGTACGGTTGAGGATCGGTCTCAGGTGAGCAGGGACACCGTTCGAAATATTGGAGAGTCCCACGGTTGATTTGATGCCCGGGAGGACGTCCTGGAGGATCTTGATAAATTCCAGATTTCCAACAGCGAGTTTTTGACCTTCCCCCGCCGTGCTGACAGGAAGAATGATCGGATCCACCCAGATGTCTTCGTTCGGAATGCCCAGGTCATTGGCATGGGCAACCGTTTCCATGATGCTCTCTACCTTCGACTCCACTTCCGCCGGCATTCCTTTGTCGGTCATGACCGAAATGACCACATCCGCTTTATATTTCTTTGCCAGGGGAAGCATTTGCGCTTTGGACTCGGTTTTCCCCGATGCCGAATTGATGATGGCTCTTTTTTTACAATACTTCAATCCCGCTTCCATCGCCACAGGGTTCATGGTGTCAATGGACAAAGGCAAATTGGTTGCCTCCTGGACACAATTGACCAACCATTTCATTGTCTCCTCAGTATCTTTCTTCATCGGCCCCACATTCACGTCGATATAGTGGGCGCCTGACTGAGTTTGCTCCTTGGTCAAGCCCTGGATCACTTTTGCATTCCTCTCTCTGATCGCCACGGACACATCCTTCGCAATAACATGGATATTCTCGCCTATGATTATCATGACTCTCCTCCTATCTCATTTACCCCGTTAGAAATTCCCATTCTTTGGGTCGGGGATAAATATAAGTTTTATTTCAAGGAAAGGTTGGGTTGCAAGCCCCATCCTTTCTAACGGGGCTGACGATTCTTTTCTTATCCCCTTTATTCTTAGCCACAAAAGCCCCCACCGGACAGATCTCTGCCAATTCGATCCTATTCCCACATTCCGACACTCCGACCGGTTCGTTGCCAAACGTCGTGACCCATCGTTCAAACCCACGGTAAGCAAACCCAATCGTTCCTGCGTCGAGGTGCTCCTGACAATACCAAACACACTGACCGCAGAGGACACATTTATTCGGCTCGTAGATGAATGCGGAACTCGACTCGTCGATGGGTCGGTCCCTTAAAAATTTTTTGAATCTCTTGGTATTCAATTTGATGCGCAAGTGTTTCGCAATCTTTTGCAATTCGCAGGAACCACTTTTAAGGCAATGAGCGCAATCGACCGGGTGGTTACTCAGGATGAGTTCGAAGGCAGTTCGGGCAAGCCGTAGAGCCTTTGTTCCTTTTGTGTTGACCACCATCCCTTCTGTGACTTTGGTCGTGCAGGCAGTCACCGGCAGACGCTCACCTTCCGTTTCGACAAAGCATAGCCGGCAAGCCCCTGAGGGCTCTGCCATCTCTCTCGAGATGCAGAGATGGGGGATATAGATCGCATGATCCAGAGCCGCCCATAACAAGGTTTCGCCTTCAAAGCATTCGACTTCTTTCCCGTCAATAGAGAGGTGGATGGTTTTCATCTTATTTATTTGTTTGCCGAGGGTTCAGTAAGAATCAAACAGCACAGAGGATACGAATCACCCTTTGAGTTCTCAAAATCATTTAATCCCTGCCGCTACCTTTGCAGCCTTCACTGTATTCATCATCAACATCGTGATCGTCATCGGTCCCACTCCACCGGGAACTGGGGTGATGGCGCTCGCCTTTTCCTTGACCCCATCAAAATCCACGTCCCCAGCGAGCTTTGCCTTCCCCTCAGGGGTCATTCCGATGCGATTGACGCCGACATCGATGACCACGGCTCCCTCTTTCACCATGTCAGCGGTGATGGCTTTGGGTTTTCCTGCAGCGACGATGAGGATGTCGGCTCGCTTTGTATGAAAAGCCATGTCTTTGCTACCGGTATGACAGATCGTGACGGTTGCATTCGCCCCTTTCTGTTTCTGCAAGAGGATGTTGGCAATGGGTTTTCCAACGATGTTTGACCTCCCCACGACGACGACCTCTGCGCCGTCAATCTTTGTGCCGGACCGAATGAGAAGCTGCTGGATTCCCGCAGGGGTGCAGGGTAGATAATCGGCCTCACCGATCATCAATTTTCCAACGTTGACAGGGTGGAATCCGTCCACATCCTTTTTCGGGTCGATGGCATAAAGCACTTTGGTCTCGTTGATGTGCTTGGGCAGAGGAAGCTGGACGAGGATACCGTGGATCTTAGGATCTTTATTATATTTGTCGATCAATTTGAGCAACTCTTCTTCCGTAATCGTAGCCGGTTGATTGTCCTGAATCGAATAAAACCCCAATTCCTTGGAGGTCTTCTGTTTTGCCGTAACATAGCTCACTGAAGCAGGATTTTCACCCACGAGAATCGTCACCAATCCTGGGACGACATTATATTTCTCTTTCAACTGAGTGGTTTCCTGTTTCAGCTCCTGCCGAATCTGTTGAGCGACCTCATTTCCATTGATTAATTTTGCCGCCATTTCTTGTCTCCTCCTTCATCATGAAGAACGTGACGGGGCCACGTAAGTTGAAACGAACAATAAAATTATAACCTGGTCCCGCCTCGATTTCGATAGAGGCGGAACCAGGAAGCCTTCTTAATGAACACCATCAGGAACGGTATCCCTTTTCTTAGAAGAGCCCCATTACCTTGCCAGTTTTCACATCGACATCAACCCTTCTGAAAGCAGGGTCAGAACCGGTTCCAGGCATCAAGCTAATCATCCCTGTCATCGGGCAGAGGAATCCCGCGCCACCGAAGATGAGGACATCCCGAACTGGAAGGATCCAGCCTTTAGGTACTCCCTTTTTCGTTGGATCGTGTGTCAGACTGAGATGGGTCTTGACCATCATGGTATTAAAGTTCTTCAATGCAGGATCAGCCTCAAATCGTTTGGCCTTGGCTTCGGCATCGGGCGTCCAGGAGACTCCATCTGCTCCATAAACTTCCTTGGCAACCATCTCCACGCGTTGTCGAAGTGGCATTTCAAGAGGATAGAGGAATTTGAAATTAGGTTTTTCTTTACAGGCATCCATCACCACATCAGCCAGTTCAAGTGCTCCGTCTCCACCTTTCAGCCAGTGCTCAGAAAGCGCAACCCGGGCACCCGCCTGCTCTGCAATCTTGCGCACCATCGCAATTTCATCCTTGGTGTCGGTATGGAAGGCGTTGATACAAACCACCGGATTGATACCGGACTTCCTGATCACACCGATGAGATGGGTCATGTTGGCGAGCCCTTTCTCAAGAAGGGGCAAGTTCTCCTTTGTGTATTCGTCAGGAATGGGTCGGCCCGGGGCAACCGTGGGACCGCCACCGTGCATCTTCGACGCTCGGATGGTTGTCGTAAGAACTGAGACATGGGGCGTGAGACCACTCAAACGGCACTTCACATTCCAGAACTTCTCAAACCCGATATCCGCAGCAAAACCACTCTCTGTGATGTGATAATCGAACATCTTTAATCCAACTCGATCACCGATAATGGAGGATTGTCCTACAGCGATGTTGGCAAAGGGGCCAGCATGGACCAGACAGGGCTGGTATTCAGTGGTCATCATCAATGTTGGATTGATCGTATTTCTCATCCAAGCCGTCATCGCGCCTGCCACTTCAAGGTCTGTGGTGGTGACGGGTTTACCTTTTTTGTCGTATGCTACAACGATTTTGCCCAGTCTTTCCCGAAGATCTTTTAAGTCTCTGACAATGGCCAGGATAGCCATCAGCTCGGAGCTCACTGCGATTCCGAATCTGGATGCCATCGTAAAACCATCCATTTTGCCCCCGAGACCGATCACAATGTTCCGTAGGGACTGGGCGCAAAAATCCATGATCCAACCCATTTCAATATTGGTTGGATCAATATCGAGACGTTTGAGTTTCCGCTTGGCTAGTTCACCATCGTCATAGTTTCGTTCGTGCTGCATCCTGGAGGTCAAAGCGACCATGGCCAGATTATGCGCGTTCATAATATCGTTAATGTCTCCTGTCAGGCCAAGAGAGAATTCGGTCATCGGGATGAGAAGAGCTTTTCCACCACCGGCTGCGGTTCCCTTCACATTCATCGTAGGGCCACCTGAAGGCTGTCGGATACAACCACCAACATTTTTTCCTCTTTTCCCCATGCCCTGCATCAAACCCATGGACGTCGTCGTTTTTCCTTCTCCTAAAGGAGTAGGAGTGATGGCCGTAACTTCAATATACTTTCCATCTGGTCTATCTTTGAGCCGCTCCATCATCTTCATGAAATCGAGCTTACATAATTTCCCCATGGGGATGATTTCATCCTTCTTAAGGCCCAACTTGTCCTGCCACTCTTCAACAGTAGGCATGGTTTCTTCGGCTATTTCCGCAACCTGCCAATCCGGAAGTTTTCTTGGATCTGCTTCATTGTATTTTTTTGAAATAGTAAATCCCATATTTCTTACTCCCCCTTTCTTGTCAATATTGTCTTAAGTTTTCTATCTGAAACACTCTAACCGGGCAAAGAATCGAGGCATTTTGACTCTTGATTGATGAATCCCCCCTTTCTCTTTTTTTGGATTGTGGAAAGACGGTTTTCAGAGCAATTAATATTTGGATTTTATGCTAAATTGATTATGTGACAACTGTCACAATGTGCGATACTAAAATAATGGATTTTTTTTGTCAAGGGAAATTTTTAACTATTTTAGAGACGATTAAGATAGAGCAAAACTCTTTGATATCATTGCAATTTTTTAGTATATACAATAATTATAAGGGTTCACAAAGATGGATACGAAGTACAATCAAAAACCATGTCAATCTCAGCCCTTGATTTCTTAGGCATTTTCCCTGAAAGGTCCCTGTATTTATTGAATAAACCCCTGGTCAAAATTTAATCTTTTCATCTTAATTTGGCCATTTCTTCAAAAGTTGCCATATTGGTCTACAATATAAACAAGCATTATCAGGGAGCGACCAATTAAAGAGAGCAAAATTAAGAATGGGGAGGAGCGGGTACGCTCAAAGCAAGCGTTCGTATTGATGGAAGGGAAAATCGGATCTACTTTCCTTCAAGGAGAAATCTTTTCAACCTTTTCTTGTCGAATTTGGAGACGCCTAGTTGCTTCATCCCCCTGCCGGTCTCCCAGTAATCGATCCGATTCATCACAGAAGCTAACTGGATTACCGCATTGTGAGTCGGGGTGGGAACTCCGAGAAGATCTCCTAACGTCGAGAGCAGGACCATTCCGTAGGGAACATCTTCAGTCACATAACGGTCTTTTAGATGCTCGGGACCTTTCATCTTGATCCCGGCATAGATGCCATCTTTTCCGAAGGCGGCGTCCATACTCGTATTAAGGATCCGGTAGCGGCATTCCTCTTCGGTCTCGCCGAGATTGTAATCCCTGAATTCCAGATTGTCCCAGTGATAAAGTTTGTACCCCATTACTTTGCAGATGGAGAGCCTTTCTTCATTGAGAGATTCGTAGGTTCTTGCTACGGCTGGGGTCATTCCTTCGGCATAAAGGTAGAACTCACCTTTTGAATGTTCAATCCGTGTGGCACTCAGCAAGGTAGCTGCCGGATGAACAATCGGGTTCGGATTATTAATGGCCGCCTCCAGAACATCCTTGGCGGGAATGATCGCCGCATAGAACTGCTTCAGTTTAGGGATCACCTCTCCTGTCTTTTTTGAGGGGAAAACGCCTGTTGGGAGAATGACTGCATTGATGAGCACCGACACATGTCCGGGACCTTTGAGACGGGCCCCATAGGGAAGGGTACACGTTTCAGCGAATGTGACTTCCCGCTTCACTTTTTTCTGTTTGATCATGTTTACGAATTCAAGACTTCCTCCCGAACCAGGCATGAGCACAATGATTTGTCCATCTTGAATAAACGGAACACAGGCCTCAGCCATGGCTTTATGCCCAAAGGCAGGGGTAACCACAAAGATGACTTCAGCATCTTTGATCGCCTGCTGGATATCGGTGGAGGCATGGTTCAATCTCGCCACTCCATCAACTGAAATCCCCTGGATTTGAATTTCTTTTGTTCGTAAGACTTTTTCAAAAGATTCGGCAAACCGGGGGAGTTCGAAGAAGTTCACTTTAAATCCAGCGAGGGAAAGGTTCGCTGCGACGGCATGGCCGCCATTCCCTCCGCCGAGAACGGCTACCACCCCTTTTTCCATAAATGGTCCTCCCGCGTTTCAGTTCTTCAATCAAAATTCTAAACTCAAATTACTCCATCTCGGAGAAAAAGACAAGAAGGTTTAAACAGAAGAGAGTTGAAAATCAATCGATATCATATTATAAGACCGGGTCAAGGATGCTATCTATTGGCGGAGCTGGAATAGAAGGCTTAAAATAGAAACTTATTTGTTCAAGGAGGATGATTTATGAAAGGGAAAAATTACCTTGCGATTTTTTGGGTGCTGGGTCTGGTTTTGGGAACCAGCGGCCTAGTGATGGCCTCAGAAGCTAACCTCAGGGATTATAGCACAGTGATCATTGAGGACCTTGAGGTTCCCTCTGGTTCTCTCGCTCCTGAATCAGCGGGTATGCAGATGGCTGAGAAGGCAGTTTACCAGATCAAGAGGTATAATCAAGATAATAAGCTCTTTGACATAGTCGTTAAGGAAGGGGGAAAGGGGAGTAAGGAGGTCCCCCCTGGGAAGAAAATCCTTATCATAAAAGGACAGGTTAAGGAGTATGCACCTCCCACTGTGGGAAGGCGTATCGGGCGTTCCTTTATTCCAGGAGGTGAGTATACTGGGACCGCCTCCTTTGCTGCCCACTACAAGTTCATTGATAAAGAAAGTGGGAAAGTTATCTACGAGACCGATCTGCAGACCTCATCCACAGGCGCAAACGATAGAGTGGAATACGCCATGGAAAGAAACGGTGAGGCCTTAGCCAAAACGATTACAAAAATGAAAGGGAAATGAGCATCGGTCAGGATGGATTCCCTCAGAAGCCTTACCCTGAAAGTGCGACAAATCGATTTCATATCTGAAAAATATCCCGGCCTCTTTTCTTTTGAAAGAAGAGAGGCCTTTTTATTCCGTCTCGTAAATTCTCAGTTGATAGGTTCGACCCAAGAGCTCGGCATACCGATTGAAGTCGAGAGATCGACGCGGGAGTCGAAGGGTTGATTTGTTCGCACGAAGTGATTAAGTTTGGGTCAGCTATGGATGTGACAAAATTATTGCGTATCTTTCTTGGATTGTTCTGTCTCTCAGTTATTATCGCAGGTTGCTCCGGGACTGTGAAGGTGCCTCAATGGAGCGGAAGCGGCTTTCTCAAAAAGGAATTCCTGGAGTTCAAAAAGGTTGCTGTCCTGCCTTTTGAGGGCGATCCAAAAGGGGAAGTCACAGAGGATTTCGCTCGGGCCTTCCATGAAAAATTTCCGCAGATGGAGTTGGTGGAACCAAAACAACTTTTGAAGGTTTTTCGAAAGGAGGACCTATACCCGAATCGAGTAAACGAAACAACGAGAAGGAAAATTCAGGAATTCTTCGGTGTACGAGCTCTCGTTGTGGGAAATGTCTATTATCCAAGCATCGTTCGTTGGTTATTGCAGGTTCAACTGGTTGATGCCGAAACAAATCAGGTCTTGGGGCGGTCGCTGGCGGAGATAGATTTCATGGGGGCAGAAGGTGCGAGAGAAGCTTGTAAGATTGCAGTTCAATACCTCACGCCGGAATAGGTGATCAACGCCAACCAGCTAAATTGATTGATCCATCCATTCAAATTTAGTAATGTCTTTTTAGTGGACCGAGCATAGCTCAGGTCCTTCATTTCCCAGTAAAGCCAGAAGGTGTTCTCTCTATTCAATTTTCTCTATTAAAGATGAGAATGAGGGAATTGATTCTCTCCGGGGGCGAAGAATGGTAGAAACGAAAGAAAATAGGACAATCTTTAACATCGAAAAAATTATTTCTGGAGGGCAGACCGGGGCTGACCGGGCAGCTTTGGACGTGGCCTTAGAATTGGGTATTTCCTGCGGCGGATGGTGTCCGAAAGGCAGAAAAGCAGAGGATGGTCCGATTGATACTCATTACCCGGTTCGAGAAACTACTTCCGCAAACTACTCCGTAAGAACAGAAAGGAACGTCAGAGAATCGGATGGGACCCTCATCTTAGCGAAAGGGCACCCAAGAACAGGCACCGCTTTAACGATAAAGTTCGCTCAGAAGCACAAGAAGCCTTACGTTGTTAGGGACCCATTTGTGAATAAGGATTTAGAAGCAGTCAGGATGTGGCTCGAATTAAATAAAATCAGGATTCTTAATGTGGCCGGTCCAAGAGAGAGTGAAGTCCCCGGGATCCACGATAGAGCCTTCGAATTCCTTAAAGAGCTCTTTGTGACACCAAAGGCCGGTCAGGTGCAGCAGACCCCACCACAGCAGAGTTGATTGCAGGAGGGTTCGACCCAACAGCAATCATATAATGTAGGAGAAGTGGGATTTGCTTTTTTTCTTTTGGTTTCTTTTCCTTCTTTTTTGTCGATTTTTTTCGCGATCATACCGTATCCTCTCCTTTACGTAAAAGACCTAAGGGTTGATTCCAGACATCGTGGCTTCTGCAAACTGCTTCCGGCAGTCCGAGGAACAGAAATAATAAGTGTTTCCTTGAAAATAGTAGGTAATCTTTGATTTCTTCTCGTCAATGGGTGTACCGCAAATAATATCCCTTTCCATTTTTGCACCTCCCGAAAGAGAAAAATTAGATCTCCCGGTCAAATATGTCATCCACATAAAATATAATCATCCATGCCAGTGCGGACAAGGATTATCCCATCCTGAATTGTCTTTTTCTTATTGATCTGTGGAAGGATCTTGGAATTCTTGCAAGGTTTTTGTCTGGTTATTTTCTGTATTTTCTTCCATTTTTTCCCAGGCGGGTTGATTTAAGGTACCCTTTCCCCGAAATCTCTCAGCCAAAATATGGTGAAAACCAAAGTTGAAGTACGCTATCACACCGAGAATAACATATAGGATCAACATTAGTAGAATTTTCGATTTAACCATCTGTCGTTCATGACAAGAAATATTCTAAGGAAGGAATAGGAGAATGCAATGAATATGCCAGTATATTTGAATCTTGGCAATATGGTGAAATCTATCGACTAAAAGAATGGTGCTCTAATTTAGTCAACCAAAAACATTGACGCAAATTGTTACCGTAAAGGTTGGTGAGTTCTAGATTTCGTGTTCAAAGTGTTAAAGCAAAGCTACGTGATTGCCCCGCGCAAAGGGGAATTAAATGGCCCCCCGGCGGGCAAAGAACAGAAAAAATCTTCTAACCCTGATCTGGTAACACCAAAAACTGAGCAGTCGCAGGCTGTTGCACCGAATAAGGAGCGGATGAATACTCCTCAAAATCGGAAAGTGGTTAGCCCGCTGCTGGCACAAGGAGGACAAAGAGAGGGAATCACTACGCAAGGGCAAACGAGTCCACATGGAAGCAGCGTCATTACCCCTCCTGCTCAGGGTCAGGGAATGAACAAACCTCCCATGCAGGGTACAACAAGACCACCTGCTCAGAGGAGAGAACTGGGCGACTAAGTAAGAAAGATTTCATGACTCCAATCCCGGGCCATCCTCCGGAAGATGGCCTGGGATTTTTTTTGTATATCTTTTTTTTGCTCTTTGAGGGGAATTGCGATACAATAAAGGTCGTACGAATTGGCAGGGAAGATTATTTAATACGGAAAGATCTAAAGGAGGGAGCAATGACTGGTCGAGTAAAATGGTTTAATGATCGAAAGGGATTTGGATTTATCGAGGTTGAAGGCGGCAAGGATGTGTTCGTTCACCACTCTGCCATTCAGGGAGAAGGATTCAAATCTCTAAAAGAAGGCGACACGGTTGAATTTGAAGTCTCCCAAGGTCCCAAAGGTCCCCAGGCCACCAATGTGAGGGTGACCAGCTAAAATTCGCGGGAAGCCTGTATTGAATATCTGAGTCACTTTATCGCTTGCCATCCCTCCGATTCGGCGTCATCAGATCCGGGAAATCGGAAGCCATTGGAAATCCTTCCCTTCTTACAGATCATTCAATGCGAGACCCAGAATCCTAACCGCCTCATCTGTCGCTGGCTTGTCCACCGTCATCGGAGGAGCGATTCTTACCACATTTCCAAATAAGCCACCTTTTCCGATCAGCAGCCCACTTGCTTTTGTTTTCTCAAAAAGCTCTGAGGTCTCCGTTACAGCGGGTTCCTTCCTGTCCCTTACCAACTCTATTCCAATCATTAAGCCCCTTCCTCTGACGTCGCCGATTAGCGGATACTTATCTTTCAATTCGAGCAACCTCATTTTGAGATGATTTCCAACCGTCTCGACGTGGTTCAGCAGATCATGCTGTTCAATATATAATTGAGAGTGGCCAAAGCAGCTCTTGTACTGACCGGATTTCCACCGAATGTGGAAATGGAGAGCGCCCTAAAGCGGTCTGCCACGTCCTGGGTAGCAATGGTCGCTCCGATCGGAAGTCCGTTCGCCAACCCCTTCGCAAAAGTCATCATATCGGGCTCCACCCCCCAATGTTCTATTCCGAACCACTTTCCTCCCGTCCCTCTCCTTTCTCTCTTCTGGGAAGCTATCTTTTTGGGTTTCCTGGGTAGCTCAGGGATGTGTACCATTATACAACTTTTCCTTTAGCGTTGCGAAGCAGTGATTCGATACATGAAAGTTTTGCCGCATCCGGGTGAGCGATTGAGAGGGGAGTATTCAAAATCCCGGCATTTTAATATATATTGAAACGGAATTATTCCCTTTCTTGCCATGGTGAGCCAATCATGTACTGGGATTATATGGCGTCGATCGGCGCTTTGATCTGGCTGGGAATCCTGCTTCTTCCCTGGCGTCCGTGGGCCACACGGGAGGTCTTAGATTCACCTTCATCTCCCCTGGATTCTGATTTGAGCGATATCACCGTTCTCATCCCTGCGCGAAATGAAGCTCACGTCATCGGAACCACCTTATCAAGCTTAAGGACTCAAGGCCGTGGTCTTAGTGTCATCTTGGTGGATGATCGATCCACGGACGAAACGGTTGACGTTGCACAAGCCTCTGGAACGGAGAATTTGCATATCGTGTCCGGGGAACCTCTGCCGGAGCATTGGAGCGGAAAACTTTGGGCACTTGAACAGGGATTTCGGCATGTCGATACCCCACTCACACTGTTGCTCGACGCCGATATCAAACTGGGGCCCGGCGTCGTCGGACTGTTACGACGAAAATTGAAAGAGAACTCTCTTCAATTTATTTCCCTCATGGCCCACATGCGCATGGCCGGCTTCTGGGAATGTCTACTCATGCCGGCCTTTGTCTACTTCTTTAAGATGCTTTATCCCTTTCATTTGTCCAATTCCAGTTTTACCGGTGTTGCGGCAGCTGCCGGCGGATGCATCTTGTTGGAAACCCGGGTGATTCAGGAAGTGGGCGGGTTCAAGGCCATCCGTAATGAATTGATCGATGACTGCGCCCTGGCGAAGCGGGTCAAGGAGCTCGGTTGCAGAACCTGGATCGGGTTGACTCACTCCGTTCACAGCTTAAGATCTTATGAGGATCTGGCAGGGATTTGGGAGATGGTGGCACGCACAGGTTTTTGCCAGTTGCGTTATTCGGCAATCTTGCTGGTAATGACGACGGCTATCATGCTTCTGGTATTCTGGTTACCGGTCGTGGGATTGTTCTTCCCCTCTATCATCGCAAAAATCGTCTCCGCTGCCGCCTTGGGAGCATTGATTCTGAGCTATCTTCCAACCCTCAGATTCTACAGGCTGTCGAGGAGTTGGACGCTGACCTTGCCCCTGATCGCTACCCTTTATCTTGCCATGACGTGGTCATCGGCTATTCGTTTTTGGTTTGGGGAAGGGTCAACCTGGAAAGGGAGATTCTACAAGGGAGACGAAAAGGTCTGATCCATCCCTCAAATCTGTCTCGCGATCAGGAACATGCGATCTTTCGATTTCATACAGGCCATTTTCTCATCCGTCAGGGCTTCTGCAAGGTTGAATTGATATTCACTTCTCTGAAGGGCTGGAAGGGGTGGGGCTTTCAAGAAAGTCGATAATGGCATTCCTAACCTTGTCGATATCTGCCTTGGTATTGATACAGGGCCCGTTGGGCCGTTCGTTCAGAATCCCGATCACCGGAATTGGATACGTGTCCTGGATGCCTGTGGTGAGATCGAGCTCACAGGCCACCGCCACAATGGCCTCCGGTCTATTCTCCAAAACAATTCTCCTGGCCAATGTCCCGCCGGTGGCCACGGCGATCTTTAAATGATATCGGTCAGAAAGCTCAATCAAATCTTTAATTTCACATTTTCCACATCCTTTGCAGTTTCTAATATTGCCCGTAATCTTGATCTCGCAGTCAAAGTTCTGAATGCAATGAGGGAGAAGGATCAAGAGTTTATCAGGCGGCACGCGGTGTCCGTTCGACCGGATGAGATGGTTGTTCAATTCCACGAAAGACTGGCGGACTTTCTCTTTTGGTATCCCAACCATCTTTCCCATCAAAAGCATCACGGGAAAAAGGACTTTCGCGACGAGCCCTCTGAGCCGATGCGAGAGGAGGATATCCTTCCTCCACAGTATGGTGAAGACGAGGAGAAGACCACCAAAGATCATGAGGAAGGCCAACGAGGCGAGAACGAAACTGAAGATCAATGGGAGGGTGGGGTGAATATTTTTCAATCCAACGATCGGGACGTACCAGAGCAAAAAGATAAGAAACAACAGAATGACACAGGTGAACACCAATAGTCCAATGAAGATTCTCTTTTTTGGCCTCATCTCAGGTGTCATCCTCTTCGTCCTTTGCGAATGACTCTGGAGGCGTCGCGCCATCCGTCCGCGGTCCCCTGAAGGAGACGTAAAGTGCCTTCAGTGGATGTGCCAGTGTATCGTTGACCGCTGTCGGTTCAAAACCGCTATGGAGCATGCAGTTGGCACATTTCTGGTTGCGACCATTGCCGTAGAGGTCCCAATCCGTCTCGTCCAACAGAGACCGAAAGCTTGGGGCATAACCTTCCTTTGTCAGTAGGTAACAAGGTTTCTGCCATCCAAAGATATTTCGTGTCGGGTTCCCCCAGGGCGTACACACGTACGTTTGGTTTCCAGCCAAAAAGTCAAGAAATAGCGGGGAGTGATTAAAATTCCAATGCTTACTCTTGCCGAGTTTAAGAATTTGCCGGAAGAGGTTTATGCTCCGTGTCCGCTTCAGGAAGATCTCCTTTTTGGGTGCCTCTGAATACTGATAGGCAGGTGAGACCATAATGCCTTCAATCCCCAGGCTCATCAGGAAATCGAAGAAGTTTGAGACCTGCGTCGCTGAAATTCCGTCGTAGAGCGTACAGTTGATCGTAATTCGAAACCCTTTCGAGGCAGCCAGTCTGACCGCCTCCACGGCCGAATCATAGACTCCTGGCCGGCAAGCCAGGGCATCATGCCTCTCGCGGTCACCATCTAGATGGACGGAGAAGGTGAGATAGGGCGAGGGAGTATAATCGTTGAGTCGTGTTCTCAGTAAAAGGCCATTGGTACAAAGATAGACAAACCTCTTCCGCTGGATCAGGCCGGCAACGATCCGGGGCATCTCCTCATGAATCAAAGGTTCCCCACCCGAAATCGCGACGATCGGCGCACCGCATTCGTCCGAGGCTGCGAGGCACTCGTTAAAGCTGAGACGTCGGGTGAGGACCTCTTCAGGGTAGCTAATTTTTCCGCAGCCGGCACATGAAAGATTACAGCGAAAGAGGGGTTCAAGCATCAGCACCAAGGGATACCGGGGATTCCCCCTGATCTGCTGCTCGATCACGTAGCGAGCGATACGATAGCGTTGAAGGATGGGCACACCCATCAGAGATTCCTTTATTGCGTTTGAGTTAGAGTGAGTCCGGCAAGCGAAAATGCGTCTGCTCAGGAGCGCCTTCCATCTCGCAGACTAAGCTTACGCCGTAATCATGAAGCCTTGCCAACACCTTTTGCACCATTGCCTCTGGTGCAGAGGTTCCAGCTGTAATGCCCACCCTCGTTTTCTTGGAAAACCAAAAAGCGTTGAGGTCATCGATATCCTCAACCAGATAAGCATGAAGGCCACTGTGTTCACCCACCTCTCTCAAACGATTCGAGTTGGAACTGTTACGGGCCCCCACCACCAATAACAGATCTATATTTTTTGCCAACCGTTGGACTGCGTTCTGCCGGCTTTGCGTGGCATAGCAGATATCACTTAACTCAGGGCCTTCAAGGGCTTGCCACCGACTTTTTAAAGCATCGATGACTTCACGGGTATCGTCAAGGCTGAGGGTCGTTTGGGTGACATAGGCCAGCCGACCTGGATTTCTGACCTCTAACCTCTCCACGTCGTTTCTCCTCGAGACCACATAAACCGGACCGTCCACCCAGCCCCGGGTGCCCTCCACCTCCGGATGGCCGGGATGGCCAATAATGATGACCTCGAAGCCTTCACTGCTGTATCGCTGGGCCTGGAAATGGACTTTGGTCACCAGTGGGCAGGTGGCATCGATAACGTGGAGTTTTCTTTTTTCGGCTTCCTTTATCACGGCGGGGGAGACACCGTGGGCGCTGAAGATGACTACTGCACCCGCAGGAACTTCGTCGAGCGTCTCAATAAACAAAGCACCATGGTTTTTTAAGTCTTCCACGACATGGCGATTGTGGACGATCTCATGCAGCACGTAAACCGGCGTACCGTAAATCTCGAGTGCACGCTCTACAATCTCGATCGCGCGAATCACCCCCGCACAGAATCCACGGGGTTGGGCGAGAATCACTTGCATCGAATCTCCATCTTATCTATTAATAGTGACATGATACATATAGCATATTTATCCGGCAAAATCACGATCAGGCGCGCTGTAATTTTGTTAAGGCCTCGATTAAATGATAAGGCAGATTTTCCGACGAACTGAGTGAAGGAAAAGTAGTAAACCTCGCGTGGATTCAAATGGGAGAAGGTACGAAATATTGACAAACATACTAAGAAGTTAGATATTTAAAAACAAAGTCGATTTCTTATAAGGGGAAGCTGAAAAAGGAATAAGTAAGAATGAGGACCTTGTTAATTAATCCACCTTCTTTCGAGAAGTTCGATGGTGGCGCCGGGTCGCGTTACCCGGCAAGACGGGAAATCCACTCCTTCTGGTATCCAACCTGGCTCGCCTATCCTGCCGGTTTGATTCGAGACAGCCGGCTTCTCGACGCTCCTTCTCATGGGGTCAAACCGGAGGAGACGGTTCGCATTGCTGCCGATTATGATTTCGTGGTCATCTTCACCTCGACTGCGGGATTTCGAAACGATGCCCGTCTGGCGGAGAGGATAAAGGAAGCCCAACCCGGGATCAAGATCGCTTTTGTCGGTCCGCACGTTACGGTCTTGCCCGGAGAAAGTCTCAGGGCTTCATCGGCCATCGACTTCGTGGTGAGAAAAGAATTCGACTATGCGGTTGCCGAATTTGCGGGGGGGAAAAAACTCGAAGAAATTGACGGCATCAGTTTCCGAAAAAGGGGCCAAATTTTTCATAACCCGGATCGTCCCTTGGTAGAGGATCTCGATGCCCTGCCTTTTGCGGTGGGAATCTTTAAACGCGATCTCGATATTGCAAAATATGATATCCCTTTTTTGTATCACCCTTATCTCTCTTTTTACACTTCCCGTGGATGCCCGGCGCTCTGCACCTTTTGCCTCTGGCCGCAAACTATGTGTAGCCATCGCTGGCGTACGCGCAGCAGCGATAACGTGATTGCGGAGGTGAGACGAGCCCAGGAGTTGTTCCCCGAGGTCAAGGAAATTTTTTTCGATGACGATACCTTTACCATACGCAAATCCCGGGTTCTTGAGCTTTGTCAGAGACTGAAGCCCCTTAAGCTCACATGGTCCTGTAATGCGCGGGTGACGACGGATTATGAGACACTCAAGGCGATGAAAGAGGCCGGCTGCCGCCTTCTGATCGTTGGTTTTGAGTCCGGGGACCCTGCGATTCTAAAAAACATCAGAAAAGGAACAACGATCGAACAGGCCCGGGCCTTCATGAAGCACTGCAAAAGCTTAGGATTCAAAATCCACGGAGATTTTCAAATGGGCCTTCCCGGCGAAACGCCTGAGACGATCGAACGGACGATACGGTTTGCCATGAAACTGGACCCGGAGACGATTCAGGTCTCTATGTCTCACCCTTATCCGGGGACTGAGTTTTATCAATACTTGCAAGATCGAGGATATTTCATTTCCACGGAGATGACCGATGAGGAAGGCCACCAGCTGCCCAATTTCGAATATCCGGGTTTGAGCAAAGGGGAAGTCCTGAAAGCCGTCGAAGACTTGTACGCCCGGTATTATTTCCGCCCCAGGATCATCTTTCGGATCATTCGCCGAGCTTTATTTGGCGCAAGCGATCGCCGCCGATTATACCGAGAGGGGAAAGAGTTCTTAAGACTTCGCGCTAAGAGAAAGGGTTTTATTCATAAACCAGCACGAGATCGAAGGTTCGAGGGACGGGACGGTGAGTCTCCATGACATCGGCCGCCAGAGGAACTTCCTTAAAGAAAACCATTCTTGTGTTGATTCCCGCCATCTTTGCTCAGGCCGCCGGAAATGTCTTCCTGAGCACGAGAATGAAGGAAATCGGGGGCAGCAGCTGGTTCCCTCTTCTGCCCAGAGTTGTTGAAAGCCCGACTCTATGGCTTGGAATTTTTCTTCTGATCATCTCCTTTGTCCTCTTTGCCAGCGCCCTTTCCTGGGCAGACTTAAGCTTCGTTGTTCCAGCCGTATCCGCCGAAGTCGTGCTGAATGTGGTGTTTGCCAACTACTTCCTCCGCGAAGTCGTTTCTCTGACGAGGTGGACGGGCGTTCTATTCATTTCCATTGGCGTCGTACTGGTTTTGCGTTCTGAGAGACAAAAGGCCCGCCGGGAAGGCGGAGAGATTTTGAGAAGTGGGGATTGATGAAGACCGCGATTCTGATCGCCATCATTGTGTTGACGGATGCAGCCGGCGATGTCTTCCTGACCAGGGGAATGAAACAGGTGGGCGAGATCTCCACGATCAACCCGAGGGCCTTCTTCGGCATCGGAGGAAAAGTGATCACGAACAAAAACTTTCTCTCCGGGATTTTTTTCTTCACGATTACCTTTGTCTCATTTCTGATCGTTCTCTCCTGGGCTGACCTAAGCCTTGTTTTTCCTGCCAAATCATTGGTTTATATCCTCAGCACCCTCGGAGCAAAATTCGTTTTGGGGGAAACCGTTACCTCACAGCGCTGGGTGGGAATCTCTCTCGTCTGCCTCGGTGTCGCATTAACGTCCCTGCCTTGATACCGTACCGAATTCGGGTTTCATCCTAACCGCTAGAATTTCTGATGGGGTTTGCGCGAGAGGGACAGCCGGGCTTCGGAAATTTTAGAATGCGCACATTTGAGTAATGGGGAAGGGTAGGAGCCAAGAATTAATTTTTTCACGCCATCTCAGCGATGGAGCTACTTGGCTTCGGCAGATTTCACTCACCGGCGAAAGATTCACCGACCTGGGTGCGCCTGTTCCGTAGAGCTCCACACTCACGGGAACATGTTCTTGGCCAGCGACTTCGCGACTTCCCAGAGTGGCCCTGGAAATTTGTGCGCTGAATCGAGGACCTCATCCAATGCACCGACGAACCAGTCGATGTCCTCACGGGTGACGACGAGGGAAGGTGCCACCTTCAGTACATCCTGATTCGATCCAGCCACCTGTGTCAGCACCGCATGCTTCTCCAGAAGAGGAATCGTGAAGGCTTGAGCAAAAAGCCCTGAGTTGATGTTGTGCATAATCGTCCACGCCTTCCTGAGCATGAATGACTTCGCCTCTTCAAACTCCACGCCAACGAGCAATCCCTTGCCGCGAACTGCCTTCACCAGCTAGTATTTCTTCGTGAGGGGTTGTAACGATTGCAAGAGGTATGTGCCCATTTCACGGCACCGTTCGAGGAGATTCTCCCTGTCGAGGACGGCAAGCGCGGCCAAGCCCGAGACCATGGCGAGGTTGTTTCCGCCGAATGTGGTCGCGTGCACCTCCGAACGGTCGAGGCGCGAGAAGACGCCTCGCATAATTTCCTTGCGAGTGACCACGGCGGAGACAGGAACCATCGCTGCACTCAATCCTTTGGAAAGGCAGACAATATCGGGTTCTACTCCCCAGTGCTCGGTAGCGAGGAATGTCCCTGTCCGGCCGATGCCGGTGTGGATTTCGTCAAAAATCAGGATTGCCTTGTGCTTCCGGCATAGTTCTTGGACGCGCGGCAGGTAATCATCGGAGGGTAAGATAATTCCCGCGCCTACCCGAATCGGCTCAAGGATGACCGCTGCAACATCCCCAGTGGCCAGATCGCGCTCGAGCGCATCAGCATTGTCAAAAGGAACCGCTTTTGTTTCGGGAAGGAGGGGGCCGAATCCATCTCGCCACATCGGGTGGCCGGTCACGGAGAGAGCACCATAAGTCACTCCATGGTAAGAATGGTCGGCGTAAAGGATCCTCGGGCGCTTCGTAACGCAACGAGCGAATTTCAACGCTGCTTCGACTGCCTCCGATCCGGAGTTGGCAAAAAAAAACATATCCAGCCAGGGGATTCTCTTGACCAACTCCTCCGCAAGAACGCCCGGAAGGAGTGGGATGTCAAGCTGGATCAGGTTGGGAAGCGATCCGCCGAGCGTGTCGATGATCGCTTGGCGGACGAAAGGATGGTTGTGCCCGATGTTGGAGACGCAGAAACTGGAGATGCAATCCAGGTAGCGCCTACCGTTTTCATCCCAAAGGTGACAACCCTCGGCGCGTGTATAAACCCGGTCGTAGCCGATGAGCTGCATCGACTTCACCCACCCCGGGTTGATGTACTTTGCGTGCAACTTGGAATTCTCCCCCAGCCGCTGCTGGAACAGGTTGAGGACGTCGAATTCAGATCCGGAACGTTGCATGTTGTCGATTGTAAGAAGGCAGCGGATTCTCAGCCAAAATCAACGGCGGAACCACAGCGGGTCGTGTTATCTTAGATGATTCAAGCTTGCCCTTGGTTGGGAAACTATATGGAAAAAAAAGTTGCCTGTCAAGCAGAAACTGGACGTCCCCCAATTTTCCCTTGCCCATGACCGGAGGAATAAATCCCCTCCGAGGCTTCATTCCACTAATCCTTAAGGTCACTGAATGTGATCGGCTGGATGCCCGAGGTAAGAAGTGCCTGGGGTAACCTGGGATGGATCAAAGCCTCATACTCCCTTTGACGCCAATGATCTTCCCCATCTTCTCCCGTGCGATGGATGTCGGAAATTTCAGGATGGAAATAGATCTCGGTCACTCCTTGAGGAAGCTGACAAAAAAAACGAAGGACCAGATCTAAATTCATGCGACCGCTGTCATTCATACCAAAAACAAAGTCATTTGAATACACCCTTGCGCGTTTAAACTTTTTCTTTAGGAGAGAAACCCAAGGTGTCAAGAGAAGCCAAGTGCCTGTCCTCCGGAAAAAGCCATTTCTCGAGGCTCGCCACGAAGGTAAAAGGGGTTCATAAGGCAGTCGCATCGCTCTCATCCCATAGTCTCTGCCTATTTTCAGGACAAGCTCCGAAACGGTGGGATGAAGGTGCATGTGATGGTGCGTATTGACGTGGTCTAGAGAAAGTCCAGTCTTTCGGAACGCTTCAAACTGTGCACGGATTTCCACTTCCAACTCTTGCCTCACCTTCGGCCGAAAAAAGAAATCCAATCCTGCCCCGAAGAGAGGAGATGAAAGCTTACCTCGTTTGTCCACGAGATTGGGAATGGTTTCAGGAGGTGAGGCGGGAAATCCATCGACCAGCACCAGATGCAAGCCAACCTTCAAAGAAGGGAATCTTCTTGCTCGCTCCACCGCATCTGCTGTGGCTCTCGCCCCCACCATCAAACTCGCAGCGGTGAGGATCCCTCGGCGATGCGCTTCCTCAACAGCTTCATTGGTGCGAGAGGAAAGACCAAAGTCATCGCTAGTGAGGATGATTTTTTTCACGAGGACTACTCTCTGGATACCAATCGTCCATCGCCGGTCAAAGAAAACTCCGAACCGCGCCAAATCACCGTCCTTTTCGTAAACGCCAAAAGCCAGGAGGCGAGAGCGGTGAGATCTCTTAAGGGAAGCAGCGCAATACTTTTTAATCCTTCCCTATCTCGAAGCCCCCACCCGAGAATGACCGCCGCCGTTGCTAAGCGTAGCCCAATCGCTCCGGCTAGGACGATCAGCCCAACCGCATCTGCCGAGCGGGACATGGCGAAAAAAAGTGCGAAGGGAATAGAACGAATCAGCACGGTAGCAAAAAAACCAACAGGATTGGCTGTGCGGGTTTTTTGATCCCAACAGATTTGATGGTTCCACCAATGGAAAGAGCTTTCAAGGTCGATCACGATATTGATGAAGTAACGCACAATAACGATCTTCCTCCCTGAGGTCCAGAGCCGCCTCCCCATCTCATAATCTTCGACGAGGTAGTCAGAAAAGGTTTCTAAGCCCCCCAATTCTTTCAAGACGGACCGCCGCAACGCCATCGACGATCCCAGGCAGAACTTTGCAGATCCCGTGACATGCGCAAAGATAACGCTGGGAATAAAGTCAGCGTTGAAGGTCAACAGTTCCATTTTCTCAAACCATCGATCTGCGCAGGTGGCCCGATAAAGTGTACAGGCACAGGCTACATTCGGATCAGTCAGAGGAGCGATGATCGCTTTAAGATAATTGGCTTCCAGATAGACATCGCTGTCGCTGATCACCAGAATATCATAATGGGCATGGGGTAGGGCACCCAGGAGATTGTTGACTTTGCCGTTGGGACCGGTTTGACAGTTCTCAATCACCACGGACACTTTTTCGGAACCAAATTCCGTCTGAATTTCTTTTAACAGTGGGATGACCGGATCATCAAGGTCTTGGACTGAAAAGATGACCTCGAACTCGGGGTAATCCTGAAGACAGGCGCTGCGCAGATTATCCCGTTGTTTTTTTTCGAGGCCGTGCACGGGCTTCAGGATTGTCACCGCGGGCCACTTCGAGAAGGAGGATGGGAGAGAGGACGTCGATTGGGTACGAAAGCGAAACACAGCAAGGAGGCAAAGAATCCCATATACGGATCCAGCGATCGCGGGAATCAAACAGATCGACTGCAAAACAAGACCAAAAGGTTGCACGATTCGTCCGTGCTCTGCTCCTTTAAAAGCAGGAGCCCCGTTTTCTCTGACCTGCCCTCCATTTTTTTCGCCGAGGGTTTTCTCAAAGAAAGACTAAACTGAGCCAGTAGTTTTAAACTAATCTTATTCTTTTTGTACGCGATTTGCAATCGAGCGAATCGGTCTTCGGTCAAGGCGTACTGATCCCGTTACGCTCGGATTTCTTTCCCTGGTTTTCACAAACTTGAGCACCGCCGGTAGAAAAATGAGCATCGTGATCATCAGGGAAGCGATGCAGATGGTGAGAAGCTTCCCCATGCTGGCCATGCCACGGTGGGGGGAGAACGAGAGAGCGCTGAAGAAGAGGGGACTCGCCGTGCTGGTTTCAAGCATGTTGCCATTCGGTGGTGGGTCGATGCAGCGTAAAAGGCCAGAGTCACTGCGAAAGGCAATGGCCCGGTGAGAGGCGGGACTTCGACACATTTTCTGTAAATCCATTTAGTAAGACTTTAATTGACTTCAATAAATGGCTACGCTTTGATGACAGACGATGGAAAACAGACGATGGAAAGATATTGCCAAAATACTGAGAAAGGGTTATCTTGACCGAGGGAAGAATTGGGAAAGCCATTTTCCGGCCTTCACGTGGGGCTTAGAGCTAGCCACCCCAACAACAGAATCCTATCACCCGTTCGGGAGTGAAGGATGGGGGCGTGGATCGCGGCGGTTCGAGAAAGAGGTTGGCCCGTAGCTGCGGAGGGACCGTCTCGATATCCAGAAGCGTAGACTATTTACCTTTTGCTGTTAGGACAAAGTGGCACGTCATGTCAGATCGCCAGTCGACAGATATCTTCATCGTGGGCGCGGGTGGCATTGGTTGTGCTGTGGGGTATGCCCTGCGCGCGGGCGATCTCTCTGTCACGTTTGTCGACGTGGACGAACAGAAAGTGGAGTGGGGGACCCGCCACGGTGTGGGACTGGATCGCCATGCTCCTCTGCCCGCTAAGTTTGTGCGCTTCGAGACATGGCATCCTCCAGAGGGGTCGATCGTTCTTCTCTGCACGAAGTGCTTTGACAACGCGGCAGTTTTGGATCGTCTGCCGTCCTCGGTCAGCATCATGCCCATCCAGAACGGCTTCGATCGGGCGTTGATGGCGCGCGCGGTCATGGAGGGTATCTCTTCATTCGTCTCCGAGTGCCTCCCGGGACGAACGCACACGATGATCACGAGAGGTGGAGATCTCCATGTCGGACGATGGGGTGGCCACGAGGAAAGGGCCACACACCCAACCGTGGAGCTGGTGATCCAGTTGCTTGAGCGACACGGGAGCTTTCGGGTGAAGAGAGTTCCGGACGTTCTGCCTTATAAGTACGCGAAGGTAATGTACAGCGCGGCGATTAGTCCACTCGCAGCGGTGGCAGGACTGGACAACGGACAACTCTTGACGATCCGGAAAGCCCGCAGGCTCTTCTTCCAGATTTTGCGTGAGAACTACCGCATCCTAAAGGCGGCCGGGGTCCCCCTGGGCATCGTGGGGCCGTTTCACCCGGACACCGTGGACCGGATCCTGCGCTGGCCGGTGGTCGCACGGGTCATGGCATGGCCGTTTTCCCTGTCGTTGCGCAATACTTATTGCTCGATGTCGGGAGACATCGCGAAGGGCCGCACCGAGATCGATCACTTCAACGGCCACCTGATTGAACTGGCCGGCGACCATGAGATCCCGCTGAACCGTCGCGTCTACGCCCTAGTCAAGCGTATGGAGCAGGAGCGGGCGGCGCCGGCACCACACTGGCTCGACGAGCTGATGGTTGCGCCCGAAGAGACAGCGGCGGTCCGGAGGAACTGACGAATGGTTGAAGGTTTCGGAAAAGTGCTGGTGACGGGAGGTGCGGGCTTCGTGGGCTCCCACCTGGTGGCGCAACTCGTTGCCGACAATCACGCAGTGCGCGTGCTCGAAAAACCAGGGGTCGCCACTTCTCATCTGCCCATCGGTAAGATCGAAATCATCGTCGGCGACCTTCGCGACGAAAGGGCGGTCAAGGAAGCTGCGGTGGGCTGCGACGTGGTCCTGCATTTGGCTGCTAACCCCAACCTCTGGACCCGCGACCCCCATGAATTCGAACAGGTCAATCACAAGGGCACACGGCGGGTGCTAACGGCTGCCCGGGACGCAGGCGCACGCCGCGTTGTGCATGTGTCGACAGAGTCCATTCTATCACCCGGCACTTACACAGGCATGATAACCGAAGACACCACGACCACCCTGTACGACATGATCGGCCCGTACTGTCGCAGCAAGTGGCTTGCTGAGCAAGCAGTCAGCGAGGCGGTGAAGGTTGGCGACCCCGTCGTCATCGTTCGCCCGAGCATTCCCGTCGGGCCCGGCGACCGATACCGGGGTCCACTGTCACGCATGATCTGTGATTTCTGCAACGGCCGCCTCAAGGCCTTCCTCGACGGAAACCTGAACCTCATTGACGTGCGCG
>Ga0335070_10001240_pt1 | contig 29369 bp, 28 predicted proteins | sample Lox_Sample_13_FD_206722 | JGI IMG/M metagenome (GOLD analysis project Ga0335070, IMG submission 206722) | Soil microbial communities from Loxahatchee National Wildlife Refuge, Florida, United States - Lox_Sample_1.3 | ecosystem: Environmental > Terrestrial > Soil > Wetlands | place: USA...
CCACCGCACTATGCACCAGCATGCGCTTGACGGCCGTGCAGCGCTGGCCGGAGTTCCTGTACGAGCCGGCGACCGCGAGCGTCGTGGCTTCATCGATGTCGGCGTCTTCCATGACGATCAGTGGATCATTCCCGCCGAGTTCGAGCACCTGGCGCTTGTAGACCGCCTTGGCCGCGATGTACTTGCCGACCGGCACGCCGCCGGTGAAGGTGACCAGGTCAACGTCGCGGTGCGTCAGCAGCTCGTCGGCGAATTCGCGCGGGTCGCCGGTCACGACACAGAACATCTCGGGCGGGAGCCCCGCCTCGACCAGCAGGTCGGCGAGCAGCATCGCCGTGAGCGGCGTCTTCTCCGAGGGTTTGAGCACCATGCGGTTGTTGGTCGCGATCGACGGGGCGACCTTGTGCGCGACCTGGTTCAGCGGATGATTGAACGGCGTGATCGCGGTGATCACGCCCTGCAACGGCTCGCGCTGCGTGTACACGCGGCGGCGCTTGCCGTGCGCGGTGAGGTCGCAGGAGAAAATCTGCCCGTCGTCCTGCAGCGCCGCGTTCCCGGCGAACAGGAACACGTCGCAGGCACGGCCGACCTCGTAGATCGAATCCTTCTTGCTCAGGCCGCTCTCGGCAGTGATCAGGTCGGAGATGGCCGCGGTGCGCTCGCGGATCAGCGCGGCGGCGCGATAGCAGACCTGGTAGCGCTCGTAGCGCGAGAGTTTCGAGCGGAAGGCGCGCGCGGTGGCAATCGCGTGGCGCACGTCATCGACGCTGGCCATCGGCACGGTGCCGGCGAGCGTGCCGTCGTAGGGGTTGCGCACCTCGGCGAGCCGCGGCGTGCGGATGCGCTTGGCGCCGATGCGCAGCGAGTCGTAGCGGGCTGGTTCAGGCGGCACGGTTCAGCACCCAGTCGAAGGCGTCGAAGTTGCGCCAGCGTCGCGTGGGTTCGGGATCGGCGACGCGCCGGTTCATGATGAGCGGCACGCGCTGCTCCGAGAGGCCGCCATGTGAGCGGAGCGGGGCATCGAGGCCCGACAGGTCGTGGCGTGCCGCGGCGCTGCCGAGCACGACCGAGCGTTCACCCGTGACGACGAGATCGCCGATGCGATCGGACGGCAGCTCGAAGCGCGCGGCGGCTTCTGCGCGTGGCAACACCAGCTCAATGCCCGGCAGCGCACGCAAACGGGAGGCGATCGCCGCCTGGTCGATGTGCGTGGGCAGGTAGACCGTCGCAAAGGAACCCAATGCGCCGTGGTGCACGACGTACGGATCGGTAATCGGCAGGATCACGCGCGCCTTGCCGGCGCCGAGCCAGGCGTCGAGCTGGTCCTGCAGGTAGATGACATCCGGGCTGGCGTCCATGCGCGTCTTGGCGTTCATGCCATGGTCGGCGGTCACGACGATGGCGCAACCCAGCTTGTCGAGCGCGGCGAGGTAGCCATCCATCATGCGGTAGAAGTCGTTGGCGGCCGGCGTGCCCGGTGCGTACTTGTGCTGCACGTAGTCGGTCGTCGACAGGTACATCACATCGGGGCGGCGCGTCTCCATGAGCCGCACGCCGGCGGCAAACACGAACTCCGACAGTGCGGCGCTGTATACGTCCGGCACCGGCCTGGCGACCAGTTCGAGCACCTTGTCGATGCCGTGTTCGGCCAACGTCGCCTGGTCCGCTTTCTCGGCCGAGAAGCACACGCCGCGCAGGCCGTGCCCGAGGAGCTTGCGGAGCTTGTCCTTGGCCGTGACGACCGCGACCTTGCAGCCCGCATCGGCGAGCGCGGCAAGGAGCGTCGGTGCACGCAGCCACTTCGGGTCGTTCATCATGACTTCGACGTTGTTCGCGGCATCGTAGAGATAATTGCCGCAGATGCCGTGCACCGACGGCGGCGCGCCGGTGACGATCGACAGGTTGTTGGGGTTCGTGAACGAGGGAATGACGCAATCGGCAACCACGGCCGTGCCGCCGGCGAGCACCGCTTTCATCCACGGCATGTGGCCGCCGGCCACGGCTTGCGCGATGTAATCAGGCTCGCAGCCGTCGACGCAAACAACGACCGACGGTTGCGCGGGCAGCCGATAGCTTCGTCCGTTGACTTCGACCTGGCGCATCGTGGCTCCGCTCGCTGGCCTGGCTGATGACAGTACGCGCCCGACAGTTTACTGTATACGAGGCGTTCCGCGGCCGGCGCGCTGCCAGAGCATTCCCATGAAGCCAGTACCCTACCTGCTGACCCCCGGCCCGCTGTCGACCTCGCTGGCCACGAAGCAGGCCATGCTGCGGGACTGGGGCTCCTGGGACGGCGATTTCAACCAGATCACGGGGCGCGTGCGCGAGCGGCTGCTGGCGATCGTGCATGCGCGCGACACGCACGAATGCGTGCCGCTGCAGGGTAGCGGCACGTTCTCGGTCGAGGCTGCGATCGGCACGCTGGTGCCGCGCAACGGCCACGTGCTGGTGCCGCTGAACGGCGCCTACTGCCAGCGCATTGCGCGCATCTGCCGCGTGCTGGGCCGCAGGCTGTCGACCATCGATTACGCCGAGGACGCCGCGGTGCAGGCGGCAGACATCGACCGCGCGCTCGCCGCCGACCCCGGCATCACGCACGTGGCGCTCGTGCATTGCGAGACCAGCGCCGGCATCCTCAACCCGCTGCAGCAAGTGGCCGAGGTCGTGGCGCGCCACGGCCGGAGCCTGCTCGTCGATGCGATGAGTTCCTTCGGGGCGCTGCCCATCGATGCGCGCGTCACGCCGTTCGATGCGATCATCGCCGCCTCCGGCAAGTGCCTCGAGGGGCCGCCCGGCATGGCCTTCGTGATCGCCCGCCGCAGCGTGCTCGAGCGCGCCGAGGGCAACTCGCATTCGCTGGCGATGGACCTTCACGACCAGTGGGTCTACATGCAGAAGACGACGCAGTGGCGCTTCACGCCGCCGACGCACGTCGTCGCCGCGTTCGATGCGGCGATCGACCAGTACCTGGAGGAGGGCGGCTGCGCGGCGCGCGGGGCGCGTTATGCGGCGAATTGCCGCACGCTGGTCGACGGGTTCAGCCAGCTGGGGCTGCGCAGTTTCCTGCCGCCGCATATCCAGGCGCCGATCATCGTCACCTTCCACGCACCGCGCGTGCCGCACTACGATTTCAAGCGCTTCTACGAAGCCGTGAAGTCGCGCGGCTACATTCTCTATCCCGGCAAGCTGACCGCGCTCGAGACGTTCCGCGTCGGCTGCATGGGACAATTGGGTGAACGCGGCATGGCCGGGGCCGTCGAAGCCGTCGCCGAGGTGCTGGCGGAGCTGTCGGCCGCGGCCTGAGCCGGCGGATTGTTCGAGCGGGAGGTGCGCGGATGAAGATGACGACCGAAGAGGCCTTCGTGAAGGTGCTGCAGCGCCATGGCATCGAGCATGCCTTCGGCATCATCGGCTCGGCCTTCATGCCCATCTCCGACCTGTTCACCAAGGCCGGCATCACCTTCTGGGACGTGGCGCACGAGACCAACGGCGGCCTGATCTGCGACGGCTACACGCGCTCCACGGGCAAGATCGCGATGGCGATCGCGCAGAACGGTCCGGGCATCACCGGCTTCGTCACGGCGATCAAGACGGCGTACTGGAACCACACGCCGATGCTGCTGGTGACGCCACAGGCCGCCAACCGCACCATCGGGCAGGGCGGCTTCCAGGAAGTCGAGCAGCTCGCGGTGTTCCGCGACATGGTGGCCTACCAGGAGGAAGTGCGCGATCCCTCGCGCGTGCCCGAAGTGCTGAATCGCGTCATCTGCAAGGCCAGGCGCCTGTCGGCACCGGCGCAGATCAACATCCCGCGCGATTTCTGGACGCAGGTCATCGACGTGGCGCTGCCGGAGGCAATCGAGTTCGAGCGCCCCGCGGGCGGCGCGCAGGCGATCGCGGAGGCGGCGCGGCTGCTGTCGGCGGCGAAATTCCCGGTGATCCTCTCCGGCGCGGGCGTCGTGCTCGGCAACGCGATCGGCGAATGCGCCGCGCTGGCGGAGCGGCTCGATGCGCCGGTGTGCAACAACTACCAGCACAATGATTCGTTCCCGGGCAGCCACCGGCTGGCCGTGGGGCCGCTCGGCTACAACGGTTCGCGCGCCGCGATGGAACTGATCGCAAAGGCCGACGTCGTGCTGGCGCTCGGCACGCGCCTGAATCCGTTCTCGACGTTGCCGTGCTACGGGCTCGACTACTGGCCGAAGTCGGCGGCCATCATCCAGGTCGACATCAACGCCGATCGCATCGGGCTCACCAAGCCGGTGGCGGTCGCGATCTGCGGCGACGCGCGGCAGGTGGCGGCGCAGATCCTCGCGCAGCTCGTGCCGCAGGCGGGCGATGCCGGCCGCGTGGAGCGGCGCGCGCTGATCGCGGAGCGCAAGCGCGACTGGGCGGCGGCGCTCGCGGCCATGGACAGCGAGGACGATGATCCGGGCACGACCTGGAACGCCGACTGCCGCCGGCGCGAGCCGGAGGCGATGTCGCCGCGCATGGCCTGGCGCGCGATCATCGCGGGCCTGCCGGCGGATGCGATCATCTCGAGCGACATCGGCAACAACTGCGCGATCGGCAACGCGTACCCGAGCTTCGAGCGGGGGCGCCAGTACCTGGCGCCCGGCCTGTTCGGCCCCTGCGGCTACGGCTTTCCCTCGATCATCGGCGCGAAGATCGGCAATCCAGGCACGCCCGTGGTCGGCTTCGCCGGGGATGGCGCGTTCGGCATCTCGATGAACGAGATGACCTCGATCGGGCGCGATCCGTGGCCGGCGATCACGATGGTGATCTTCCGCAACTACCAGTGGGGCGCCGAGAAGCGCAACTCGATCCTCTGGTACGACAACAATTTCATCGGCACCGAGCTCGACCCGGGCGTGAGCTACGCACGCGTGGCCGAAGGCTGCGGCCATCGCGGGGTCACGGTGCGCCGTCCGGCCGAGTTGACCGCGGCGCTGCGCGAGGCCTGCGCGCAGCAGGCGCAGGGCGTCACGACGTTCATCGAAGTGCTCCTGAACCAGGAGCTCGGCGAGCCGTTCCGGCGCGACGCGATGAAGAAGCCGGTCGTCGTCGCGGGCATCCGGCGCGAGGACATGAGACCGCAACGACCGGTATGAAGGCCGACCCCGGCCAGCCCGTGCTGGTACTCAACGCGGGCTCTTCGTCGCTGAAGTTCGCGCTGTTCGCCGCCGAGGCGCGCCTGTGCCACGGCCAGGTCGAGGGCATCGGCACGCGGCCCCGGTTCCTGGCCGACGGCGGAGCGGCCGCAGCACCCACGGACCTGCCGTCATCGACGAACCATGCCGCGGCGCTGGAGCGGATTCTCGCCGAAGTGGCCGGGCGCGGCCATGCGCTGGAGGGCATCGTGGCCTGCGGACACCGCATCGTCCATGGCGGCGAGCGGTTCGTCGCACCGATGCGGGTCGATGGCCGCCATCTCGATGCGCTGCAGTCGCTCCGTGCGCTGGCGCCGCTCCACAACCGCTTCGGGCTCGAGGCCATCGAAGCCCTCTCGCGCATCGCCCCGCGCATGCCGCAGGTGGCCTGCTTCGATACGGCCTTCCACGCGACGGTACCGGAGGTGGCGAGCCGCTACGCCTTGCCCGCAACGTTGCACGAGGCCGGTTACCGGCGCTTTGGATTCCACGGCCTGAGTTTCGAATACGTCACCGGCGCCGTAGCCACGCTCGCCGGCGGTGCGCCGCCCGGCCGGCTGCTCATCTTCCATCTCGGCAACGGCTGCAGCATTGCGGCGGTGCGCGACGGCCGGAGCGTCGCCACGACGATGGGCTACTCGACGCTTGACGGCCTGGTGATGGGCACGCGCTGCGGCGCGATCGATCCGGGGGTGCTGCTCGCGTTGCAGCGCGACCAGGGGCTGTCGCCTGGCGAACTCGAGGAGCTGCTCTATCGGCGCTCCGGACTGCTGGGCGTGTCGGGGCGCAGCTCCGACATGCGCGAGCTCACGCGCAGCGATGAGGCGGACTGCCGCTTTGCCGTGGAGCATTTCTGCTACTGGGCCGCGCGGCACGCGGCCTCGCTGGTCGTGGCGCTCGGCGGTCTCGATGCCGTCGCGTTCACCGGCGGGATCGGCGCGGGGAGCGCAACCGTTCGCGCCCGGATCATCGATCACCTGGCCTGGCTCGGGCTCGAGCTCGACGCCGCCCGCAACGAACGCCACGATGCGGCGCCTGCCGGTGCGCGCTCGCGCTGCAAGGTGTGGATCCTCGAGACCAACGAAGAGCTCGTGATTGCCCGCCACACCGGGGCGGCACTGCGGTCGCTGCATGCCTGAGGCCGCGCAATTCGCCAGGCTGTGGCCGGGCCTGCCGATCAGCGCGGTGGTGGGCGTGGCCGCGGTTGCGCTGGGTGCGTTGCCGGCGCTCGAGGCGCATGGCATCAACCCGCTGACGATCGCGATCATTCTCGGCATGCTGGTGGGCAACAGCATCTTCCCTCCCATTGCCGCCCGCGCCGAGCCCGGCGTCGTCCTCGCGCGCCAGGGCCTGCTGCGCGCGGGCGTGGTGCTGTACGGATTCCGGCTCACGATGCAGGACATCGACCAGGTCGGCTGGCAGGGCGTGCTGATCGACGCCCTGATGGTCTCCTCGACGTTCCTGCTCAGCTACCAGCTCGGCACCCGCCTGCTGGGGCTCGATCGGGCACTCGCCATGCTGGTGGGAGCGGGCAGCGCGATCTGCGGCGCGGCCGCGGTGCTCGCGGTGCAGCCGCTGGTGCGCGGCAAGCCCGAGCAGGCCAGCGTCGCGGTGGCCGGCGTGGTGATCTTCGGCACGGCCTCGATGTTCCTGTATCCGGCGCTCTACGACCTGAACCAGCTCTGGCATGTGATCCCGGGCGGCATGGCGGTGTTCGGCGTCTACGTGGGCTCGAGCGTGCACGAGGTCGCGCAGGTCGTCGCCGCCAGCCGCCAGATCGGCGCCGACGCGGCCGGCACGGCGGTGATCGCCAAGATGGTGCGCGTCATGATGCTCGCGCCGTTCCTGCCGCTGCTGGCCGCATGGCTGCGCGCACGGGCGCGGCAATGCATCGCGCGCGGCGAGGGCGGCGAGCTCGTCGACTGCCCGGTGCGGATGCCGGTGTTCGCGCTGCTGTTCATCGCCACGGTGCTGTTCAACTCACTGGACCTGCTGCCGCATGCGCTCCTGTCGGTCATTTCGGTCGCCGATACCTGGCTGCTCGCCACCGCGATGGGCGCGCTGGGGCTGTCGACGCACGTCGGCACGCTGCGGCGCACGGGCGGCCGGGCATTGCTGCTGGCGTTGTTGCTGTTCGCGTGGCTGGTGGCCGGGGGCGCGGCAATCAATCGCGCCGTCGCACTGCTGGTACGCTGAGACCGGATCTTGCACGAGGAGCCTGCGCATGACACCTGACGCCGCCGCGAACGACGCGGATTCCGCCGGCCTGCGCCGCACGCTCAGGACGCGGCACATGCGCATGATCGCGCTCGGTGGCGTCATCGGCGCCGGCCTGTTCGTCGGCAGCGGCGTCGTGGTCCAGGCCACCGGGCCGGCCGCCGTGCTGTCGTTCGCGCTGACCGGCGCGCTGGTCGTGCTGGTCATGCGCATGCTGGGCGAGATGGCCTCGGCGTACCCGGCGGTCGGCGGTTTCTACGAGTACAACCGGCTCGCGCTCGGTGAGTTGGCCGGGTTCATGACCGGCTGGATGTACTGGTATTTCTGGATCATCGTCGTCGCGCTCGAGGCGGTCGCCGGCGCGAAATTGCTGGGCTACTGGTTCCCGGCGGCGGCGCCCTGGCATTTCACGCTGGCGCTCATGGCCGTGTTCACGCTGCTGAACCTGCTGTCGGTGCGCTCCTGGGGCGAGACCGAGTACTGGTTCGCCTCGATCAAGGTCATCGCCATCACGGCATTCCTGGGCGTCGGCGCAGTGGTGGCCTGCGGGCTGTGGCCGGGGTTGCCCGGCGGATTCGCCAACCTGGGCGCGCACGGCGGCTTCTTTCCGAAAGGATATGTGCCGGTGCTCACGGGCGCGGTGGCGGCCACCGGATTCTATTTCGGGTCCGAGATCGTCACGGTGGCCGCAGCCGAGTCCGCCGAGCCGGAGCAGGCGGTGGCGCGTGCGATGCAGTCGGTCGTGTCGCGGGTGCTGGTGTTCTACGTCGGCTCGATCCTCGTTGTCGTCACGCTGGTGCCGTGGGACTCGCCCGGCATCATCCAGCCCTACGTCACGGCGCTCGCCGCGCTGCACGTGCCCGGTGGGGCGCAGATCATGAACGCGGTGATCCTCACCGCGGTGCTGTCGGCGCTCAACAGCGGGCTGTTCGCTTCCTCGCGCATGCTGATGGCGCTGGCGCGGCGCGGCGACGCGCCGCGGGGCATCGCGCGGCTGGACGTGCGCGGCGTGCCGGCGCGGGCCATCCTGCTCAGCACGGCCTTCGGCTACGCGGCCGTCATCATGAACTACGTGTCGCCGGAACACGTGTTCAAGTTCCTCGTCGATTCCTACGGCACGGTGGCGATCTTCGTCTACCTGCTGATCGCATTCGCGGAGCTGCGGCTGCGCCGCCGGCTGGAGCGCGAGTCGCCGGACCGGTTGCGCGTGCGCATGTGGGCTTTTCCGGCGTTGACCATCGTCGCGATCATCACGATGTTCGCGATCGTCGCGGCCATGGCGTTCATCGAGGACCAGCGCCTGCCGCTGCTGTTCGGCATCGCCAGTGCGCTGCTCATGCTGGCCGGCTACGTGATCCGCCGGCGCGCCGGCGCGCCACCGTCGTCCGGCTGAGCCGCGCCCGGGCCGCGGCCCGGACGGCCATCAGTGGTGCGATAGCAGCTGGAACAGTGCGCGGGCGCCGGTCAGCACGGCGAGCAGCATCAACAGGCGCAGCGCCCAGCGCCGGGCGACATCGGCATCCGCACGCTTGAAGCGGTGGTTGCCGAGCCATACGCCGGCGGCCAGCGGCGGCAGGAACCATGCCGCGCGCGCCAGCGTGGCCGTGTTGATCAGCCCGTTCCAGCCCTGCCAGATCACGCCGATCAGGTCGGAGAGGAAAAAATACGTGATCAGCGAGGCGCGACCGGCGGCGACGCCGGCCGGTGAGCTGAAGAAAAACAGGATGACCGGCGGCCCGCCCATGCCGAAGGCGCCGTTGGCCAGGCCCGAGGCGGTGCCGGCAGCGAGCGCCACGCCGGCGCCCGGCATGCGCTGCAGCCGGAATCCGCGCGCCAGTGCGATCGCCGAAACGAACACGAACGCCGCCAGGGCGAACGTCAACGGCAGCACCGGCGCGTGCGCCAGCGCGTAGACGCCGAAGGGCGTGCCGACGAGCGCGCCGGCGAACAGCAGCGCGATCTCGCGCCAGTGGACCAGGTGCCACACGCCGGGTAGCAGCGGCAGGCTCGCCAGCATCTCCAGCAGGAAGATCGAGGGAATGATCGTGGCCGGCGGCATGACCAGCGCGATCGCCGTGATGGCGAGCAGCGAAAAGCCGAAACCGCTGAAGCCGCGCACGATGGCCGCGACGAAAATGCAGCTCGCCGCGTACAGATAAGTGGGCAGCAGCGTGGCCAAGGCGGATTCCGGGTAGACTGTCAGCTTCTCGCCGCCGTCGCGAACCGGGGATCTGGGCGGCGGCGCAATCTATGCAAGGGCCCCGGAGCTGTCAATTGAGCCGTAGCAGAAAGCCAAGCCGCACCGTTCGCCATCCCGCGCGCCGCGCGCGCCACCCGGTGCGCAAGCCCGGCAAGGGAGAGCCCACCTCCGCCGAGGGCATCGTATCCCCCAATCGCGCGGGCTTCGGCTTCGCACGGGTCGAGGGCATCGAGGGCGGCGTGTTCCTGCCGCCGCGCGAGATGTCGGGCCTGGTGCAGGGCGATCGGGTCAGCCTCACGCTGCACAAGGATGCACAGGACCGCTGGGTCGGCACCGTCCGGAGCGTGCTGGAACGGGGTCTCAGTGCCTACCTGGGTGTCGTCGAGCGCCAGGGCCACGAGTTGCGCGTGCGCGCCGCCGATCGGCGCCTCGGCATCGTGTGCACGGTGCCGCACGCGGGCGCGCAGGGCGCGCAGGTCGGTGACTGGGTCATTGCCGACATCAAGCGCTATCCGGCCGAAGGCGTGGCGGGCGAGGCCTGGGTGCGCACGCGGCTCGATCCGGAGCGGCCGCTCGAGATGGCGACCGAGGCTGCGATCGCGCGTTTCGATCTCGGGCAGGATTTCACGCCCGGCGTGCTGCAGGAGGCGAAGCGGTTCGGAAGCCATGTCGATCCCGCGGAGGCTGCGACGCGGATCGACCTGCGCAACGTGCCGCTGGTCACGATCGACGGCGCCGACGCGCGCGATTTCGATGACGCGGTCTACGCCGAGCGCGACGGCGCGGACTACCGCCTGCTGGTGGCGATCGCCGATGTCAGCCACTACGTGCGCCCCGGCACGATGCTCGATCTCGAGGCGCGTGCGCGCGGCACCTCGGTCTACTTCCCGCACCGCGTGCTGCCGATGCTGCCGACGACGCTGTCGAACCACCTGTGTTCGCTCGAGCCGCACGTCGACCGGCTGTGCATGGTCGCGGACATGCGCGTCAGCAACCGCGGGGCGCTCAAGGAATGGCGCGTCTATGCCGCGGTGATGCGCTCGGCCGCGCGGCTCACCTACGACGCCGCCTACGCGCTGCTGTTCGCGCGCGATGCGGCCGCGCGGGCCGCGCTCGGGCCGCTGGTCGATCGGCTCGAGCCCCTGGTCGAGGTGTACCGCGCGCTGCTGCATGCGCGCGGCCGCCGCGGCGCGCTCGACTTCGACGCGCCCGAGGCGGGCTTCGCCTTCACCAAGGAAGGCCAGGTGCGCGCGATCGAGTTCAAGTCGCGCAATGAGGCGCACAAGCTGATCGAGGAATGCATGGTGCTGGCCAACGTGGCCGTGGCGCGCGAGCTCAGGCGCCTGCGCGTGCCGGCGCTGTACCGCGTGCACCAGCCGCCCGAGCAGCGCAAGCTCGACAACCTCAAGGCGACGCTGCAGGTGCTCGGCATCGAGCTGCAGATGCCGCCGGAGATCCGCACGCGCGACCTGGCCGGCATCGCGCCGCGCGTGCGCGACGCGCAGCTGCGACCTTTCGTCGAGACGCTGGTGGTGCGCTCGCTGTCGCAGGCGGTCTACCAGCCCGGCAACATCGGCCACTTCGGCCTGGCGCTTGCGGACTACGCGCATTTCACCTCGCCGATCCGCCGCTACCCCGACCTGCTCGTGCATCGGGCGCTGCGTGCGGGGCTGGGGCTGGCGCCGCGCGAGTCCACCCCCGACCAGGCGGCGCTCGAGCCGATCGGCGCCGACCTCTCGCGCCTCGAGAAACGCGCCGACGAGGCCGACCGCTACGTCGAGTCGTTCCTGAAGTGCGTGTACCTGCGCGATCGCATCGGCCAGGCCTTCGAGGGCCTGATCACCACGGTGGTCGAGTTCGGCTGCTTCGTGCAGCTGCTCGAGGTCGGCGCCGACGGCCTGCTGCACCTGACGGCGCTGCGCGATGACGATTACGCGATGACGCGCGACGGTGGCCAGTGGCAGGGGCGCCGCAGCGGGCGAAAATTCGGTCCGGGCATGCGCGTGCGCGTGGTGGTCACCGCCGTGAATCCCGTCGAAGGCATGATCGACCTGGAGCTCGCGGTCGACTAGGCCGCGGACGGACGGGCGGCGCGAACCATGGCAAGCGAGAGGATCTACGGCCTGCACACGGTGCGCGCGCTGCTGGCGCGCGCGCCGCAGCGTGTGCTGCGCGTGTACCTGCAGCAGGGGCGCCACGACGCGCGCGCGCAGGAGCTCGAAGCGCTGGCGCGCGCGGCCGCCCGCCCGCTCGAGCGCGTCGACGCGGGTCGACTGCGCGCCTGGGTGGGCGAGGTGGCACACCAGGGCGTCGTGGCGGAAGTCGAACCGCTCCGGCCGATGTCCGAGGACGAGCTCCACGACCGGCTCGGCGCGGCGCGCGACCCCTTGCTGCTGGCGCTCGATGGCGTGCAGGATCCGCACAACCTCGGCGCCTGCCTGCGCACGGCCGATGCCTGCGGCGTGCTCGCGGTGATCGTGCCGCGCGACCGTGCGGCCACGCTGAATGCCACGGCGCGCAAGGTGGCGGCCGGCGCGGCCGAGACCACGCCGGTGGTGACAGTCACGAACCTGTCGCGCTCGCTCAAGCTGGTCCGCGACGCCGGGCTGTGGATCGTCGGCGCCGACGCGGGCGCGCCGCAGCGCGCCGACCAGGCGGACCTGACCGGCGGGCGCTGCCTGGTGCTGGGGGCGGAGGGCTCGGGCCTGCGCGAGCTGACGCGGCGCAACTGCGACTGGCTGGTCTCGCTCCCCAGCCTCGGCGCGGTCGAGAGCCTGAACGTATCGGTGGCCACCGGCATGCTGCTCTACGAGGCCCTGCGCCAGCGCCGGCCCTGAACCCCGGGGCCGGAACTTGCAGCGGGGAACGCTGTTCCGGTATCCTGCGCGGCTCCTCCTTGCCGCACTGCCTATGCCTTGAGCGGGCGGCACTTACCCACAGGGAGTCCGACATGAGGCATTACGAAGTGGTGTTCCTGGTCCACCCGGACCAGAGTGAACAGGTCCCGGCGATGATCGAGCGCTACCGCGGCATGATTGCCGCCGGTAACGGCACCGTGCATCGCCTCGAGGACTGGGGCCGGCGCCAGCTGTGTTTCCCGATCGCCAAGGTGCACAAGGCGCACTACGTGCTGATGAACATCGAGTGCGACCAGAAGATCCTGGCCGAGCTCACCGGCGCGTTCCGGTTCAGCGACGCGGTGCTGCGCCACCTCGTGGTCAGCATGGATGCCGCCGTGACCGAGCCGTCGCCGATGTCGCGCACGGAAGAGGAAAACGAGGCGCGCCGCGAGCGCGACGAGATGGGCGACGACGACGAAATGTCGCTCAACAACTGAGGAACCACCGCCATGTCACGCTTTGTCCGCCGCAAGAAATTCTGCCGCTTCACGGCCGATGGCGTCGCCACGATCGACTACAAGGATCTGGGCGTGCTGAAGAACTACATCACCGAGACCGGCAAGATCGTGCCGAGCCGCATCACCGGCACGAAGAGCTTCTACCAGCGCCAGCTCGCCACCGCGATCAAGCGCGCGCGCTTCCTGGCGCTGCTCCCGTACACCGACCAGCACTGAGCGCCGCACCCATGGACGTCATCCTCCTGCAGAAAGTGGCCAACCTCGGCACGATCGGCGACCGCGTCAAGGTGAAGAGCGGCTATGGCCGCAACTACCTGCTGCCCTCGGGTCGCGCGACGCTGGCCACGCCGGCGAACGTCGCGCGCTTCGAGCTGCGGCGCGCAGAGCTCGAGAGGCTCGCGAACGAAGAGCTGGGCAGCGCCCAGCAGCGCGCCGAGTCGCTGCGCGACTTCCGCATCACCATCACCGCGAAGGCCGGCTCGGAAGGCAAGCTGTTCGGCTCGGTCGGCACCTCCGACATCGCCGAGGCCTGCACCGCCGCCGGCCACAAGGTCAACCGCAGCGAAGTGCGGTTGCCGACCGGGCCCATCCGCCAGGTCGGCGAGCACCACGTGGCCCTGCACCTGCACACCGACGTCGAAGTCACGATCGTCGTGATCGTCGCGGCGGAAGAGCAGGGCTAGGGCGGCGGGCCAGGGCCTCGGTCAGCACCATGGCCGGGCCGCTGCGTTCGCGCCGTGAATCCGCAGCGCCGCCCGAGCCCGGCGCCGCCACGCCTCCGCATTCGGCCGAGGCCGAGCAGGCGGTGCTCGGCGGACTGCTCATCGACGCGACCGCCTGGGACCAGGTCGGCGACGTCATCGTCGGCGAGGACTTCTACCGCCCCGACCACCAGCTGATCTTCGGTGCGCTCTCCGAACTGATTGCCGCGGGCAAGCCCGCCGACGTGGTCACCGTGTCCGAGCAGCTCGGGCGCAGCGGCCGGCTCGAAGCCGCCGGCGGCCTGGCCTACCTCGGCAGCCTGGCGCGCGACACGCCGACCGCCGCGAACGCGCGCGCCTACGCGCAGATCGTACGCGAGCACTCGCTGCTGCGGCGGCTGATCAGCGCCGGCCGGCAGATCGCCGCCGACGCCTTCGCCAATGACGGCCGCTCGGCGCGCGACCTGGTCGATGCCGCCGAACAGCAGGTGTTCGAGATCGCCGAACAGAGCACCGGGCGCCGCGACGGCGCGGTCAAGGTCAGCACCCTGCTGCCGCCGCTGATCGACAAGATCGACCAGTGGCACGACAACCCGAACGCGTTGCGCGGCCTGCCGACCGGATTCGCCGACTTCGACCGCAAGACCGGCGGATTGCGGCCCGGCGACCTGGTGATCGTCGCCGGCCGGCCGTCGATGGGCAAGACGACGCTGGCGATGAACATCGCCGAGTACGCGGCGGTGAACCCGGGCACGCGCTCCTCGGTGGCGATCTTCAGCATGGAAATGCCGGCCGAACAGCTGCTGACACGCATGCTGGCCTCGATCGGCGGCGTGCCGCTCAACGGCATCCGCAGCGGCCAGATCTCCGATGACGACTGGGTGCGCGTGACCGCGGCCACCAGCCAGCTCGCCGAAGCGCGCATCTTCATCGACGAGTCACCCGGGCTGACGCCGACCGAACTGCGCGCGCGTGCGCGGCGCGTCAAGCGCGAGCACGGCCTCGACCTGATCGTCGTCGACTACCTGCAGCTCATGCAGGTGCCGGGCACGAAGGAGAACCGCGCCACCGAGATCGCGGAGATCTCGCGTGGCCTCAAGGCGCTGGCCAAGGAGCTGGCGGTGCCGGTGATCGCGCTCTCGCAGCTCAACCGCGGCGTCGAGCAGCGCACCGAGAAGAAGCCGGTGATGTCGGACCTGCGCGAATCCGGGGCGATCGAGCAGGACGCGGACATGATCCTGCTGATCTACCGCGACGAGGTCTATGACAAGAACACGCCCAAGCGCGGCATCGCCGAGATCGACCTGGCCAAGCACCGCAACGGCGAGATCGGCACCTTCATGCTCACCTTCCAGGGCCAGTACAGCCGCTTCGCCAACTACGCGGCCGACTCGTACGCCGAAGGTGTGCTCAGGTGACTTGAGGCGGCACGCCCGGCAGGGCTTGTACCCGCTGCCTAGCCCTCGAAGAACCCCATCTTCACGCCGGCGAGCTGGATCACGTCGTTGTCGACGAGCTTGCGTGCCGTGGCGCCGATCGGTGCGCCGTTGACGAGCGGGAAATTCTCCGACGTGTCGGCGTCGACGTGCACGAGGAAGTAGCCCTCGGAACGGCGCGTGATCGCCGCCACCTGCACGCCCGGGCGGCCGAGCGTGGTCAGCGTCTTCGTCAGTTCGAGCTCGCGCCCGGCGAAGGCGCCCGACAGCACCTGCAGGCGGGCCTTCTTGATTGTCGGCGCGCCGTTGCCCAGCGTGCGGCGCGAGGCCGTGGCGTCGGCGCCCTGCGCCATGGCGGCGCGCACCTTCTCGACCGGGCGGGCCGAGGGCTGGATCACCATGGTCTTCTCGAATTCGTCCTGCTGCGCGGTGTCGTCCTCGACGAAGCGCAGCTGGTGGTGGCCGCAGGTGACGACATCGCCGTGCTGCAGCGCGTGCTTCTTGATCAGCTTGCCGTTGACATAGGTGCCGTTGGTGCTGTTCAGGTCCTCGAGGAACGAGTCATTCAGGATGTTGATGATCAGCGAGTGGTGGCCGCTGACGGCCGGGTTGTCGATGCGGATATCGTTATCCGGCAGGCGCCCGATCGTGTAGCGCTCCTTGTTCATGTTGTATTCGGCCATGACCTGGCCGTCGAGACTCAATATCAGCCTTGCCATAAGTGCTCGCTTTATGTTCTCGCCTGTTTGAAGAGCCTAGCTGAACCAGCCCAGCATCCGGTCCAATACTCCCCGACGCACGGGGAACGAATCAACGACCTGGGCCAGCAAAACGGAAATATTGTCCTTGCCGCCGTTGTCGTTCCCGAGCTGGATCAGCTGTTGCGCTACCGTCTCAAGGTTAGCACCAAAGGTGTTGATCGTTAAGTGAATATCGTCATCCTCGACCATGTCGGAGAGACCGTCGGAGCACAGCATGTAGATGTCGCCGCGCTGGGCGGGGTGCTCCTGGATCTCGACCTCGACGCCCGCCTCGACCCCGAGCGCCCGTGTGACGTAGTTCTTGTTCGCCGCGCGCTGGGCTTCCTCGGGTGAATAGAAGCCCCGGTCGACCAGCTCCTGCAGCAGCGAATGATCGAGCGTGATCTGCTCGAAGCTCGAGCCGCGCAGCCGGTAGAGGCGTGAATCGCCGACGTGCGCGATGGTCACGCGGTTGTCGTGGAACAGCACGCCGACGACCGTCGTGCCCATGCCTTCGCAATTGGGTTGGGTGCGCGCGGTCTGGAAGATGATCTTGTTCGCCCGCGTGATCGCATCGCGCAGGATGATGGTGGTGCGCGAGAGGCCCGTGCCCGGGTCGGGAGCGGACAGGTCTTCGCGCTCGATGGCCTCGCGCACCAGGTTGACGATCGTCTTGACGGCGATGCCGCTGGCGACTTCGCCGGCGTTGTAGCCGCCCATGCCGTCGGCCAGCACCAGCAGGCCCAGGTTGGCGTCCCAGGCGATCGTGTCCTCGTTGTGCTCGCGCACCCGCCCGACGTCCGTCAGTCCCACGCAACGGAGCTTGCCTTTCAGGCTCATCGCGCGACCCTGCGGCCGCCCGGGTCGAGCTGGCTTGGAAACGTGAACTGGATCACAGATACTGGTCCACTGCCGTCCTGATCGAGCGGCCGGAGCGCGCCGCGCTGCAAAAGTTACCATCGGCGGCCGGTCCCGGGCGCGTCTGGGGTCACAGATGCATCCAATCAGGCCGGGCCGGATCGCAATAGCGCGGCATCGTACTGGAGTTTTGATTGCGCCGCGACGGGCGCTAAGCCTGGGCAAAGCGAGTATGGCGCGACATCAACCGGTCTATGTGTGCAGTGCCTGCGGCGGCGAATCGCTGAAGTGGCAGGGACAATGCCCGCACTGCGGCGAATGGAACACGTTGACGCGCGTGAGCGGTGTCCGCGTTGCCGGTGGCGGCGCGGGAAGCGGCGCGACGGCGGGCACCCCGCCGACGCCGGTCGCGCTCGCGGCCGAGCCGGCCAACGAACAGCGGCTGGGGCTCGGCATGTCCGAGCTCGACCGGGTGTTCGGCGGCGGCATCGGCGCCGGCTCCGTGAGCCTGCTGGGCGGGGAACCGGGCATCGGCAAGTCGACCCTGCTGCTGCAGGTCGCGGCCTCGGTGGCCGCGGGCCAGCCGGTGCTGTACGCCTCGGGCGAGGAATCGGCGCAGCAGATCACGCAGCGCGCGCGGCGCCTCGGGCTCGTCGCGCCGCAGCTCGTGCTGCTCAGCGACAACTCGCTCGAGTCGATCCTGGAACTGTGCGCCGAACGGCGGGCATCGCTGCTGGTCGTCGACTCGATCCAGACGATGCAGACGGCGGCGGCCGAGTCGAGTCCCGGATCGCCGCAGCAGCTGCGCGAATGCACTGCTGCGCTGGTGCGCTTCGCGAAGCAGGGCGGCACCGCGGTCGTCATCGTCGGACACGTCACCAAGGACGGCGCGATCGCCGGCCCCAAGCTGCTCGAGCATCTCGTCGACACGGTGCTGTATTTCGATGCGGACGCGGGCAGCCGCTACCGCATGCTGCGCGCGACGAAGAACCGCTTCGGGCCGGTCAACGAGCTGGGATTCTTCGCGATGACCGATGAAGGGCTCCGCGAAGTGCGCAATCCATCCGCGATCTTCCTGTCACGCAATCCCCAGCCCGTGCCCGGGAGCCTGGTCATGGTGGCGCGCGATGGCGGCCGGCCGCTGCTGATCGAAGTGCAGGCGCTCACCGATGCGACGCGCTTCTCGGCGCCGCGCCGCGTCGCGCAGGGGGTCGATGCAAACCGGCTGTCGATGCTGCTCGCGGTCATGAGCCGGCATTCGCGCCTGTCGCCGGCCGAGCATGACGTGTACGTCAACCTGGTGGGGGGCCTGTCGATCACCGAGACCGCGACCGACCTGCCGCTGGCGCTGGCGATCGGCTCGAGCCTGACGGGCGCCGCGCTCGACGGCAAGCTGGTGGCCTTCGGTGAACTGGGGCTGACCGGCGAAGTGCGGCCGGTACCCTATGGCGAGGAGCGGCTGAAGGAAGCGCACAAGCAGGGCTACGCGCGCGCCATCGTTCCGCAGCAGAACGCGCCGCGCCAGCCGATCGCGGGCCTCGCGGTGCAGGCGGTGGGGACGCTCGCCGAGGCGATCGAGGCCGCGTTCGGGCGCCGGGCCTAGCGACGCGTGCTAGGGGTTTTCGACGATCGGCCGCACGCGCACGGTGCGGATCGAGTTGTCGATCATCTGCAGCACCTCGAACTCCAGCGCACCGATGCGCAGCGAGGTGCCGGGCTGCGGGATGTTCTCCAGCTTCTCCAGCAGCAGGCCGTTGAGTGTCTTCGGCCCGAGATCCGGCAGCTGCCAGCCGAGCGCGCGATTGAGGGCGCGGATCGTCGCGCCGCCGTTGACGAGCCAGGCGCCGCTGGCCTCGCGATGCACGTCCTTGTGGCCGACCGTGGCCGGGTCGGTGGTGAACTCCCCGACGATCTCCTCGAGCAGGTCCTCGAGCGTGACCATGCCCTCGATGTCGCCGTACTCGTTGACGACGAAGGCATGGCGGCGCCGGTTGCGCTGGAACTGCGAGAGCTGATGCATCAGCGAGGTGCCCTCGGGCACGAAGTACGGCTCGCGCGCCTGCGCCAGCTCGATCAGCCGCTCGCGCGTCAGCGTGCCGCGCGCGAATTCCTGCGCGGTGCGCTTCATGTGCAGGATGCCGATCAGGTTGTCGAGCTCGCCGTCGTAGACCGGCAGGCGCGTGTGCGGCGTCTGCCGGAGCCGCTCGAGCACGTCCTCCCAATCCGACGAGATGTCGATGCCGGCGATGTCCTGGCGCGGGATCATGATGTCGTTCACCGTGACGCGCTCCAGGTCGAGGATCGACAGCAGCATCTGCCGGTGGCGCGCCGGGATCAGCGCGCTCGATTCGCTGACCACGGTGCGCAGCTCCTCGGCATTGAGCGCGTGCGCGCTGTGCGAGGCGTTGCGCATGCCGAACAGCCGCAGCACGCCGTAGGCGGTGCGGTTGGTGAACCATCGCGCGGGCAGCGTGATCCACAGCAGCGCGCGGTACACCAGCGTCGAGTTCAGCGCCACCGCCTCGCTGTGCACGGCCGCGTAGATCTTCGGCGCCAGCTCGCAGAAGATGATGATGAACACGGTCAGCGCGAACATCATGACCGGCAGCGCGTGCTCGTGCGGGATGCGCAGCGCCAGCAGCGTGGCGACCGTGAAGGCGGCGCCGCTGGCCAGCTCCTGGATGACCAGGGTCGCGCCCAGCCACTGGTCGGGCTTGGCCAGCAGGTTCTCCAGCGCGCGGGCGCGGCGCTCGCCGGTGGCGGCGCGGGTGCGCACGCGGTAACGGTTGACCGAGAGCATCGCGACCTCGGAGCCGGAGGAAAAGGCGATCACGATCATCATGCCGAGCAGCGTCAGCAGCAGCGCAAGCGACGGGGCCGTATCCACTTAGGGCACCTTCGAAGTTCTCCCTGGGGGACCCATAGCATAGGCCCTGCGCGTACAATTGCCCGATGTTTGACCAACTGACCGGCCGCCTGAGCGCCGCCGTGGCCGCGCTGCGCGGCCGCGGGCGCCTGAGCGAAGACAACATCGCCGCCACGCTCCGCGAGGTGCGCATCGCCCTGCTCGAGGCCGATGTCGCGCTGCCGGTGGTCAAGAAGTTCATCGACGCGGTCAAGGCGCGAGCGCTCGGCGCCGAGGTGGCCGCCAGCCTGACGCCGGGCCAGGCGCTGGTGGGCATCCTGCACCGCGAACTGGTCACCGTGCTCGGCGGGGCCAGCGAGGGCGTGGCGCTGAATGCGACCCCGCCCCTGGTGCTGCTGCTGGCGGGCCTGCAGGGCGCCGGCAAGACGACCACGGCGGCCAAGCTGGCGCGTTGGCTCATCGCGACGCACCGCAAGCGCGTGCTGCTCGTCAGCACGGACGTGCGCCGTCCCGCCGCAATCCTGCAGCTCGAGAAGCTCGCCGGCCAGGTGCAGGCCGATTTCTTCCCGCCGCCGGCCGGCGCGGCGCCGGCCGCCATTGCGGCCGCGGCGCTGGCGCAGGCGCGCAGCGGCGTCTACGACGTGCTGATCGTCGACACCGCCGGGCGACTCCACGTCGATGCCGGGCTGATGGACGAGGTGCGGCAGATCGACGGCGCGGTGCACCCGCACCAGCGGCTGTTCGTCGTCGATGCGATGTCGGGCCAGGATGCGCTCAATGCGGCGCAGGCCTTCGGCGCGGCGCTCGACCTGACCGGCATCATCCTGACGAAGGCTGATGGCGATGCGCGCGGCGGCGCGGCGCTGTCGGTGCGCGAGGTGACCGGCAAGCCGATCGTGTTCCTGGGCGTGGGCGAGAAGACCGACGCACTCGAGCCCTTCGATCCGGAGCGCATGGCGCAGCGGATCCTCGGCATGGGCGATGTCGTGGCGCTGGTCGAATCTGTGCAGCGCAACATCGAGGTCGGCGAAGCCGAACGCATCGCCAACAAGTTCAAGCAGGGCAAGTCCTTCGACCTGGCGGACCTGCGCTCGCAGCTCGAGCAGGTGCGTCGCATGGGGGGCCTGGGCGCCCTGATGGACAAGCTTCCCTCCCACCTGACCCAGCGGGCCGCCATGCCGCCCGACCAGGCCGACCGGCAAGTCCGGCGGCAGATCGCAATCATCGACTCCATGACGCCGCGGGAACGGCGCGTCCCGGGGGTGATCGACGGGTCGCGCCGGCGGCGCATCGCCCGCGGGGCCGGGGTGCAGGTGCAGGACGTCAACCGGCTGCTCAAGCAGTTCCTGGACATGCAGAAGATGATGAAACAGCTCAAGGGCGGGGGGTTGCGCCGGCTGATGGGCGCTTTCCGGCCATAAGTCATTGAGGGCTTTAAGTCCGGCCGACCTTTGCGTAGAATCCGCGCTCTTTTTTCAGACCCCAGAGCATAGCCCCAGCATGGTCACGATCCGCCTCACGCGCCGCGGCGCCAAGAACCAGCCCTTCTACCATGTCGTCGTGACGGACAGCCGCAAGCGGCAGGGCGGCTCCAGCCTGGAGCAGGTCGGGTTCTTCAATCCGATCGCGCGCGGCAAGGAGAGCCGGCTGCGCCTGGAGCTCGGCCGCATCGACCATTGGGTGAAACTCGGGGCGCAGCTTTCCGATCGGGTGGCCCAGCTGGTGGCCACGTACCGGAAGCAGGCCGCGGCCTAGAGGCCCGACGGTCGGCCGTGGCCGAAGTCCGGCCGCCGCGCTACGTGAAGCTCGGCCGGGTGCTCGGGCCCGCCGGGGTGCGGGGCTGGCTCAAGGTGCAGTCCTACACCGACCCGCCCGAAAACCTGCTGCGGCACCGTTCCTGGCAGCTGGTGGATGCACAGGGCCGGCGCGAAGCGCGCACGGTGGCCGAGTCGAGCAGCGATGGCCGCTGGCTGCGGGCCCGGTTCGAGGGCATTGAGGATCGGACGGCCGCCGAAATGCTCGGCGGCGCGGACATCGAGGTCGAGCGCTCGGCGTTGCCGCCGACCGCGGCGCGCGAGTACTACCGCGACGACCTGATCGGTTTTCGCGTCGCCAACGGCGAGGGGCGCGAGCTCGGGCGCGTCAGCCATTTCATCGACGCGCCCGCGGGGCCGTTGATGGTCGTGACGGGCGCGCGCGAGCTGTGGATTCCGGCCCAGCCGGCCCACCTGAAACGTGTGAGCCTGGAGCGGGGCGAGATCGAGGTGGACTGGCCCGACGAACCGTAGGGCCGTCCGCGGCGCGGAGAGTGCAGGTGCGGATCGAGGTCGTCACGCTGTTCCCGGAGATGATCCGGGATGCGCTCCGGCACGGCATCGTCGGCAGGGCGCAGGAGCGCGGCCTGCTCGGCGTGGGCACGGAGGATCCGCGCGCCCACACGGCCGATGTCCACCATACGGTGGACGATCGGCCCTACGGCGGCGGGCCGGGCATGGTCATGAAGCCGGAGCCGCTGTGCGCGGCGATCCGCGCGGCGCGCGGCCGCCTGCCGCCGGGCAGCGTGACGATCGCGCTGTCTGCGCAGGGCCAGCGACTGACGCAGGGGCGGGTGATGGAGCTGTTGTCCCATCCCGCGCTGCTGCTGGTCGCCGGCCGGTACGAGGGAATGGACGAACGGGTGCTCGAGGCGGAGGTCGATCTCGAGCTCTCGATCGGTGATTATGTGCTCTCGGGCGGGGAGCTGCCGGCGCTGGTGCTGATCGATGCGCTGGCGCGGCTCCTGCCGGGGGCGCTGGGCGACGAACGCTCGGCGCAGCAGGAGTCGTTCAGCGACGGCTTGCTCGACTGGCCGCACTACACGCGGCCGGAGGTGCACGAGGGGCGGCGGGTGCCGGCGGTGCTGCTGTCGGGCGACCATGCCGCGATCGGGCGCTGGCGGCTGAAGCAGGCGCTGGGGCGTACGTGGTTGCGGCGCCGCGAGCTGCTCGAGGGCGTGGGCCTGGACGCGCAGCGCGCGGCGCTGTTGCAGGAATTTTTGCAGGAACGGGAACAGGAAGCAGAGCCATGAACATCATTCAGACGCTGGATGCCGAGCGCATGACGCGCAAGGTGCCCGATTTCAAGCCCGGCGACACCGTCGTCGTGCAGGTCAAGGTCATCGAGGGCGAGCGCGAGCGCGTGCAGGCCTTCGAGGGCGTCGTCATCGCGATCTCCAACCGCGGATTCAACTCCTCGTTCACGGTGCGCAAGGTGTCGCACGGCGAGGGCGTCGAGCGCACCTTCCAGACGCACAGCCCCTCGATCAGCGACATCAGCATCAAGCGCCGCGGCAACGTGCGGCGCGCGAAGCTGTACTACCTGCGCGACCGCGCCGGCAAGTCGGCCCGCATCGAAGAGAAGGTGTAGCGCGGTGCGCGCCGGCGGTCCGCGGCGCGCCGGTTCCCGATAGTGCGTTACCTGCTCACTTTCTTCAGCAGCCTCTGGCATGGGCTGGACGTGCTGCGGCGCGTGCTGCACCTGCTGCTGATGCTGGCGCTGCTCACGCTGCTCATCGTCAGCGTGCGCGGCTCGATCCCGCGCCTGCCCGAGCGGGGCGCGCTCATCGTGCATCCGAGCGGCGATATCGTCGAGCAGCTCGCCGGCGAACCGCTGCAGCGCGCGCTGAGCGAGGCGCAGGGCGAGAGCGCGCCGGAGACGCTGCTGTGGGACCTGACGCGCGCGATCCGTGCCGCGCGCACCGATGCGCACATCCAGGCGCTGCTGATCGAGACCGATGACCTGGCCAGCGCCGGCCAGCCCGAGCTCGAGGAGCTGGCCGCGGCGATCAGGGATTTCCGCGCCAGCGGCAAGAAGGTCATCGCGCACGGTACCTACTTCCTGCAGGGCCAGTACTACCTCGCCGCCCAGGCCGACGAGGTCTACCTCGATCCCTTCGGTTTCGTGCTGCTGCCCGGCTATGACCTCTACCGCATGTACTTCAAGGATGCGATCGACAAGCTGGCGGTCGACGTGCACCTGGTGCGGGCCGGCAAGTTCAAGAGCGCCGATGAGCCGTTCGTGCGGCGCGACATGTCCGACGAAGAGCGGCAGGAGAGCGCCGCGTTCCTGCAGTCGCTGTGGCTGGGTTACCGCGGCGCGGTCGGGGCGGCGCGGCACCTGGATGCCGACGCCATCAGCCGCTATGCGGACGGCTACGCGGCGGCGGTGCAGAAGGCCGGCGGCGACATGGCCGCGGTCGCCAAGGCCGCGGGCCTGGTCACGGCGCTGCGCACCGATGCGCAGGTGGAGCAGCGCATGGCCGAGCTGGTCGGCGGCGATGACGGCAAGCGTGGCTTCCAGGGCGTCAACTCCGACGAGTACCTGCGCACGCTGCGCGCGGCGGAGCACACGCACCGCGCCGCGGCGACCGCCGTCGGCGTCATCATGGCCAGCGGCGAGATGTACAACGGCAACCAGCCGGCCGGCACGATCGGCGGTGAATCGACGGCCGCGCTGCTGCGCCAGGCGCGCCAGGACGATGCGATCAAGGCGGTGGTGCTGCGCATCGACAGTCCCGGCGGCAGCGTGCTGGCGGCCGAGCAGATCTACCGCGAGGTGCAGCTGCTGCGCGCCGCCGGCAAGCCCGTGATCGCTTCGATGGGCCGCCTCGCCGCCTCCGGCGGCTACTACATCGCCGCGCCGGCCGACGAGATCATCGCCAGCGCCAACACCATCACCGGCTCGATCGGCGTGTTCGCGACCGTGCCCACCTTCGACCGCACGCTGGCGAAGCTGGGCGTGCATGTCGACGGGGTCGGCACGACCGCGCTGTCCGGTTCATTGCGGCTCGATCGTCCGCTGCAGCCCGACATCGCGGCCGTGCTGCAGTCGAGCGTCGACCACAGCTACGCGCAGTTCGTCGAGCGCGTCGCGAGCGGGCGCCGCAAGACGCCGGCGGCGATCGATGCGATCGCCCAGGGCCGCGTGTGGGCGGGGCGCGATGCGCTGCGCCTCGGGCTCGTCGACCGCATCGGCGGCTACGACGACGCCGTGCACGCCGCGGCCGGGCGCGCCAACCTGGGAAAGAACTACGACGTGCGCGTCATCGAACCCGAGCTCAGCTTCACCGAGCAGCTGTTGCTGAACGCGCGCAGCCGCATCGCCGCGTTCGCGCGCGGCCTCGGCCTCGGCCGCTCCGGCCTGCCCGGCGCCGCGCTGCCGGCGCGGCTCGCGCCGCAACTGCAACCGCTGGAGCGCGAGCTGGCGCGCTGGCAGCGGCTGGCCGCGATCCCGCAGCACACGCTGGCCTATTGCCTGTGCAACGTGGACTGAGCGGCGCGGCGTCTCAGGCGCCGCCGACCTGCACGCACAGCATGCTGATCGCGCCGAGCTCGAGGCCATCGATCGGCAGCGTGGCGCTCTCCCCGGGGCGCTGCAGCGCCAGCACGTACAGCAACGGCAGGTAGTGCTCCGGCGTCGGCACGCTCAGGGCGGCGCCGGCATCCAGGCTTTCGTAGGCTGCGAGCGCGGCGTGGCGGCGCTCCAGGACCGCCGCGCGCACGGCGGCGTTGAAACCCTGCGCCCAGGCCGGGGCCGCCGCCGCATCGAACCGGAGGGCGCGCAGGTTGTGCACGACGTTGCCGCTGCCGAGCACCAGGATGCCCTCATCGCGCAACGGCCCGAGCCGTTGCGCCAGCGCATAGTGCTGCGCGGCGCCCAGCGATGCGTCGATGGACAGCTGCACCACCGGGACATCAGCCTCCGGGTAGAGATGCCGCAGCACCGCCCACGTGCCGTGGTCCAGGCCCCAGTCCTCGTCGAGCCGCACGCTGGCCGGGGCGAGCAGCGCGGCGACGCGCGCGGCGAGCCGCGGTTCGCCGGGCGCCGGGTACTGCACGGCGTACAGCTCCGGCGGGAAACCGTGGAAATCGTGGATCGTGCGTGGCCGCGCCTGTGCCGTGACGGCCGTGCCGCGGATGTACCAGTGCGCCGACACGGCGAGGATCGCGCGCGGGCGCGGCAACGTGCGCCCGAGCCGCTGCCAGGCGTCGGCGTAGCGGCTGGGTTCGATCGCCAGCATCGGCGATCCGTGGCCGAGGAACAGCGCGGGCTGCACGCCGCTCACGGTGGCCTCAGTGCTGCGGATGCGCCAGCGTGCGCCAGGCGGCCGCATCCAGCGGCAGGCGCCAGTAGCCCGCGGTCTGCAGGTGGGCGTGCCGGTGCGCCGGCGCGAGCTGCGCGCCGAGCTCGCTCACGCTGGGGTTGTGGCCGATGAGCAGCAGCACGCGGGCGCCATCGTGCCATTGCGCGATCGCGGCGCGCAGGCGCTGCGGCGTGGCGAGGTACATCTCCGGCACGGCACGCATGCGCGCGGGCCCAAGTTCGAGCACATCCGCGACGATCAGCGCGGTCTCGGTGGTGCGGCGCGCCGGGCTGTAGAGCAGCCGGTCGACCGCGTGGCCGCCGGCCAGCGCCGTTGCGGCGCGCGCCGCGGCGGCGCGCCCGGCTTCCGTCAGCGGCCGCGCGAAATCCTCGGCGTCGATGGCCGCCGGCAGCGCTTCGGCATGGCGCATCAGGATCAGCTCGTGCATGCTCACCACATCATGCCGGTCTGGAGCTTGGCGGCCTCCGACATCATGCCCTGGCTCCACGGCGGATCGAACACCAGCTGCACGTCGGCCCGGCTGACGGTCGGGATGACCTCCAGCTTCTCGCGCACGTCGCGCACCAGCACCTCGCCCATGCCGCAGCCCGGCGCGGTCAGCGTCATGCTGACGCTGATCTTGCGCGTGCCGTCCGGCTCCGGCGTGACCGCGCAGGTGTAGACGAGGCCCAGGTCGACGATGTTCACCGGGATCTCCGGGTCGTAGCACTGGCGCATCTGCGCCCACGCGAGTTCGCGCACGTCGTCCTCGGTGGCGCCGGGCGGGAGCTCGGGCGCGCGGATCGGCTCCTTGCCGATCGCGTCGGCCTGCTCGCCGGGGATGCGGTACAGGTTGCCCTCGATGTACAGCGTGAAGCTGCCGCCGAGCGCCTGCGTGATGTAGCCGGCCAGGCCGGCCTTGAGCGTCACCGGCGTGCCGGCCGGCACGATCACGGCCTCGACATCGCGGCTGAGCACCACCGGTTCGTTCTCGTATCCGGCCATGGCTATTCCGTCGACACCGTGGGCGCCGCCGCGGCGCCGGCGGGTTTCGCGAGCGCGGCGTGCAGCGTGTGCCAGCACAGGCTGGCGCATTTCACGCGCGCCGGGAACTCGTGCACGCCGGCCAGCGCCATCAGCTTGCCGAGCGGGCGCGATGGCACGTGCGCGGGCTCGGTCAGCAGCGCATGCACCTCGTGGTACAGGGCGTCGACGTCGGCGATGGACAGCCCCTTGACGGCCTCGCTCATCAACGAGGCGGAGGCGACCGAGATCGCGCAGCCCTGGCCGTTGAAGCGCAGGTCCTCGAGGCGGCCGTCCTTCAGGCGCAGCGTGATGTCGAGCGAATCGCCGCAGAGCGGATTGTGGCCGAGCGCTTCGGCATCGGCCCCCTCCAGCCGCCCGAAATTGCGCGGGCTGCGGTTGTGGTCGAGGATCACGTCGCGGTACAGGTCGCGGATCTCCATCAGGTGAATACCTCGCGCACCTTGTCGAGCGCGGCCAGCAGCCGCTCGATGTCGGCCTCGGTGCTGTAGCAGCCGAAGGAGGCGCGTGCGGTCGCCGACAGGCCGTACCATGTCATGACCGGCATGGCGCAATGGTGGCCGGTGCGGATCGCCACCCCCTCGCGATCCAGGATCGTGCCGATGTCGTGCGGGTGGATGCCCTGGAGCGTGAACGAGATGACCCCGGCCTTGTCCGCCGCGGTGCCGACCAGCGTCAAGCCGGGGAGCTGCTGGAGCCGCGCGGTCGCCAGCGCGAGCAGATGCTGCTCGTGCGCTGCGATGCGTTCACGCCCGAGCCTTTCCACGTACTCGAGTGCCGCGGCCAGGCCCACGGCTCCCGAGATGTTCGGCGTGCCGGCCTCGAATTTCCACGGCAGCTCGTTGTAGGTGCTGCGTTCGATCGCCACCGTCAGGATCATGTCGCCGCCGCCCTGCCACGGCGGGAGCGCAGCGAGCTGTGGCTCGCGGCCGTAGAGCACGCCGATGCCGGTCGGCCCGTACACCTTGTGGCCGGAGAACGCGTAGAAATCGCAATCGAGTGCCTGCACGTCGACGCGCTGGTGCGCGATCGCCTGCGCGCCGTCGACCAGCACCGGCACCCCGCGCGCGTGCGCCAGATCGACCATCGCCCTGACCGGCAGCACGGTGCCGAGCGCATTCGAGACGTGCGCCAGCGCCACGAGGCGCGTGCGCGGACCCAGCAGGGACGACCATGCCCCGATCTCCACTTCGCCCGCCGCGTTGAGCGGCGCGGCCACGAGCCGCGCGCCGGCGCGCTCGCAGGCCATCTGCCAGGGCACGATGTTGGCGTGGTGTTCGAGGTGCGTGATCAGCACCTCGTCGCCCGCGCGCAGCTGCGTGCCGCCCCAGGACTGCGCCACCAGGTTGATCGCCTCGGTCGTGCCGCGCGTGAAGATGATCTCGCGGGTCGAGCGCGCGTTGATGAAGCGCCGCACCGTCTCGCGCGCGCCCTCGAAGGCCGCGGTGGCCTCCTGGCTGAGCGCGTGCACGCCGCGGTGCACGTTGGCGTGATGCCGTTCGCCGTAGCGCGTCACCGCGTCCAGCACGGCGCGCGGCTGCTGCGACGAGGCGGCACTGTCGAGGTACACGAGCGGGCGGCCGTGCACCTCGCGATGCAGGATCGGGAAGTCGGCGCGCACCCGCGGCGCCAGCAATCGTCCCTGCGCGTCGGCGTATTCCGCCGCGGCCAGCGGCAGCGCGGCGCTCACAGCAGCAATTCCCGCGCCGGCGCGTCGCTGAGCCGCGCCGCTGCGGCGAGGCCGGCGGCACGGCGCAGCGCCGGCGGATCGATCGCGCCGAGCGCCTCGCCGAGGAACGCCCATTTCAGCAGCGAGCGCGCCGCCGGCTCGTCGATGCCGCGCGCGAGCAGGTAGAACAACAGCTGCTCGTCGAGGCGACCGGTGGTGGCGCCGTGCGTCGCCTGCACTTCGTTGGTGTTGATCGTCAGGCGCGGGCGCAGGTCGACCTCGGCGCCCTTGCCGTCGATCAGGCCACGCAGGGACTGTTGCACGCGTGCACCCGGCGCCGCGCGGTCCACCTGCACGTCGGCGCTGCAGGCCACGTGCGCACGATCGCTCGCGATGCCGCGGAACAGCTGGTCGCTCCGGGTATCCGGCGCTTCGTGCAGGATCGTGTACTGCGCATCGGCCACCTGCCGGTCCCTGGCCGCCGTGACCGCGCGCAGGTCGAAGGACGCGTCGCGGCCCGCGAGCCGCACCTGCACGCTGCTGCGCGCGCTGCCGGCGCCGGCCGTCACCTGGCGGAGGCGATAGGCACCGCCTTCCGCAACCGATACGTCGAGCGTGTCGTGTTGCACGACCGGGTCCACGTGTTGCAGCAGTCGCACGTGCGCCAGGCTCGCCCCGGGTCCGATGCGCACGCGCAGGTTGTGGCCGTCGAGGGTCGGTGCCGGGGCGATGGCCGGAGGCAACGCGGACAACCGCCGTTCCACGAGTTTCACCTGCGCGCCGGCGGCGACGTCGATGAACCAGTCCGTGCCGAAACTGCCGCCGGCGGCGCACACGGAGAGGATCTCGAGCGAGACGGCGCCGTCGAGCCGCAGCGCGAGCGGCTCGCGCGCCAGCAGGCGGGCCGTGAGACCGAGGCGGCCGTCGCCGCTGCGCAGGAACGCAGACGGAGCCTCGCTGGCCACCGCTTCTTCGAAGGGAATTTCCGTCACGCCCGGGCATGCGCGCC
>Ga0335070_10001243_pt1 | contig 29308 bp, 24 predicted proteins | sample Lox_Sample_13_FD_206722 | JGI IMG/M metagenome (GOLD analysis project Ga0335070, IMG submission 206722) | Soil microbial communities from Loxahatchee National Wildlife Refuge, Florida, United States - Lox_Sample_1.3 | ecosystem: Environmental > Terrestrial > Soil > Wetlands | place: USA...
ATTCCATTAGAGATTGTTGCTCAATATGCTGCCGGCTCAATTATTGGATTGATTAACTGGTGGTTGGAAAATGATATGCCCATTTCGCCAGAAGAGTTTTCTCACCAGACTTTGCTTCTAACTGCTTATGGGCCCTATTGGGCAGCTGGAATTAATCCACCGAAAATTGATTAATATTACGATCACTGGAGAACTGGACGGAATATTTGCACCATACAGGACCGCATATTTATTTTCCCCACCCCAACAATAATCAAACCATACCAACGGCAATGGCATAATCCGAGGTAACTTTTCGCATGGCGTTCTTGCCGGTGAAATAGCGCGCCTGCAGGTCTCCCGCGGTGATATTGCGCACCTGGCTGAAGCCGCGGCTGACCAGGAAGGGCTCGATCTGTCCCGCTTCGATCTTGAAGCTGCGCACCTCGTCCGAGAATTTCCTAAGGAAGGATAGGAGCAGATCCACCAGGTCCCGCTTCGGTGGCGCGGGCTGCTCACACATGTAGTCAAAAATGATGGTGCTGCCGGGCGCAGAATGGCTGGCGACGAAAGCCAGGGTGCAATCCACCGAAGGCGCGTCCAGGTACATGGTCACTCCTTCCCAGATGAACAGTGTTTTGAAGCGTTCTGTGTAGCCGCATTCCGGCAAGCGCGCGGCGAGAGTCTCGCGGGTGAAATCGACAGGGACGAAGGTGATGTAGCTCGGCAGGCCGCCCGTTCCCAGGATGTGCCCGAGCTTTTTCATCTTGACCTGCTGGGTGGCAGGGTGGTCCACCTCGAAGACCTTCACCCTGTCTTTCAGCTGGTCAAAGCGGTAGGCGCGCGAATCGAAGCCGGCTCCCAGGATCACCAGCTGCCGAATTCCATGGTCCAGCGCTTCGGCCAGCACATCGTCCATGTAGCGGCAGCGGGCGACGATAAAGCCGAGTTCTCCAGAGGCGCGCCTCTGCGTGTAGCGGGTAGCGGTCATCCGCTTCATGAATCCATAAAACCAGGCGGGGATGAACTCTCGCGCCAGGGGGTCGCTGCAAATGCGCTCGTCGGCCGGTTTTTCCATTTCAAGGGCACGCTGCGCCGCAGTGCTCATGGCGGTCAGGCTGGATTGGTTCGCGCGCATCGATCATTCCTTTCCAGTTTTCCTCTACAACCAGATCCTTTACAAGAAGTTCAAGCCCGGATCTCAAGCCTGGGAACCAGCGGCTGGTTGGCAGATGACGGTCCCAGCGCCACCATCCACGGTGATGATCTGTCCACTGCGGATGCGGCGGGTGGCCACGCCGGTGCCGAGCACGGCCGGGATACCGTATTCACGCGCCACGATGGAACTGTGGCTTAAAGGGCCGCCGATATCCGTGAGGATGGCCGAGGCCTTAGCGAAAAGCGGCGTCCAGGCGGGCGTGGTGACCGGCGCCACCAGCACGTCCCCCGGGCGCATCTGGTTGAAATCCTGCGGCCCAAGCAGGACCCGCGCCGGCGCAGTGACCTTGCCCTGACTGGAGCCGAAGCCTTTGATCAGTTGTTCGTCGCCTCCCCCGCTGGTGAGCCTACTGAATTCTCAATAATGAATGTCCAATGATAGTTACTTCCACGATAGTTCTGAACCTTTCAGACATGCAGTAAGACGTTTCATGGAATTTTGTGTGCGTGCAATACCCTTTGAGATCTTATTGATGAGTTCGGTCATATTATGTGGTGCATAGTTTGCAATGTATTCGCTCACCTGCGTCCAAACGAATTCAACCGGATTGAGCTCTGGAGCGCAGATAGGAAAGTAATAAACATGCACACGCGGATGTCGGGCAAGAAATTCCTGAACCGGTTGGCGCTTATGGATGGGATGGTTGTCCCACACCAGAATGATCTCGCCCGGAATGATCCGCAAAACCTGCTTCAAGAAAGCTACAACCTCTTCGCCACGCAGGCTGCGCCGATAAGAACGCGTGGCCAGCTTGATGCGGCGGCCATCCGGGCTGATCAGCAGCGCATCCAGCAGGTTCAGCCGCTGGTGATGTTGCAGGCTGGTGCGGATGGCGGGCGTGTGCCCACGTGGCGCCCAGCTACGCTTGAGCGGCGAGACCAAAGAGAAGCCGCTTTCATCTTCAATCATCAGCGTGGCCAGCAGTTCACGCCACTTTTTTTATCCTTGGCCAGACCCGGCGTTTCCAGGAGACGATCTTCTCCTCGTCGCGCTGGATTGCCAGACGCTGCACCTTCTGGCTGCTCCAGCCCATACGATCCATCACATACCACACACCACTGGACCCATAGCGCACTCCAAACAATTCCCAGATTACATGTCCGATCCGGTCCAGCGTCCAGTAATCTTCGGCGTATCCGTGGGCGTAGGCACCCCGTAACAATTCCTGCTCCAATTGGTGGATCTGCTCATCCGTTAGATGCCTGGGCTTGCCGCGCCGGCGTTCACTCTTCTTCTTCGGCTTTTTCGCTTCCTGGCGCCAGCGCCGCACGCTCCTTTCTTTCAAACCGAGCAATTCGGCTACTTCTCTTGGGCTCTTCCCTTGTTCGAGTAGCTTCAGCCCGCGTTTACGCCTTTCAGCCAGTTGTTCATCGGTTCCATAGGGTCTCATGCCCTTATTATTACACAGCTACTACTATTTCGGACTTTGATTATTGAGAATTAAGTAGTTCAAGGACGGGTGGGAAGGACAGGGCGGGCTTTCCATTCCTGAAAGCTCTATCCCCAATTATTACGCAAAATGTTGTCCGTGGTTCAAAAAAGGGAAAACGTTTACAAAACCTTAACCATCCGAGCGAAAAAAAACCGCTCCGGGGGCGGTTTTTATGTTTCCGGGCTCGCCGGGCAGGGTCAGCGCGGGGTGGTTACCTTGTCGATGTAGTCTGCACCGGCCGGACAGATCTGCCCGTCAGAGACGCAGCCAGCCCCGGCATGGAAAATGGCTAGGGTGATCTCCCAGGAGGGGGTCCCGGTGACCTCCCCGGCGTAGCAGTAGTACGCCGAGAGCACGTTGGCGTTGATCCACATCGAATTATTGGCATTGATCGCCGCCTGGGCCGGTGGGCTTTGGAAGGTCAGCGCGGCGCGCAGGAAGTCGCGAATGGCGGCCTGCTCGGACGGTGCGAGGATGGCGTAGGGGTAGCTGCAATCTTGGGAGCGCAGGGCGAAGGGGCACATCGAGGCATACAGTTTTTGCGAATAGAGCAGGGAGATGTCCGCGCCGATGTCCGTCAGCTGGATCATGCCCGCCTCCCCGATCGTCCCGACGGCCAGGGGCCAGAACTGCGACTCCACGCTGATCACCCCCTTCAACAATTTGGGTGGCACCTGGGCCTGGGCGGCTGCGTCGTAGATTGCCTGGTCGAACCGGTTCTGCCAGTAGATCAAATCCGGCAGCACCGATTCAATCCCGCACTGGGTCGCGGCGTGCGTGATCGGATCCACGCCTGACCACCCATTGCAATTTGGCACATCCAGGCCGTACCAGAGCAAATCTCCGGCCAGGATGGCATAGGGCATCGAGGTCTGCAGACCCTCTGGCGCCGGCGGAAGGTCGTAAATCCCATTGCCCGCCTCAAGTGGCTTCATCGGGCAAACCGGAAGTGGATCCGGATCCTTCGGCCGGGATCCAGCGAATTTCAAGACCAGGTTTCCGGCGGCATAGTCAGCAGCCTGTTGCGGGCATTGGAACGCAACGGCATTCGCATCGGGTGTTTCGGGACCTGTCATGGTCACGGCGCAAATGACCTCCTGATCGTTCGGCCAGATGACCTCAATGAGATACTTGTCGAAAGGCGTCAAGTCGCAGTTGATGGCCGGCAGATCAGAAGCAGGTCCCTCACAGGCGGTCTGCCCGCTCTGGATGTCCACCGCCCGCCAGATCATATAGTTTCTATAACCCAGGTCACCGCAGGCGGAAGCCAGGGCAGCATTGTCCGGCGGCTGCGAGACCCAAAGCGTGCAGATCAACTTGTCGGTCGGGGTGGTCAGGAGGAACCAGATGTAAATCAAGGCGGAGATCATTCTTGCGTCCAACCTTAAAGCAAAAGGATTTTCGTAAATCTTCGAACTCTACTTCCAGAAACGGAAGCGCTTCCGGTCAGCCGAACCGGCCGTCGATATATTCGCGCGTTTCCTGGCGCCAGGGATGGTTGAACACTTGATCGGTCTCACCGGCCTCGATAATCTCACCCTGGAACATGAAAACGGTGGTATCAGAGATGCGCTTCGCTTGCTGCATATTGTGGGTGATGATCATCACCGTGTACTCATCCTTGAGAGACAGTATGCTGGCCTCGACCTTGGCGGCGGAGGAAGGGTCGAGCGAGGCGGCAGGTTCGTCCATAAGAATCACCTCGGGCGAGATGGCCAGGCAACGGGCGATGCAGACGCGCTGCTGCTGCCCGACGGACAGCCCGAAGGCATTGTCCTCCAGGCGGTCTTTGAGTTCGTCCCAGACCGCGGCTTTGCTCAGGCTGGATTGGATGACCGCCTGCGAGTCCACCTTCAGATTCCCCGCCTTGACCCCATAAAGTATGTTCTCGCGAATCGACATGGGAAATGGATTCGGCTTTTGAAAGACCATTCCTACCTTGCGGCGGAGAAGCATTGGATCCATGTTCAGGACGTCCTCTCCATCCAGGCCGATGTACCCTTTTACATGGCAGTTCCTGGTCAGCTCGCTCAGCCGGTTGATGCAACGCAGAAGCGTGGTCTTCCCGCAGCCTGAAGGTCCGATCAGGGCGGTCACTTTCCCGGGCTGGACATCCAGGTTGATCCCCTTTAAAACCTGTGTGCCGTTGTAACCGGCGTAAAGATCATTGATCTTCAATCCACTTGGCATTCCAGCCTCCTGATGATCTTTAAAGGCCGAATCTGTTTTTTTACGAATCTGGCTGCCTGCACGATCCTCATCATCCTTCCCCGCGATGCCGCTTGATCAGCCAGCGTTTCAGGAACAGGGCTGCAATCCCTAAACTCATCGTCAGCAGGAGCAACAGGACGCCGGCCGAGAACTGGTAGGGTAGCATGGCGCCTCGAAACGATTTCTCGCCGTACCAGATGTCAAAGATCAGGTATGCCAAGGAGGTCACCTGGCTCAGAGGTCCAACGCCGTAGTCTCCGCGCCCAGCAATGAACATCAGGATGGCCACGCTCCCGCCCGCCTCGGCACAGCCCAGCAGCACTGCGGTGAGGAGGTTGGGAAACGCCCAGGGCAGCACGATGCGGAACAAGGTCGTCTGGTCCGAGGCGCCCAGGGCTAGCGATCCCTCGCGTAATTCCGGAGGCAGAGAGCGGCAGCCCTCCTCCGTCGACCTGGCGATCACGGGGATGACCAAAAGGGAAAGGATCAGGCTGGCGACCAGGAAGGAGCCACCCGTGCTCACGCTGGTCCCCCAACCGTTAAAAAACGTACCGCGGAAGATGCCTGCCAGAGGAGTGTTATCCATGGATTGGGCCAGGCTCAGGGCGGTCAGCCCGAGGATAAAGGTCGAAATGGCGCGCAAGGCGGTGATCGTAAACCGTGCGATCCCTCCGAATACACCTCGGGAATATTCGCTCAGAAAAATCCCGGCGCCAGCCCCGATCGGAAGGGAGATCAGCGAGGTGAGCAGCATCAGCAACCCGGTGCCTTTCAAATGGTTCAGGATACCAAGTTGCGAGTGCCGCTCAGCCGTCCAGGTAGGCCAGCCATCGTCCACCGTGATCTTGAGCGGCCAGTCGTAATTGAAGTAGGGCTTGCTCAGGATGCCCCAGTCCAGGTTGGGGATGCCTTTCACCAGCAGTTGGGCGATCAAACCGACATAGACGGCCAGGGCAAAGAGGACGGGCAACAGGACCAGCGGGTAATGGGAAATGTCGTCCGCCTGAGGGGTGGCTCCCCACAGGTAGAAAAGGGAGATGCTGAGCGCCGGAAGGCCGCTCGAGACCAAAACCAGGCTGGCGAACAGGGAACGGTGGAACACACCGTTGATCTGCCAGCCGGTGACATCCTCGGGCAGGGCATGCAGGAATAGCATACCAGCGAAGACGACCAGGGAAAGCACGGCGATCTTATAGTCCCAGGAGCGGTGCTGGCGGAAAACGTCTACAAAGAGGAACTGCAGGATCACGCACAAGCCCACCAGGATCGGCAGGGAATAAATTTCCAGGGTGTTGCGCACCAGCATCAGACAGCCGGACAGCACGGCGCCCAGGGCCACGACGAGACTCACAGCCGAAGTGGCTTTCCCGGACACAAGACGGAGTGAATAAACGATCGGTTTGTCCTGCTTCGATTTGAGCCGGCCCGCGGAGGCTTCCTCGATTGGCTGCATGTTCATGAATTTAATCTCCTGCGGATCACCCATTGCAATAGATTGGCTGCTCCCAGAATGGCGAAAGCCAGCACCAAGAGCAGCAGGGCGGTGAAATAGGCTACGGCACGGTCCAGACCGACCGAGAGCGTCGCTCCCGGCTGGAGCCCGCTCAGGATGCCCGCGCCGGTAGAGGTCAAGGGCGCTACTGCCTCCAGGATGTTCCAGAGCGGGACCGGCAGGCCGTTCTTGACATAACCAATCGTCCAGGCGGAAATCACCACATCGCCAATGGTCTTCAGGATCCCCAGGCTGAGCGCGGCAACAATGCCGGAACCGGCGGTAGGCAAGGTGACGTGCCGCAGCGTGAACCAGCGGGTGGCGCCCAATGCCAGGGAAGCCTCTTTCAGCCCGGCGGGTACGTTCCGGATCGCGTCCAGGATCAGGGGGGCCATGAAGGGAACGATCAGCAGGCTGAGCATAATCCCACCCAGCAGGGTGCTGAGGTTATTGGGCAGCATGCCCGGGCTCCAGCGCGGCAAACCCGGAAGGGATTTAATGAATTCCTCCGAGAGGCCGTCCCCGGCAAACTCCGGCCGGATGAACACCGTGAGCACGAAAATGCTGAGCAGTGCATAGATAATGGGAGGAATGCCGGCAAAGACCGCCAGCAATCCTTCTATCACATGCCCCAGGCCGCCGATGGAGAATTCCGAGACAAAAACGGCCATCGCCAGCGCCATCGGAAAGGCTAGCAGCAGCGCCACACAGGCCACGAGCAGCGTTCCCCACAAAGCCGGCACCAAACCGTACTCGCCCGGGTTGTAGGTGCCTGAAAATACATTTGAGAATTTGGTCGAGAAGAGCACCCGCAATCCGACCTGGGAGATGGCGGGCAGGCTTACCACCGCCACGTTGACCACGACGGCCAGGAATAATCCGACCGGAACGAGGGTCAAAATCAGGGCCACCAGGCTGGCGGGGGTCCAATGAAACCTATGATTTGCCATAGTTATGTTCCTTCGCGCCATCGTCTCCTTGCCGGGAGAACCTGCTCAGGGCAGGGGCAGATAGCCGGCCCTGGCAACCAGCTGCTGTCCAGCGGGGGAAAGCAGGTAACGCGCCAGCGTCTGGGCCGCCGGTGAAGCGGAGGCAGGTGTGACCAGGTGGATCTTGCGGCTCAACGGGTAGGCGTTCTGATAGATCGCCTGCGGGTCGCCGGTCGGGTCGATTCCGTCGATGGACAGCACCCGAAGTTGGAAGCCGTGCTGGATGGCCAGCATGGTGACCTGCCGGGAAGCCATCAGAAGATAAAAGTCGAATCCCAGGCTCGAGATCGCCTGGCCTTCCAATGGATCCAGACTGTAGCGCCAGGAGATCAACTCCTCTTCCGATTGGAAGTACTTGGGTGCAAAGCTGATTCCCTGCTTTGTCAGGTCGGATTCCTGAAACCCAAGCTTTTGTAACAGGGCCGCCTGGGTGTCGAACTTGCCGGGTGGGAGCATTTCGCCCTGCAGCGGGATTGCATTCCAAACCCACATCCCAAGCATATGATCAGGCTGGTCTGGGTCGACAATCGGGACACCAAAATCATCTGTATAATCCTGAAAAGTGTAATAGCCGGCGGTGAGACCTTGTAACTGCCAGGATGGATTGGATTTTTGTAAAAGATTGGCGTAGAAACCGCGCAGATCGTCGAGTTTGAGCTGCTGCAGTCCGTCATACTTGCTCGTTGGCTGGATAACGCTGCCGTTGTAAAAGCCTTGTTGCAGGCCGCCGGTGTAGGTTCGCGAGCTGATCAGGATACAGACGGCATCATAAGCAATGACCTGATCTTGCAGTCCCTTCAACTCGCCAGGGGCAGGTTCCCTCCCCAGCAAGGCCACATCGGCGCGTCCGGCTTTCAGGTCGCCCAGGCTGTCAGTGGAAGGCACCTGGATCGGGGTCAGCCCGCTCCCTTGCTGGATCCCCTTTCCCACCCATCCGAGCATCGGTAATGCGTCACAGGCTCCGCCGGTCAGGGTGAGGACATCGCAGGCTCCCGCCACCCGTACGCTGGGGATTGTGGCAGGCCTGGAACTGCAGCCTGCCAGAAAAAGCATTCCAAGGCCGAGGGAGAGAAAGTTCGTCCAAGCCGAGAGTTTGAGGCCTCTTTCCACGATACCAATCCTTTTTTTCATTGCCTGTCGGACGACCGGTTTCCCTCCGCTTGGTCCTAGCCCGTGGAGCCAGTCGTCCTCTTTGTTAGAGATAGGTGGGTTATCCTTCTTCCTGGGGACCTAGGCCTTGGGCTTTTTTCGGAAGCTGAAAAAAGTGAAGACGCCGATCAGGCCGGCCACGGCCAGCGGGATGACGATCACCCAGATCCCCCAGGGACTCTGACCGCTGCCCTGCGAGGATGAAGTACGCCGGACCGCGGTGGGTTCGGGCCCCTGGGTGGAAGCCACTACCGCGGTGGGCTCCAGCAACGGGTAAGCCGTCGGCTGCACGATTCCCGTGCCGACTCCAATCCCGACAATTCCGTCCTGTACCTTGACTCCTGCGAAGGGAGAAGCTGCCCCAAAAGCATCGCCTGCGTCCGAAATGATGATGTTGTTCAGGTTGAGCGTCGCTGTCCCGCTCGCACCGGCTTTCGCCTTGGCGTGGAAGATCACCAAAGTTCCGCTCCCCTTTGGACCTTCCCCCGTCGCCCCACCGACCACAACAATGGAGAACAGGGGGACGACGCCGTTCTGGTTATCGGGGCTGGGATTCGGGACCATGACCGTCGAAGCATTGTTGGCCTGCGCCCAAGCTTTATAGAATGTACCTTCGGTAAATCCACTGATTTCGATCAGCTTGGGGTCGTAGTGCAGCTCAGTTTGCATGCCGCGCGTGGGTGTATCCGTGGTTATATTGATGTTGATATCGAAATCATCTCCCGGTTTGACCATAGGGTTGGCAAGGGAGATGGCGATGGTTGTATCAGTCATCTTGGATTGAATGGGGGTGGGCGCCTGAGCGTGGACCGCCAGCATGGGCGATGCCAGCAGCCCGGTCAGAACGATTAGAATCCCCAAGGTAAAACTTTGCTTCTTTAAAATGCGCTTCATTTCGATGTCTCCTTTTTATAAGATGGACTTGCTACGAACTGGCGACTCCTGTCGACTCGCTTTCAGATCCGGTTCCATCGCCGAGTCTGTGTCGGGTATTGGCTCAGCGTCTTCGAACGCCTCCGAGACCGTCGACTCCGATTCCGCATCGACGGCCGGGGCCGGCAGCAGGACCACCGGTACACGGACAAACCGCCCTGTCCGTCTGCGCCGCAGGTAGTAAACTATGCCCAGTCCCACGAGCAGCTCCACGAAGATGCTAACCCCCAGCAGGATTCTGCCATCGATCCCGACCGGACGGGCGAGCAGGCTGTAAATGCTAAAATGGTCCAGCTTGACTGAGGCCGTCCCCGTCTTCATCTCCACGACGGTCCTCAATTCCACCCAGCGTCCGGCATGGTCATCGTAAAAGGCCACCGCCAGATTGCGGGAGTCCATTCCCCTGGGCAGACTTTTCGAATCATAGGAGAAGACCAGCGCGATGGCAGGGTTGAAGGTCGCCCCGTTCGGATCCAGCTCGCACGCCTTACCCGCGATCAGGGTCTGCGATTTCCCAGCGGCCGGGGGCTGGTCCAGGGCTTTGAGAGAGATGCTGCGCAAAGGGTGATTGTCGGCCGTCAGCATCTGCGTATTGTGCAGGAGGTGCAGCAGGCAGGGCTGGTCCTGGGACCTGAGCTCGACGTCTTGGCTCAGGATGCCGTTTTGATCGACCTTGTCAGAGAGATCAAAGGTCAACAAACCTTTGGGTGCATTCGGGGCGGCCTGTGGTGCGATGCTGACGTAGGTGGGCTCCGGGGTGCCGTTCGATGACGGCGTGCCTGTCCCGGCTGACAGGCCGGGCGTCTGGGTGCCGCTGCCTGTTCCGGCGGCTCCGGTCGAGGCGGTCCCGCTGGTCGTGGCAGTGGTTATGCCCGTCCCCTGCGGGCTGGGGGTCGGGGTCACCCCTACGAACACCTGGCCATTGTCAACGGCGACCTGGAGCGGACCGGTCGACACGACATTGTCGCTGGAGAGAACGACATCGCTGAGCGTAATGGCGGAGATGCCGGTGCTTTTGGCAATGAAGTGCAACTTCAGGAATACGCCGCTGCCGGTGGGGCCGCCCGAGGGGGCGGTGCTGATGATGATGACGGCTGTGTCCGACACTTTTCCGGCGGTGTTATCGACCGCAGGAGCCGGGTATACCGTGGTCGAGGCGTGGTTGGCAGTCGCCCACGTCGAATAAAAGGTGCCTTCGTCCACGCCGGTGCACTTGAGGACGGACGGATCGAACGTCACCGCCGCCATGGCGCCGCGTGTGGGTTTGTCCGTGTTGATCACCACGTTCAGGTCGAAGGTGGAACCCGCCGAGGTTACTACCTGGATGGCCGGGCTGATGCTGATGTGGGCATTCGAGGGAATGGAGGTGATGGTCGGCGAGGTGACCAGCGTCCGGGTGGGCGCCGCGCTTCCCTGGTAGGTGTTGCTGGGAGTCGGCGTGACAGTCGGGGTGCCGGTGGCCGTCTGTGTGGAAGTCGGCGTGAAGGTCGCGGTGGCGGTCGCGGTCCGTGTGCGAGTCGGCGTGCTGGTGGGGGTTTTGGTCGGCGTCTGCGTCCCGGTGGGGGTGCTCGTCGGTGTGGAAGTGAGGGTTCCCCCGGCAGCCACCGCGACCTGTCCGTCGCTGACCGAGAGCCGAAGCGGATGGCCGTTGCCATTTTCATCACCGGCGTCTGAAATGATGACGTTCACCGGACTGAGCGGGGAAGTCCCGACCTGCAGGGCGGTGAAATGCACGACGAAGATCGTGCCCTGGCCGCTGGGCCCAATGCCATTGACGCCGGTGATGGCGACCGTGCCTCCGCTCACGGTCCCACTGGTGTTGTCACAGGTGGGAGGGAAAGAGAAGGGGGGATTCAAGCCATGCGCCGCGGCCCAATCTGGGTAAAAGCCGCCCATCTCTGCAGAGTCGCACCGGATCACCGCTTTTTCATAGTTCAGGTCGACCTGCGCCCCGAGGGAGGCCTGGCTGGTGTTAATCAGGATGTTGACGTCGAAGGTCTGGCCAACCCCGACTGTGGGCCCGGAGGCGGCGGCGCTCACCTGGGCGGCCGACGAGGAGGTTCCCGTCGCCGTCTGCGTCGGGGTGGGGGTGGCGGTCATGCTGCCCGTCGGCGTGGAGGTGGGGGTGGGCGTGCCGGTCTGGCTTCCCGTCGGGGTGGAGGTGGAGGTGACAGTGGCCGTGCCGGTCTGGCTGCCCGTCGGGGTGGAAGTGGGGGTGGCCGTGGCGGTGGCGGTCTGACTGCCCGTCGGTGTGGGCGTGGACGTCGGGGTGCTCGTTCTTCCGGATCCCGGATTCCAGCAGTACCCGATCACGACCAGATCCAGGACATTCACCCTTCCATCCAGATTGATGTCCTGGGGGATCCAGCCGGGCGATCCTGTTTCCCCCCAGTGCGCGCCGACCGAAACCTGATCCAGCACATTGACCCAGCCGTCCCCGTTCAGATCGGTATGCAGGCACTGCGCTGGTACGCCGGTCGGGCTGCTGCTCGGCGTGGGGGTGGCAGTTGGCGTGCTGCTGACACCCGACATGGCCGTCAGCGTCGGGGTGCCCGTCGGCGTCCGGGTCGGGCCGACCGACACCTGGCCGTTCACCAGCAAGACCGCCAAGGCCTGTGTATGGACCACGTCGTCGTTGGATACGAGCACATCATAGAAGGCCAGGGGAGAGAGGCCATTGGTCAGGACGGTAAAGTGGACGGTTTCGATCACCCCGCTCCCCGTGGCACCGCCCGAACCGCTGGTGATGATGTGAACGATGTCGGTCACCGTCCCGGTGGTGTTGTCACAGGTTGGCGAGGTAAAAACAAGGTCCTTGACCCCGTTGTTCTTGGCCCAGGTGGTATAGAAATTATCTGAGTAGTCGATGCTGTCGCAGCGCAGGACGGCCGGATCGAACGTCAGACCGACCTGGATGCCGCGCGAGGCGGCGGTGAGGGAGATGGAGACATCCACACTCAGCGACTGGCCGACGTTGGCGGTCAGGTCCGGCAGGCTGAGCTGGCCGTCAGAAGGAGCCTGCCCTAACCCGGTCGCCCCGACTGTCAGCAGACTGCTGGAGACGAGCGCAGCCAGGATCAAGAGAACAGGGACAAGGGGGATTGCCCGCCCGCCAAGACGAGATGACATCCTCACTCCTCCTCATTGCCGGCGCCCGAAAAGCCAGTCGTCCGGGCCCCGCTCCAAACACGCAGCTGATAGTCGGGCATGTTTATTCGTCCTGTTCCTCCGACAATTTGCTTAAACAATTCGTCATCGGCCAACACCGTCAGTCTCAGAAGGTGATGTAACCCACAAAGGTGAGCACCAGGTGATAACCTTCCCCGGCCGGCAGGAGGGGATCGCTGTAGTGCAGGGACTGGATGAAATTCAGGGGAAAATCCTGGCCCGCATCACCGCTCTGACCCGACGCATCCCCGCTGACCAGCCGGGAGGAGGCCGTGCCGGCCGTCACATCGGTCCCCTGCTCCGGATATTGAACGCGGAGAGGGTCCGTCAATCGCAGGTCCTTGAAGCTGCTGCCATCCCATTCTGTCAGGTGCCAGTCGGTCGGCTGATCATCGAAGACATCCACCTGGTAGCTGGTGTTGCATTGCACGTTCAGGATCCCGGCGACCACGTTCGGCCCCGGCTGCATGGAGGCCGGGAAGGTGACCTGTATTGGAGGCGAGATTTTGAGGTACGCCGGTACAGGGGCGTCAACAATGGTGTTGCCACTGCCAGTGGTTTGGGCCGGCGGGACGGCGGTGGGCGTGGAAGAGGGGATCGGGGACGGACTCGGGCTGGCGCCGACCAGCACCTGGCCGCCGGCGACCACGACCTGGTAAGCGCTTGGCCACGAGATGTTGTCATTGGCGATCACCACCTGGCCGAGCGTGACGGCCGCCAGACCGGCGCTTAGCGCCGTGAAATGCAGCCGCAGGAAGGTCCCGCTGCCGGTTGGACCTCCGGCGGCGGTGGAACTTCCCGAGGGGATGGGAGGCCCAATGATCACAACGCCTGTCCCCGAGACCGTGCCGGAGGGGTTGTCGATCTCGGGAAGCGGGAACATAATGGTTGAGCTGTTGTGGAGGTACGCCCAGTTGGAATAAAAATTTCCCTGGTCCACAGCGGTGCAGCGCAGGAGGTCGGGATCGAAGCTCACGTCCGCCTGCGCCCCACGGCTGGGCTGGTCGGTGCTGATGACCACGTCCAGGTTGAAGTTGTCGCCCACCTGCACTTCCCGGCTGGCGGGGTTGAAGCTCATGGAAGCGTTCGACGGGATCCGGGTGACAGTCGGGGTGATCTCCAGGGTGCGGGTGGGTATGGAGGTCATCGAAGGGGTGGAGTCCGGGAGGGAGGTGGGCGGGGGCTTTGGTGAGGGGGTGGCGGTGGGTTCGACAATCGTGATCTGTCCGGAGAGGACCGACAGGGGCAAAGGCGAGGGGCTTCTGTCGGCACCCCCGGCATCTAAGACGAACACATTCTGGAGGTCGAGCGGCGCGGTGCCAGCCTGGAGGGCAACGAAATGGACGACCACGATCGACCCCAGCCCGGTAGGTCCCTCCCCGGCAGGAGCCCCGGCCAGCGCGGCAGTCACCCCGTTCACCCTTCCGCCTGCGTTGTCACAGGCCGGCGGGGAAGGGAAGGGATCGGGCAAGGCATGGGCCAACGCCCACTGCGTGTAAAAGCTGCCCTCTTCCACCCAGACGCACTGGAGCAGGGCCGGATCGAAGCTCAGCTCGGCTTGTGCCCCATGCGAGGGCTGGTTGGTGCCGAGCAGGAGGCTGGCGTCGATAACCGTGCCGCGGACAACGGTGGCAGGATGCGCGGCGATGCTCACCTGGGTCATCGTGATCGGTGTGGGCGAATCGGTCGGGGTCATCGTCGCGGTCGGAGGCGGAGGTGGTATCAGGGTCAGCGTTGAAGATTCCATTGGGGTCGTGGTCGGCGTCGGCGACCCGTCCGGCGGCCAAGGAACGACAATTGCGCCATTGATCAGGGCGATGTCCAGTTGCCGGGCAAGATCGGCGCTGTCATCCGCCACCATCACATCCACCAAGGTCAGGGGCGACAGGCCTTTGCTCACCACGGTGAAGTGGACCGTCTCGACCATCCCGATACCCATGGCGCCGCCCGACCCGTTGGTGATGATGTGCACCAAGTCGGTGACCGTCCCACTGGAATTGTCGCACGTGGGGGAGCGGGAGATCAGGTCCGAGGCGCCGTTTCCCACCGCCCAGGTGTGATAGATGTCGTTGGAGGGATCGATGCTGTCGCACCTCAGGACGGTCGGGTCGAAGGTCAGCCCAAGCTGGATGCCGCGCGAAGCGCTGTTCAGGGAAATGGAGACCGGAACGCTGAGCGAATTCCCGACGCTGGCAGTCAGGGTCGGCAGAATAAGCTGGCCGTCCGCGCCGCTCTGCGCCCGGGCCGGCAGGCTCCAGGAAAGGAAGGCAGACAGGATCAAGAATACCTGGAAGAGAGGGAGCGCCCACTTATGACGAAATGCCATCCTGCCTTCACCTCACCATCAGCAGCGGAAGGACCAGCGGCCGGGCCGGAGAGAGTCTCAATCCGACTTTTTCCCACGACGCGAACGGCCGAGAAGCAGCCAGAACAAAACCAGCAGGATCAGGAGCAGGAGAGCGCCTCCCCCGATCAGGATCGGCAGGCCCTGCAGGCCTGAGGCAGTCCCGCCCATGGCGATCAGCGGTCCCTCCGCCAGCCGGTTGACCGGGAGCTCTCCCAGCACGAGCTGGGCGCCAGTTTGGACGGACAGGTTGTCCAGCTTGCTCCAGCCCGTGCCCTGGCGGGTCGCCAGGAAAAGGCTGTTCGGATCCAACCCAGCGAGCTCGCCCGGTTGGTAGGTAACTGCCAGGCGGGCGGTCCCCTGGTTGAAGCCGTCCACTCGCACCGTGAAGAAGCGCACCGCCGTTCCGCCGGCACCGCCGTCGCCGGGGCGGTCCGAGAAGCGCGGCGAGCCGGGCGGTTCCTGGCTGTATTCGCAAACCGCCACCTGGCCGGTCACCTTTCCGGCGTTCTCGAAGGTTACCTGTACATGCGCCTTGTCTCTGGCGTCCACCGTCCCCGGCTCCTCGTCATTGAAGCTCGTCACGAGCATGTGGTCGGGATCCACACCTGGGCAGATCTGCAAGGGCGCTGTGACGACGAAGGTGGTCTGGGCCGTATCCACCAGGGTCCCATCCTCGCGGGTCACCTTCACCAAGACCGTATACGTCCCCGGCGCGAGGCCGTTAGGCCGGTCGAGAGCGGAATAGGAGGCGCCCAGCCGCTCGGCGTAGGTGGGGATGATCGAATTGTTCGTCAGCGGCATGGACAGATCCGCGACCTCCTTGCCGCTCGAGTCACTGATGGTCGCCTGTCCCTGGACCTTGAAGTGATGATTGCCCGTATTCTGGACAGTGGTCGTAATCGCAATGGGCTTGCCCGCTTCCACCGGAGCGACCTTGAGTTCGCTGATCTTTCCGGTGAGCTTCATCTGCGCGCCCTGCGGTGTGATCACGACCGGGACGCTGACCGCCAGGATCTGGCCCACCCCGTTCCCGGCGTTCACCGGCTGGCTGTGGATGTAGATCATCGCATAACGTGTATCACTGCCCAGATCGGCCGGCACGCTAACCGTGACCGCCAGCGGAACCGAACCACCCGGATCCAGATGGAAGGAGGGTTGACCGATTTTTGTTATGAAGGCACGCGCCGAATAAGGGCTGGTGTCCTGGGCTGCCTCCAGGGGCAGAAAGGCTCCTTCCAGGCTCTCACCGAAGCCGCGCGCCTCGACGGTGACATCCATGGCCGGGGCGGTCGGCCCGCTACTGACCACCATCTGGTGCACATACACCTGGCCAGGAGTGGCGTTCAGTGTGAGCAGGGCGTTACTGACCTGTAATCCGCCGCCAGCAGTCTGCCGGGATGGTCCGGCCAGTGCGTCGATCGGCAGCAGGCTGAGCACCAGGACCAGGAACAACAACCCGGTCCGGGTCCAATTCCAAACGCGCATGCGATGGCTATCCATTTTTCAGCATCCTGTTCTTCGATAAGTTTTTCTTTCCATGGCAGCGTGCAAAATAACAAGTAAAAAAGCCAAAAACCAAATCGGGAGGCTGATCCGCAAAGGCAAACTGTGCGTCCAGCACATTCAGAACAAGGCACGCCTGTCTCCATTTGCAGAGGATGCAATGCCATGTTTCTTCCGCCTCCGGGGTTCGATGAGCCATGGCTTAGGGGCGGTCGGATCGGCCGCCCCTAAGCACAGGCTTATTGCAATTCGGGCGAACTACACTAGATGCCTGTCACGTAGGCGTTGAAGGTGATCATCGTGTGATAGGTCTCGCCAGCGGGCAGCAAGGGATCGACATAATGCAGCGGCTGGTAGTAAGTAAGTGGGAAGTCCTGGCCGGTATCATCGTGCTGGCCAGCCACACCGCCGGTCAGGAGGACGACCGGGCTGCCGGCTGTGACACCAGCCGGGAAGCCGTTGGCCCAAACGGTCAAGGCCGACGACAGCTTCCTGGACCCGTAGGCCGAGCCGGTGTACTCGGTCATGTAAAAGCCGTTGGGTTCGTTGTCGTACGCGTCGACTTCATAGCCGCCGTTGCACTTGACATTCAGGTTGCCGCTGATGCTGTTCTGGCCGAGTTGCAGAGAGCCGAACGTGACCTGGGCGGACGGCGTGATCTGCAGGAAGGCGCCGAAGTTGGCATCGACCTTGGTTTGGCCGCTCGAGGAGACCGGAGAGTAGGTCGCCTGCTTGCTGGTGCCGAAGTTCTGCAGGGTGGCGGTCACGGTCGAGGTGGAGCCCGTCAGGGAAACGCCGTTCAGGCTGAACGTCTGGTTGGCGCCCGCGGCGATGGAAGGCACGGAGATGCTGCCGGAGGCCGGGGAGGCGTTGGTCAGGCTCAGCGCCAGGGTGTCCGGATCGGAGGGAGAGCCGCCGGTGTTGGACACGGTGACGTTCACGTCGAAGGTCGAGGTGGCGATATGCGGCGTAAAGCCGATGGCCAAGCCCAGAACCGGACCGGGGCCGACCTGCACCCACTTGGTGTTCAGGGTGGTCGGATACTGCGCCGAGCCGCTCTCGTTGGAGATGATCACGTTGCTGAGGGTCAGGATGGCCTTGCCGTTCGGGGCCCCCGCCGGGACGGTGAAGACCACGTTCGCCAGGGTGCCGGAGCCGGTCGGGCCGTGCCCGTCGCCGCCGGTCAAGATCCAGGAGGCGCCCAGGATGTGCCCGCCGACGTTATCGATGGTCGGGGTGTTGCCGACCTGCAGGTTGCCATGGCCGGCCACGCTGGTCAGGAAGCCACCGTCCGAAACGCTCTGCGCCTGCAGGCGGGATGGGTCAAACGCCAAGTCGAACTGATAGCCGCGGGTGGGCTGAGTGACGTCGGAAGAGATCAGGATCGGGACCGTAATGGTAGCGCCCTGAACGGTGTTTTGAATATTAATGGTCAGGACGACTGGTCCTGCCGCGGCCGCCGGGGAGGCAACCCCGAGGAGGGCTGCTACCATGGCCAGCATGGCGAACACGGAAACGAGGGACTTGCGGTTCATTTGATTTTCTCCTGTTTATGATTGATCGTTGAATAGTTTTGAAACCCAATTGCTCATTCAAATGGTCCTTCACGCTTGCACGAGGCTGGAAGGAGGCTGATCCAGCGTTTGGTGTTTACCAGTGAGAGCCCCAATGGGTACCCACGGAAACGAGGTCAAGAACGTTGACGTGGCCGTCCCAGTTGACATCCTGGCGGATCCAACCGCGGATGAGGGGATCGTTCGGGTCACCTGAAGCAGGGGCGGTCTGGTTCCAGAAGCCGCCGATGCTGACCAAATCCAGCACGTTGCAGTTATGGTCCAGGTTGACGTCCCAATCCGGCGCGACCGGTGCCATGGGCACATAGCCGACATTCTGGACATCCGCCTGGCCTTCCGGGGACATGATCCAGGAAAGGTAATCCTGGACGCGCTGCTTGTTGTTGCTCGGGCTGCCCGAGGTGGGGGCGGTGAAGAGATGCAGCACGCGGCCCATCGGGTAAGTGCCGTTCAGGACCGTCGTCGCGTTCGGAAAGACCCCGTTCACGGAAAACTGGATGTTGTTGGCATCTTCGAATGCCAGGCCGATATAGCCAATCTGTCCGGGGTTGTTATCGATGTCGAACTCCATCTGCGGATTGCCAGCTTCGCGCGGCAGGCCAGTGTTGGTAATCACCGTTTCCTCCACCACACCACCGGAGATGCACGTCTTGCCATCCGATGTGGAGCAAACGTTAGCCAGGGCCAGGAAGGAGGCACGCGTGCCGGAACCGACGATACGGGCGCGCGGCACGATGGTCTGGGAAGGGCAGCCGGAGTAGAGCGTGTTCCAGTTCGTGATCGTGCCCTCGTAGATGCCCTGGATCTGGGCGAGGGTCAGGTTAGGGCTGGACCAGCCGCAGGTCGAGTTGATGAAATTCCTGTTGGCGATCATGGTGACTGCATCGCGGGCGAACTGGGTGTCCACCAAAGCCGGGCGTCCGCCGGTGCCGGTGCATGAGTAGATGGCCGCATTAGCTCCGTTTAAACCGGCATTTGCATCATTGCAGTTTGATGAGGACATGCCGATGTCGACCTGGCCGCTCAGGATGTAGGATTGGCCATGCCCGGAGCCTGTGGAGGTCACATTCATGATCGTGCCCGGAAACGAAATCGGGAAACGGGTCATGCTGACCTGGACCACCGGATAGACCGTAGTCGATCCGTCGATGTCGAGCGTGTTCGGATCGGGATTGAACGCAGCCGCATAAAGTGTGGGGAGGAGGATTGCGCCGATAAGGGCGATCACTCCCAACAACAAGAGGGCTTTTTTACTGTACTTTTGGAACATTGAGGACCTCCTTGATTTTTATAGTCGGGGATTACAGGACTTGCAGTTTGCTGGTCAGCCTGTAACACAATAACAATTTTGTAAGGAGGTGTCAGCACGGAAAACCGGGGATTCCGGTAAAGGCCTCTTTATGGGAAGGTTAACAAACGGTTATTCTCGATACAGCGCAGGACGTCGAGGTGCTGGTTGTACACGATGGCCAGGAGCTGGGAACGGGAACTCAGGTTGAATTTTTCCAGGATCACCGTCATGAGCTTTTCCACAGTGTTCTCGCTCAGGTCCAGCTTGACGGCGATGGCGTGATTGCCCAAGCCGTCCGCGGCCAGCCAGAAGACCTGCCATTCCCGCGGGCGAAAGGATCGGAAAGTCGCCCCAAAGGATTCGTCCCATTTTTGAATTCGTTTGATCTGGTCCCGCGTGAATATGGCCCCGAGAGCGGACCTCTCGATCGATTGGACCAATTCCTGAGTTGGAGTGGTGCGCATGAGCATACCCTTGGCGCCGACTGCCCGTGCTCCCACCACGTAGGAATCCCAGTCCCAGTAAGAAAGACAGAGAACGGCAAGACGTTGATTATGAGCCGCCAGCCACTGGCACACTTCGAAACCACTGCAGTCGGGCAGGTCTAGGTCCACCACGGCCACGTCGGCATCAATGGACACTTTGCCGTTATACACATCCCTGGCTCGATCACCTTCCCCCACCACCTTCAGGTTCTTTCCCTGGTAGATGACCTGTCTGAGACTGTCGCGAAAGACAGGCAGGTGATCGATCAGGATCAGTCTTACAGGATCGGTAAGCTTCAACGGAGTGGGGCGGGGCATCACTAAATTCCTTTTTCTTTCCGTCCTTATTAGGCGGGGAAGCCTGGTCCAATTGCTCGCTGTGTAGATCTTTTTTCATCGATCAACAAACATGTTAATAACCGGCGCCCTCCTGCCGTTTACCGTGCGTGTGGGGATAACTTGTCTCAATCCGTGTTCTTTTGCTTCAATGGGTTATCGCACCGTCAGCATTATATGCCGCTGAAATGAGAGTGTTGTTTAAGACTCATTAAGGGTTGAATAATTGATTCTTAACGATCGATTATGATCTTGTCAATCCATGAGGGTTTTTTAGATAATTTCCAATCCCGTTTTCCTTGACAACCCCGCGAGTTGTCTATTGGCAGCAGACCTCCCTTGTCCGACTTGTCAATGAAAACATGGTGCTAAGTATTCCCCTCAAAACGCCATCTATGACCCAGGCGCAGGTTTCCTGTCGTGTCTCCAGCCAAACTTCACCGACAATTGTGGAATTAAAATACCTGTCCTGGCTACTTAGGTCATCCGCCAGGATTTGTGAAGTAAAACAAATTGCAGGAGACACCTACATAGGGTATTATGTTGTTTTATCTACTTTACACAACATAATACACGGGGAACAACATGATTGAAAACTCCTGCCTCTGGGAACCTTTTATTATCTGGCTTCACCAACATGTCAAACATTGGGCAAAGCCTACCACCCTGTCGTTGATCTCTGGCGTCATTTCAGATCTAACTCGCAGCCGTTCCAATCTGGTGTTGGAAAATGCGCTGTTGCGCCAGCAGCTGATCGTGCTCAAGCGCCAGGCCATGCGGCCTCGATTGACCCGCCGTGACCGGTTCCGACTCGTCTTATTGGCTCGCTGCACCGGGTTCTGGAAACAGGCCCTCCATATCGTCCAGCCGGAAACGCTCTTGTGCTGGCATCGAGACTTGTTTCGCTTCTATTGGCGACGGAAGTCGCATAGCAAACCAAACATGCCAAAGATTTCACTCGAAACGATCACCCTCATCCGAAACATGGCCGAGGAGAATCGCTTATGGGGAGCGGAGCGGATCCACGGTGAACTGCTCAAGCTGGGGATTAAAGTGTGTAAACGGACGATCCAGAAATACATGCTGAAAGAGAGGAAATCGCCTTCTCCATGCCGGAAATGGGCGATTTTTTTAGGGAGCATGCCAGCGACATCTGGGCCTGTGACTTCACCGTAGCGTATGACTGGCTGTTCCGGCGGTTTACCATCTTTGTGGTCATGAAACTCCATACGCGCCAAGTCGTTCATGTTGCCGTCAGTGACTCTCCGACTGATCGTTGGACGGCGCTACAATTGCGAAAAGCCACTCCCTGGAACCAGGGCCCGAAATACTTGATCCGTGACCGCGACAGCAAGTATGGCCCACGCTTTTCGGCGGTTGCCAGCACTTCAGGTATCCAAGAGTTGAAAACCCCTTTCCGAACGCCCAAAGCCAAAGCGATTTGTGAACGCTTCATGGGCAGTTTGAGGAGGGAATGCCTGGACCACACCCTCATTTTCCACCGCCGGCATTTGCAGCAAGGGGTGGCAGAATATGTCGCTTACTACAACCATGACCGCCCGCACCAGGGAATCCGCCAACAAATCCCCGACCATTCTGACCAACTGCAGATCAACCCATCTGGGAAGATCATAACCAGGCTCGTCCTTGGCGGGTTACATCATACCTATTCGCGTGTGGCTCCTCTAATACCCAGCGGATGAGCCAAGTAGCCAGGACAGCGGTGAAGACATCGTGATTATCTCTCTAAACTGGACAAAAGGCAATCAATGTTCTGATTACCGGACACTTTCATGAATAACGGTTGTCAAACCGGTTACACTATGTTTTTCGGCCAAGAAAGAACAGGTGTAACCATGAGTGACAACCGTCGCGTATATCGTACCATCAGAGCAGGACTTCGGCAACTTCATCCGAGCGAGCCGAAAGGGAACTTTGCTCGTCATCTGAATACTTTGGCAGCCTTGGTGGCGGGGATCGTGCAAGCGAAGAATTGCCAGTTGCCAGCCATTGCGCGGCATGCGCCTGAGGCTGCCAAAGCGGAGAGCCGGATCAAACGGTATAGTCGTTGGATTCAGAACGAGCGGATTGAATTTGAAGCCTATTATCTGCCGTTTGTCGAGCAAGTCTTGGCGAGTTTGGCCATCCTGCGGCCACTGGTCTTGGTTGTGGATGGGAGTGAGGTGGGTCATCACTGCATTGCCTTGATGGTCAATCTGATCTATCAGAAGCGGGGTTTGCCAGTGACCTGGTTGGTAGTAAAAGGATGCAAGGGACATTTGCCGGAAGAGACCCATTTAGCCTTGCTGGAGCAACTTCGAGCGATCATTCCACCCGCTTGCCAGGTGATTTTTCTCGGAGACGGTGAATTTGATGGCATTGAACTCCAATCGGCAGTGGAAAGCCTGGGCTGGCAGTATGTTTGCCGAACCGCCAAGAACATTCAGCTCTACGAAGAGGGCTTCCCTTTCTCGTTTTCAGACCTGTGTTTGCGACCCGGTTCATGGATCAGCCTGTCAGAAGTCCAGATGACTGGTCAGGCTTATGGCCCGCTGACGGTCATCGTCTGGTGGCAGAAAGAATATGCGCAGCCTATTTTCCTGGTCACGAACTTCGAGCTGGCCGCGGAAGCTTGTTACTGGTATAAAAAACGCTTCCAAATCGAAACCTTCTTCTCGGACGAGAAAAGCCGAGGCTTCTATCTTCACAAAAGCCATCTGGCCAATCCGGACCGATTAGCCAAACTGGTGTTGGCCGCTTGCCTGGCCTATTTGTGGATCGTATTCTTGGGTGTATGGGCGCACTGTCATAAGATGACCAAAGTCATTCACCGTACCGAACGCTGCGATTGGAGCTTATTCTGCTTGGGATTGTGCCTCCTCGAATACCTTTTGAACGAAGAAAAACCAATCCCTGTCGCTTTCAACCCTCTCGCTACAAATTATGTCCGGTAGTCAGTCAATGTTTAGAGTCATTATATAGAACAAATGTTCTTAAGTCAAGAAACAAAACTTTCCACTATTTCTACTGTTTCTATGGCTTACACACTTTTGGAAAACTGTGCTTTTCGACCCCCTCTTTATTGAATTTCTGACCGATTTACTTGATGCCCTAAAGTGCGTTATTATCACTTGGTGTGCTATTTGTAAAGAAGAATTGTTTTACAACCGTCATATTCCACCATTTTTTTAGTCGTCAATTTACTATTTGTGTCTGGGTCACTTTCCGAACGATGGGCAATGACGCCACTACAATCAATGTAGATACTAAAACCTGCATACCTAAGGTTGAGGGAGCGCCAATGGGAGTCGCGATATGAACAAGATTTATCGCGGAATTATTCAAAGTGTGGGCTGACCACGAAGTCCATAGACTATTTGTTTTTTGATAGAAATACCCCCAAGCGTAACCAATCAGCCCTGCCAACAAAATATATCCTGCGGATGTCCAAAGTGCAGCCAGTAACGTGGTTCGTCCATCCGCGAAATCGCGGAGCGGCCAGACGATATGCCAGATTCCAAACAGGATTGCCTGAATGATGTTCGCTTTTATGAGACTCATTCGGGAACCAAGATGCGTGATCAATATGCCACGAAACAAACCTTCTTCGACAAATGAATTGATAATATTCCCGCCCAAGAGTGTAAGCGTAAAGTGCACTCCATTTGATGTAGCATATTCTGGAGCAATGGTGTTCCCTTGCGGTTCAACCAAAATGCTTGGGGCCAGTCCCTTACCGTAAAGATACAACCACTCCACTCCATAGCCAATGAACAACCCCACCACCATAATGCACATGCCAAGCAATAAACAAAATATCCAATTTCTGGAGTGAAAACCAACCCCTGTCAAATTACCTTTGACAAACCATACGTAGGTAAAAATTAGAATCAATCCGACCACCTTTGTGAGAACTTGTTCGCCAAACAATTCATCTGATCGGATGATAAATACATCAACGATCCTCAGAAGAAAAAGGCTAAAAACAAGGGCATAGGCCGTTTGTACAGGGTAATGCTCTAACATTCGTTTCATTGCTTTCAACGTCCTTCTAAAACTTTAGGACCACCTAGGGGGCGACTACAGTTGCACTGCGAACCACTGTGGATCTGACTAAAACAGCAGGTCAGTAAGGTGTCATCGGCCACGTTCATCATCGCGGCTTTCGAAAGGAAAGGCAGTACATATCACCTCCTGCAATCTCCTTTACACGCACATCCAGCATCCCGGAAGGCAATAAGTCAACCGGCGCGGTAATCGTCTGTTTGCGATTGCCGTAGAAATCCCCCGTCACAGGAAGATTTTCGTACCTTTGGGCCAATGTTTCATTCTCATCACCAATGACGAATTTGGTACCCGGCCTGGCGACTCGGATCATCTCGTAAATGGCTGCTGTTTTGTCATTAAAAAAGTTGATGCCTCCAAAATGGAAGACGACATCAAAAAATTCGTCCTGGAATGGCAGGTGTTCAGCTGTTCCCATAAAGAGACTCGCATTGAGCTTCCATTTCGAAGTGTTTCTTTGGCACTGCTTCAGCATCCCCCATGAGATATCGAGTCCAAAGAATTGTGCACTGCGCGGAAGGAATTCCAGATTTCGCCCAGTGCCCACCGAAACTTCCAGCACATGGTCGTTCTCTCTGATCTCAAGTTCATCAAGATATTCCCGCAAGCGGGATTCGACGCTTGTTCTTTTCCAGAACGAATATGCCCAAGTCGAAAAATCATAAAACAATGCAGAACGATCATACATTTTTTGATACCTTCGGTTTGAACCTGATACTTCGCCATCGAGAAGAAATATAGGAATGCCGCTGCGAATGGGGAAGCGCTGACCAGTCCTTGGATTGAAAAGAAATTCTCGGAAATGGCCATGTGTGTCAGCCTCGGTTTTGTTTTCAAGCATATCGTGAGTGGTAGGGTCGCGGAGTATTTCGAGAATATCTGAATTCATATCAACTCCTATAGGTATGGGTAAGTTTTATCTAGGCCGCATAGAGTCGCAAGAAGCAAAGGTGCGGTATAATAAAAGATGAATATTTATTCGTTATTATAGTTATTATATGAGTATTTGCTCGCTTTGACAATATCAAAATAACAAAATGAACAATACCCCTATTCGTCTTTCACCTCAACAGATGCGCGGCCGGCAGCGAGTGGATTTGATCGTCAAAACTGCGGCAGATTTGTTTGCCGAAGTTGGCTATGAAAATGCAACTACCAACGCGATTGCTGAACGCGCCAGAATCTCGATCGGTTCGTTATATCGATATTTCCCTGACAAGGAGGCAATTCTCAGGGTTTTGGCAGATCAATATCGAAAAGAGATGTTGGAGGTTTTCGATCAAGCGCTTACTATTGATATGATTTACCTCCCTTTGCCGGTGCTTCTCGACCGGTTGATCGATCCCTTTTTGGAGAAGCATTTGGCCAGTCCCATTTACACTCAGATACTATTAGGCGCCGATATGTCCTCGGAAGTCGCAGCAGCTATCGATGAATTGGACCAGGAGTTTATCCAACGCATTGCTCAATTGTTTTTGCGCCTTGTTCCGGCGTTGGGCGAGCGACATGCGCGGCTTTCGGCAACGGTCGTAAAAGCGATTGCCAAATCGCTGGTCGGCTTAGTAGCGGCATCCTCTGATCAGGAATATCGACAGGAATTGATTGTTGAGTACAAGCGCGTTCTGCAAGGATACGCGGAAAGTATCCTGTGTCAAAAGTAAGGGTGTACGCCACCAGAACATTTCAAGCATAATCTGTCTTTCACTAACAGATACTTTTCCCGCCTAGGGCTGAAACAAAGGCATGTCTTCTCGGTCAAATATTCGATAATCAGATTCAAATAAACCTTTGCAAAGGGGGTTTCAATGATCAAGTGGGCCTAGCAGGATTCGGACCTGCGACCAAGCGATTATGAGTTGCTTGGCTCTTTTCGTTCTAATTTGAGATGTACATCTAAATTGGGCCAATAATTTCTCCTGACCTTATATCTGATTTCCCATAATTGCAGTAGATTTTTTTACGACGCTTCGGGCTAGCCTCCGTATATGGCGGAAATTAAATAAAAATACCGTACCTCTACGGTATTTCGTGTGACCGACCGGGGACTCGAACCCCGAACGTGCTGATTAAGAGATAGCTGCACCCAATTTCCATATCGTTTTCGCCACCCATATATGGCGGTTATCCTTTCTTCAAACCGAACATATAGGGGTGTTTGCGCTAATTTTGAGGGATCACGGTTTTTTATACTGCAACCGTACTGCAACCGGAGTGATCAATTCTTCGATCTGCTCGGCCGCTTTCTCCTGGGACCTGGACATGGAATGACCGTAGATGTCCGTCGTCACGCTGGCTTTTGAATGACCAGCGCGCTGCTGAACGGTCGTGACTGCGATCCCCATGTCCATCAACAAGGAAAGGGCTGTGTGCCTGAGGTCATGGAAGCGCATGTCCGGTAATTCAGCTTTCGCGAGCAACTCTTTGAATTCGTCCCAGATGCGGTGCCCTTCGAACGGTGTCCCGATCGAGGAAGGGAAGATCAGGTCATTTTCCTGCCAGTGGCTTCCTGCATCCTCCCGCTCCTGATCCTGGCGTTGGCGGTGTTCGGCCAGACGGTCGAGCATACCCTGTCCCAGTTTGATCTGCCGCCTGCCCGCCCTGGTCTTCGGGGGGACAAAGAACAGCCCCTTACGCTCGATGCGCTGCAGCTGGCGCTGGATGTTCAAGACGCCTTTACCCCAATCCAGGTCAGACCACTTCAGTCCCAGGAGCTCACCCTCTCGCATGCCGGTGGTAAGCGCCAAGTAGAACAGGACCTCATGTCGGTGTCCGGCCGCGGCCAGCAGGAATTGGCGGACCTCATCTTCGGTGAAAGTCTTGAACTCCTTGTGCTCCCAGCGGGGGCGTTCGACGCTATCGGCGGGATTGTGCGATAACGCTCCTTCCCGAACAGCCTGGTCGAGGACGTTGTGAAGCACCGCGTGGACCAACTGAAGAGTGCGTGCGCCTGTGCCACGCTCCTTGAATGTGGAATACATGCGCTGGATGTGGACCGGGCGGATGTCCTGGATGCGCATTTTCCCGAGGTGGGGGAGGATGTAGTTCTCGGCGATCTTGCGGTACTGGAAGACCGTCCGTTCCCTGCGGGAGAGGCTTTTCCCATTGAGCCAGATGCTGATGAAGCTCTCCATGGTGATGTGGATGCCTTCGTAGGTCAACCCGGTATCGATCTTTCCCAGCATCTCTTTGATCCAGTCGTGGCATTCCCGTTGGGTCTTGCCATATTTGGTCAGGCGATGCCCGTCCAGGCTGACCTGTGCGCACCAGAGACCGTCTTTGCGGCGGTAAAGCGTACCCTCATTATTCGCTCGTCTTCTTGCCATGTTCATGTCTCCTTTCTGTAAATGCCAATGGATTTACGGGGTGGACGAACATGGCTGCTTGCGCTATTTGGTTTTTAATGTGCGGATGGAGCATTGTGAGGATCTCTCAAAAGCAACACCGATAACGATTGAGGACATTATAGGGAACCAATGGTCGCGTGTCAAGCAAGATTCTGTCCACTGTGTCCATGGCTTACTGTCTTTTCAAAAAATGAATAGTCAAGAGGCTTGGGGGCACTAATATTTTCATTCTTTCGGGGCATTTCAGCAATTGCTGAAACCTCTCTCTGGAATGAAATCGTCCAAACTATCCTGTCACCATGGTCCAGGGGATGGCCAGAATTTTCTCGTCCAGCCGCTTGATGTCACGTCCGCTGTGAAGAAGAAGCCCTGCCGTTGCACTTCGGTGTACCTTCAGGAAAACCTGTAACCCGGCAATATCCCGATAACCCGGGTTTTTCGTAGCCTTCACCTCGACTGCCATGGCACGCCGGCCGTGCTCCACCACGAAATCAACTTCCGTCCCTGTGCGGGTCCGCCAGAAGGAGAGCCGGCCGGCCGGGGTCATCAGGCGGGTCAATAATCGCAAATGATGATAGATTAGCGTTTCGAAGTAAGCCCCGTATTCGCGTGACTTTTTGAGGTCATCTATTTCATAATACCCTGAGAGGAAGACAGCCAGCCCTGGGTCATTTAGGAAGGCTTTTGGGGATTTGAGTAGCCGGGTGGTGTGGCTGACGGTGTAAGCCGGCAGGCGTTCGAACAGGTTCGTCGTTTCGAGCAGGTTCAGATACCGGTGGACTGTTGGCTGGGCAAGCTGAGCGTCACGGGCCACTTCGGACTGGTTCAGCAGTTGGCCGGATCGCAAGGCGACCAGCTCCATTGTTCTCCGGAAATCGAGCAAGGCGTCGATCTGTGCCACTTGGCGCAGGTCGCGTTCCAGATAAGTGGCAACATACCCGTCCCACCAGCGAGTCCAGGATTGTGGGCTGTCAAGCGTGAGCAGGGATGGCATCAGGCCGCGCATTATGAATTCGGTCGGGTCAGAGGGAGCTTGGGATAGGCTGCCTTCAGCGGGGAAATCACCAGACAGGAGATGGGTAAGGATGTCCGGAGGTTGCGTCTGGTGGATCTCTCCGAGAGCCATCGGGTCAAGGATAAAATAGACTGCCCGGCCGGCCAGGCTTTCGCTGATCTGCTTCATGAGCAGCAGGTTCGTCGATCCCGAAAGCACGAAGCGGTATTTCCCTGGATTCCGGTCTACCGCTCGTTTGACTGCAACCAGTAAGTCCGGGGCTTTTTGGACCTCATCCAGGACGACCCGGTCTGCGCCAGCCCAAAGGGCCTCCGGATCCCTGCGTGCCTGGTCCAGGACGTCGAATTCGTCCATGCTGTGGTAGCGCCAAGCCCGGAACGGTTCGGCGTTGAGCAGCAGCGTGCTCTTTCCGACCTGGCGTGCTCCGGTTAGAACAATGACCGCATGATCCTGGCTGGCCAGCTGCAGGGAAGGGGTGATCCAGCGGTCCAAATACGTACCCGGGGGTGAATAAGAGTTATTCATGGCGTGAATAATAACGATATCTCCCCGCCTTGTCAAGATAAGCGAACAGCACGTGACTGTTACGACACTTGGATGGTACGGGCTATGCTGGAGGGGTAAATTTGAAGATCAAAATGCTCAACCGGCGTGGATATGGCTACTGCAATTTACAATTCGTTCGTCTGCACGTTTCAGTCGTTTTTGATTCTGTTTCCCGTTAAAAACGGTAGAGCCATTTATCTAGGATGAGGTTTTTGCACCCCACGAGGTCA
>Ga0335070_10001244_pt1 | contig 29306 bp, 29 predicted proteins | sample Lox_Sample_13_FD_206722 | JGI IMG/M metagenome (GOLD analysis project Ga0335070, IMG submission 206722) | Soil microbial communities from Loxahatchee National Wildlife Refuge, Florida, United States - Lox_Sample_1.3 | ecosystem: Environmental > Terrestrial > Soil > Wetlands | place: USA...
GATAGCATTGTGGTTAATTTGTCCCTGGCTCGGGTCTAACAGTGTCGTTTGGGTGAAATTAATCTGCGAAGTCTCGATGGAAATCACTTGAAAATTCAAAGTTGCTATAACCCCGCTACCATTAACAGCGCTTTGCTGAAGCAATGTACAGGAAATATCTGGAATGTCCCCCTTACTGATGGCAACCGCAGATTGCGAAGTCCACAAAAACAAAGTTTGCCCTGCCTGTTTAAGGAAAGGACCCTCCGACACCTGAGTCAAATTCAAGACACTAGGATCAAACCTAAGATCAGCTACATCCCACGCCCAAAGATTCTGTACATTACTCACATTAATGTTAACCTGAATGGTGTCTCCAACGTGCGCTGAAGGAAACTGCTGAGTAGCAGAATCAATGCTTATGGTTGCTGTCTCGCTTGCACCATAGGCCATTATCGCAGCAACGCTTGCCAAAGTAACTGCTATGAGAAACAACACTGTTGCTGACTTTCTCATTCGATGCATCTCCTTTGGATTCATTTTTATCACGAACTATTTAGCTTTCCCTAAATAGTATATTGAGACCAACTTGTTCTATTTAGAAAACATTGATCCGCTCAAAATGGCAATGATAAGTAGCAAGTTTGCCAAGACTGCCGGTGATAGGCTGGATGATTGTTCAATTGGAGCTTTAGTCTCGTTCAGTTTAGGAGTTGGATCTGTGAGGCATGCGGGTCCCAGCTTATGGAAGCGTCCCATGCTCAGACCTTTGGACAGTGGATATTCCAACGTTTACGGTGAACGTTCGGTTAAGTTGTATTGCTGTAATTTCTGAAGAGATAGAAGAAACAGCTGGCTCTGTCCAAGCTCTTATGAGGAAATATGAGAGTACTAGTTATATCAAAGAAAAAGGAAGGTTGTGTGTTGCCAGGAGCTACGCTAGTTGTGTAAAAGAAAAAGTGGGGGTTAGACGTGTTGTCCGTAGTGCTGTGCGAGTGTGACTAGGTCAGCAAGGTCCACCTTGCCGTGACCAAGTATGTCCGCAACGGGATTCCAATTAGAGTCGCCGGGCTTTGAGCCATAGGCTCTTGCGAAGATGACGAGATCTTTCAGATCTACTTTGCCGTCGCCGTTCAGATCGCCAGGAATCGACGCTGCCCCGTGGGCTATGACTGTTGCGTTTATCAGTGTGCAAGAGATTGAGTTGCTGTGGTTGTCTGTCAGTGTGGGAATTCCAGCTGCCAAGTTTATGGTGCTGCCGTTAGCCAGTTTTATCACTTGGAAGGTTATGGTTGCGAGGACGCCCGTTGTTGCAGCGGTCGTTATGTTTGACAGGTATATGTCGCTGATTCCTTGCTGGATCGTGCCTTTTTGGTTGTCTACGTGGCCTGTGATGAATAGTGTCGGACTACCGCCGGCGCCAGGGGTCGGGTTCAAGTATGTTCCTTCACTGACCGTTTCCAGTTGGAGCACTGTTGGGTCCCATGATACGCCTACGTTCCATCCCCAGAAATTTCCTGCAAAGGGGTTGCTCACGAATATGTCTACGCTGATGTTGCTGTTTATTAGTTTGGCTTGTACCGCTGGGTTGCTCGAACCGGATTGGTATAGGCTGATGGATGTCACTGTATTGTATTGGGCGTTTACTGTGGTGGCGACTACGTCGTGGCTGTTTCCTTGATTGTCCGGGTACGAAAGGTAAGCGACACCGACATCACTTGGCCGAAGGTTGATGTTGCTTTGACCCGCGGCCAGCACTGTGAAAGTCACGGTAGTTAAGACACCGGAACCAGTGGCAGCTGCAGCAGGTTTGGCTGTGTTAAGAATGATGTCGCCGATTATTAGGAGCCCATTCGAGTTGTCTTGCGGGAGATCTCCTAGACTCTGGACTGTACCTTGGTTGGCGCCTGAGTTTAGGAAAGACCCGCTGAAAGCGTCATTTACGTTCGTTACACTGAGCACTGCCGGATTCCAAGTCAGGCCATAACTGTAGCCGTTGATGCCTGGGCTGACACTACTAGTGTTGTCCACCCGTACGTCCGCGCTGAAGGTTGTTCCAACCGAATGAGCTGGAATCAACGTAGTGGTAGTGGTGCCTGAAAGCACCACGCTCAGCACGGGGGTATTGTTGTCGGCTTTGACGATAGTCATTGTTGCGAGGAGCATTGGCATGACTATGAGAATGGCCACCGCCAAGGCTACTATGGGTTTTGTTTTCAAAGTTTTCGTGTTCATGGTTTTTTCCTCCGTGGTTGTTTCTTAGTCGAACAGTCTAGGGGTTGTAGGTTACGAAGTAGTTTATGTAATCCGCGACGAAGGCTTTGATGTCGTTGAAGTTGATTTTTCCGTCTGCGTTCATGTCAGCGTATGGGTTATAGATTCCTTTAGTGTTGTAGGCGATATATGCGGACACGAAGTAGGTTACGTCTTTGAAGTTAACTACGCCGTCTGGGATTGTTTGAGTTTGGCCTGGGAGAGGTGAGTATGCATTGAGGTTGGCATCTATTACTTGTCCACCGGCCATATCTGCGCGGTCGAGTTCGATGAAGCTCTGGTCATTAACGAAATCACTATTTCCGCTTTGGGTGGAGTTTGCCATCTTCATATAGGCTATCCATACACCTGTTTCCAAGAGCGGGCCTGCGCTCGGAATCGTGCTTGGAGTTACTTCCCATAGCCATCTCCACGCACTGTACTGACCAGTGGCAGCAGAACCTTTAACGCCAGAGTAGCCGTATATGACGTTAGCCTTTGTCGGAGCAACGTACGGTCCCCAGACGTATGGTTGGACATACGCAATGATTGATTTTGGTAGGTTGGCCACGTTGTAGGCTATGTTCAGGCCGATCATGTGTCCGTAGGTGTTCAGGTATCCCAACGATATGAATCCTATGTAGTCTGATGAGGAACCGAGGTTTCCCGCGCTTACTGTGTTGTAAATGTTGATGTTTTCTTGGCAGTAGGTGTATGTTGCCATCTGCTGCGAGTTATCAACGGTTCCGTTGGTTTTGTGCTGGAATTGGAAGTTGTTCGGCACTGCGAAGTAGTTGTTGAAGCAGTCGAAGGTTCCAGATGTAGGATCTCTGACAGCTCTGAGGATTGTTGCTGTCTTGGCGGCTGCTGGAACGGTGTTCGGGATGTTGCTTGTTCCATTATAATAGTCAGTGAGGAAGTCGCCCCAAGTGTTGTAGTAGGGTGTTGTGTAAGCGCTGGGCTGGTCTGCGAAGAGTTTAGCGACTTGGAACGTGGTGAGGTTGGTTGGGAACCATGTCATGTCTGGGCTTAGAACTATGGCGACACTGTCGACGCCGACGGCCCAGATTTGCAGGTTCGTATTGCTTGGGTTAAGCCATTCGGAAGAGCTGTTCTGTGGGGGTCGTGACATTTGGCCAACGTCTGCTTGGCCGTTTACCAGTGCGGGTATCGCAGTTCCACTTCCTAGTCCTGCTATAGCAATTGGTTGGGTAATCTGCGAAGCTCCCCAGCTTGGATTTGCGGCGACCAAGCTGTTCCAGTAGCTTGTGAATTGACTAGCTTCTTCATTTGCGATTGGATAGACTGTGCTTGAGCCAGCTATTGTCAGCGTGTTGGAATTAACTAGTCCTGTGCTTGAAGCCCGTGTCAAAACTGTACTTGCTGTCGAAAATGCCATTATTGCTAATATCACCATGGGTACTAGTATTCTTTGGATTTTGTTCAATTTTTCATTCCTCCTTTTTTTATTCTTTTTGAACGATTGTTCGTTCAACACATCAATAAGGTGAACAATATCTGGATTACCGACGTAGTTTATGTTAGGCAACTTAGTCTATAGTCCGTCCAATAGTTTACGTATTTTCTGTCCACAGAAAGCGGTGGATTGTCAGGCGAGCTTTTCTAATTAGACTATTGACTATAAGTAGAAAAGTATTATCTTCACGGTTCCTGCGTATTCAAGCAAGTCAAGAAGGGAGTAACTTGAATATTCATGAATAGCAAACTGTTGAAAGAGAACTTCATCAAGGCAATTTTGTTTCTGTGCGCCCTTTCCTCAATAGCCATAGTCTTCTTCATAGTCATTTACATGATAGATTTGGGATATCCAGTCATCATCAATTGGTTCGCTTACGGATTTGAAAGTGGAGTTTTCAATATTCTGCCTTACATGTTTGACTCGCTATATCTTGCGTTGGGCGGAACATTGTTGGGCGTAGCTATTGGAATCCCATGTGCAATTTACCTTGCAGAGTTTGCAGACATGAGATTGAGAAACATGATAAAACCGACATTAGAAGTCTTGAACGGTTTTCCATCAGTGATTATAGGAGTTTTGGGCTTTACCCTTTTGTGCACGCAGTTAGGCAGGTTTGGACTCCAAGCATTTCTTTGCACTCTAGTCGGGTGGATAGTTCTTGGAGTAATGTCTCTGCCGTTGATTGCAAGCGTTTCGGAAGACTCGATAAGAGCCGTTCCTCAAGATTTAAGAGAGGCATCCCTCGGATTAGGCGCAACAAAATGGCAGACGACCACTGAAGTCTTGCTACCGACCGCAATCTCCGGCATCCTTGCTTCGACTCTATTAGCGTTTGGGAATGCCATCGGGGAAACGATGGCCATACTAGCGGTGATAGGCATCGCAACGCCTCCTCCAATAACGCTTAACCCTCTATCGCAATCCAATTCTATTACGGCTCTAATAGCTTATGGCTACCAAGAAACCAGTGTGGGCAGTCTTAGGTATCTAACCCTTTTCGCCGCGGGATTCATTCTTTTCGTCATGACGGCATTAACCAATCTTGCAATAAGAGTACTCATGGCTAGGAGAAACAAAACAACCTCAGCAAGGACGAATAAGCCGTGAATCTAAGCCTAAGGATAAGAGAAATATACAACTATTTCAAGAAAAAGAAAAAGGAAAACTTGCTTATAGGCAGCTTTCTTTTTGTTTCAGGCATCATCGCAAGTTCATCGGGCGTTATCCATCTATTCAACGCTTTGTTAAGTGATGGCTTTGATATATCAACTCTCAGTGGTTTGATTGCCGACATAACATATTCGTTACTTCTGATACTGCCAAGTCTCGCCTTGTTTTCCATAGGATACATGCTGTGGGAATCCCATTCCCTAGGCTGGAAATTGTCAATTGCAACCTGCGGAGCAGTAATATTGTTGGCTGCTGCAAACTACCTAAGCGTTGAACTGACACTTTCGATCGGAGTTCTAACCGGTTTAGCTGCAATGCTAGAAATCCGAAACAGAAAAAAAACTTCAAACAAACTGAAAGACTCTCCGACGGTAACAGAAAACTTGGCAAAGTTCGGCTTGCGCCTTTCCGGGATAGTTTGCGTAAGCATTTTAGTAGGTATGATTGCATACACCGCTGTAAGAGCATCGCCCTACGTCTCGTGGGACCTTTTCACTAATACGAATTGGAGCTGGGCGAATGCAGCCAGGGTGCTAAACGGTGTATCGTCCGGGTCAATGGGAGGAGTACTAGGATACACCATCGGATCGTTGCTTCTAGTAGGCTTTTGTGAATTCATAGCTCTCCCGCTGGGTCTAGGCGCAGCTATCTACCTCGCGGAGTACTCTTCGCAAAACAAATTGACGAGCATTGTTCGTTTTTTCATCGAGGCTCTTGCTGGGATCCCCTCCGTCGTCATCGGATTAGTGGGATATGCCGTCTTCGTCGTTGGGAGCACACATTGGGGAAATTCTCTTGTTGGAGGCGGATTATCATTGGCGTTTATGATCCTCCCATGGAACATTCGGATAGCGGAAGAAGCGATGAAGTCAGTGCCGACGTCCTACAGGGAAGCGTCTTTCGCCCTTGGGGCCACACAATGGCAGACGGTAAGAAGGGTGGTACTTTTTGCTGCATTGCCTGGAATCATAACTGGAGTTTTGTTGGGAGTTGGAGCAGCCCTTGGAGAAACCATTGTGGTAGCAATGACTGCAGGCGACGCCCCATCTGGACCCCAAGTCTTACCAACCGTATCCCAGGTTTTTTCGTTCCACACAAACATCCCAACACTAACAGTGTTCATATGGAGAGCGCCCCAACTATTATCACTGAACACGGGCGCTTCAGGCTCAACAACGAACATAGTCTTTAAAATGTACGGCGTGGCCTTAGCAGGATCTTTTGTCCTCATCGTGATATACCTCGCAATTTGCGCCATAGCGATGACTGCAAGAAACTATCTGAACAAGAAAATAATGGGAAAATAAACCAAGAAACGCGCGCGCTTCACGCGAGACTATCCAAGTCTTCTGTCTTTAGATCGGCAAACGTTTCGAGTATCCACTTTTTGATGTCATCTCTTGTACGACGAAAGGCATTCAACTTCTCTTCGTCGCTTCCTTCTACTTCAGAAGGATCGTTGAATCCATGGTCAAGATAGTGTTTTGCTCCAGGTATTGTCGTGCTGATTATCTCTGGTCTGCCCATTACTACCGGTGAAGAACACAATGAACACATTAGCTTGGCACTGCTCCGACACACGGATACAACTAGGTCAATTTCCTTGTTTCGGAACTCTTCAATGCTCTTGGAAGTCTGTTTGGAAATATCTATTCCTATCTCGGCCATGACCTTAATGGCAAAAGGATTGACTTGCGTCGGGTTTGAGCCTGCGCTGAAGACTTCATACTTTTCGCCGTATAGGTGCCTGAGTAAAGCTTCAGCCAACTGTGATCTAGCCGAATTGTGTTCGCACAAGAAAAGGACTCTCATCTTATTCATTTACAAACACCTTTTTCACCTTTTTCGCTCTCCACAGTGTTTGGCGCGCGCTTCTTAATTTAGCTCCGTTTTAATTCGTTTCCAACGGAGAATGCATCGCCAAGTTTTTCGCCGATATTGTAATACGCCATACTGCCGAATGAACCCCACAGCATTGGTCGCACCTTCTCGATGTCTGGAAGTTGATTTGGATTTAGAACCTCGCTATCAGTGACCATTCCGACAATTTTTCCAATGAACATTGTGTGCAGGCCAAGATCGACCTGCTTGACCAGAGGGCATTCAAGGGCATAGGGAAATTCTTTTACGATTGGGGCATTGACGAGTTTGCTCTTTTCCGGGGTGAAGTGGGTCTCCTCGAATTTGTCACACTTTCTTCCCGACACCATGCCGACAAAGTCGGCCTCCTTGAGATACTTTTCAGAGGGAATATTCACTGTGAATGCTTCGGTCTGTTTGATGTTGTGATAACTAAGCGTCTCCTCCCTGAGAGACACATTGATACATGGCGGTTTGCTTGATGCGATTCCTCCCCAGGCGGCATTCATGATATTAGGCCTGCTATCGGAGCCATATGTTCCAATGATGAGCACCGGAGAGGGGAGCAATATCGTTTGTGCTGGAAGGGAGAGTTTTATAATTGATTCCTCGCTAAGCGCGCGCTCTTTACTGCTGAGACTTTTATGCTCACCACAGAGTCAGCGGCGTCTCTAACTTCTTCGAGTGACATGCCTGAGCTGTTTATGACTTCTTTGGTTGTGGATTCGCTTATGATATATTCAAGCGGGTAAGTCTTTTCTTCGATGATTTTCACTTCTTGGAAGCCTGCTTTTCGTATTAGTTCGATGTACTTGTCTTTGATTTCTGCCCCTGAGATGCATCCTACGTAGGCTTCAACGTTTTTTTGTATTGCTTTTGGCAGCTCTTTCAGTAGAACTATGTCCGAAACCATCAATCGGCCCTTTGGTGCTAGGACCCTGAAGGCTTCTTCGAATACTCGTTTCTTGTTTGGCGCGAGGTTGATTACACAGTTTGAGATTATGACATCGGCAGAGTTATCTGCTACTGGAAGGTTTTCGATTTCTCCGAGCCTAAATTCGACGTTTGCGTATTTGCCTTTTTTGGCGTTTGCTCTTGCTTTGTCAATCATTTCAGGGGTCATGTCTACGCCGATTACTTTTCCTGTTTTTCCCACTTTGTTGGCGGCTAAGAAACAGTCGAAACCTGCACCTGAACCCAGGTCAAGAACTCTTTCACCCTCTTTCAATGACGCCAAGGCAGTGGGATTTCCGCAGCCAAGACCTAGATTGGCTCCTTCTGGAACGGCGGTCATCTCGTCTTCGCTGTAACCGATTATTTTGCTTACTTGGCTGCTAGTTGGGGTTGAGCTGCAGCTTACGCTGGAGGCGCAACAAGAACCACTTGTCTTAGCGACTTTTGCATAGCGGTCTCTAACAAGTTTTTTGACCTTTTCCTCTTTCATTATCTCATGTCTCCTGTTAGCGCGCACTAACTGCAGCCGCATTGATCGTCTTGTTGGACCCATTCTTTGACGTCGTTTTCGGTTGTGCCTAATGGACATTCTTCTGTGGTAGTAGCCACATCTTGTCCAGTCAAAACCGAAGCGAACTTGTCCATCTTGCCCATTGCGCCTTTTCTAACGACTCTGCATATGGCAATTGCTTCGAAAAGTTCTTTCTTGTCCACTCCAACCTTTTTTGCTTCTGCGACAGCTGTTTTGAGACAGGGTTGACAATTCGATGCGAACGAAGCCCCAACAGCTATCAACAGCTTAGTCTTGTTGTCCATACCAGTCCTCCATTCATCTACTACCAATGGATAGTAGTAAACTATATAAGAGTTCTCCGACGACTACTTACAAGAAAGGAGTAGAAAACCTTTATGAGCGTCAAAGAAACAGTTGCCCGGGAACAGATAATTGCAAGATTGAAAGAACTTGAATTACCAACGCACGAAGCATCAATATACGTAACGCTTCTGATGCACCCGAACATTGCCGCGAGCGTCCTGTGCAAGGAAACAGGCATCCCAGACTCAAAAATCTACTACTCACTCGAAGGACTCTCCAAGAAAGGCATGCTTCTAGTCCAAAAAGGCAACCCTAACATTTACCTTCCCGTGTCTCCGAAAGAAGCAATATCAAACCTGAAGAATCGATTGACGGAAAGCCTTGAAGAAAAACTCAGAGAAGCTGATGTCTTGGTTGACATGTTGACGCCGATATTCGACAGCGCGGAAAAACTGGAGGATCTAGAAGTAGCCTATATCATCCGTGGCCAGAAAAACATAATCAACAGGATGAAAGCACTCATTGAAAACGCTAGGAGAGAGATAACGATTTTCATATCTCATCCAGCTGTTCTCAATTCACTTAAAACTGCTATGATTGACGCAAAGGAAAGACGCAAGATCAAATTGAACATTGCTATGACTCAAGAAGTTTTCAAAAAAGAAGATACGTCAGATCTGGGTGAAATCCGATTAATGTGTTGCATAGCAGAACAATCCCTCGACTCGCTGGGAATGATTATCTCCGACATGAAGACGCTCTTAACAGTGTCTGATTGGATGGGCGAGGCCGCAATGTTGACGCAGGATCAGAACCTCGTGAAAATCGCTAAAGACTACTATGACAGCCCCTCGTGCTGCACCACGGTGAACAGTAATAAAAAACGATACACAAGCGCCTCTCGTCCGCGCGTGCAATAAGAAAGAAATGGATGATGCCCATCTTTGTCATATTGACCTAGTCTTTGGTAAATGATGCTCTGATACACATTCTAGGCTTGATATAGCCGCACGTGATTTGCAGGTGCTGGACGTGATCAAGCCTGTGTCTGTTCGGTTATTAGTTTCTGAACCTTTTTCTCGATTTCGTCTCTAATTTCTCTCACTTTCTCTATTGGCTTTCCCTTTGGATCTTCCAGACCCCAATCCATGACGGGTTTAAAGAAGGGGCCGGGGCAGATTCCTTCTGCATTGCAACCCATTGTAACAGTTAAGTCTGCATCTTGTCCCATTTGAAAAGTGATTAGCTTTGGTCTATTCATCGAGATGTCAATTCCCCTTTCCTTCATTGCTTCAACAACCACGGGATTGACCTTGTCGGCTGGCCTGTTGCCCGCGCTTGAGGCTAACAGTTTTCCTGATCCATAGTAGTTCGCAAAAGCCTCGGTCATCTGGCTCCTCCCTGCATTTTCAACACAGACAAAAAGTATTTTCTTCATTCTAATCACAAAATAGATACATTCTAAAGACGTTTTCTATGGTTTTCATACCTTTGTACTACCTATTAGTTTGTTGTGAATCTGAATCTTTTTCTGGAATGCCCCTTTCTTTGAGCCAAGTTTTTATTTTTGCGTTAATCTGGTCTCTCACTTCTCGGAATTTGGCCAGTTTTTCTTCTTCTGTTCCAAGGCCTTTTGCTGGGTCCTCGAAAGGCCAATACAGTCGAGTTGAGACCCCCGGCATGGTGGGGCATTTCTCTTCAGCATCAGCACAGACCGTTATCACTATTCCGAAATGTGTCTTTCCAAGAAACTGCTTTAGGCCTTTCGAATACTGCGAACTCAGATCCAGCCCGATTTCGTTCATCACCTTCACAGTTAAAGGGTTGATGGGTTGAGGATCAAAGCCTGCACTATAAACCTCAAAGTGCTCTCCAGCGTATTTTCTCAAAAGTGCTTCTGCCATTTGACTCCGAGCGGAATTGCCTGTGCATAGAAAAATCACTTTCGTTTTATCCAATTTTCCATCCAACTTCGAATATTCAATTCATAGCGCGGCGCTATGTCTCTTTGTTGCTTTCGTGTGTTGATAGAGGGTCTATTGATAGCAATATTTAAATATTGTTATGGATATTTCCTCAAACATGCATTCCGAAACTGATAGGCATATCAGGTTGGAGGCAAGAATCTTCAATGCCCTCTCTGACCCGACAAGACTTGAAATACTCGAATTCCTACGCACAAGCGAGAAGTGCGTATGTGAAATAATCCCCTATGTTGGGTTGCTTCAGCCAGTCGTGTCCCGGCATCTGAAAATTCTGAAGGACGTAGGGATAGTTAGGTGTCGAAAGGATGGAACTAGAAGAATGTATTCGATTGTTGATAACAGAGTTTTCAATGTTATCGATAGCCTGACTCCTGAGCTTGCCGGCACTTTGACAAAAGAAGCTATTGAGCATATGACATGCCATTAACCGGGTTGAACAACTTGACAACGCAAAGTCTCAAAATCAAAAGTGAGTTAACATGATAGTTGAAAGAATAATCTTGAATACCGCGAAAATAGACTGCAGAGGGTGCAAAACATGTGCTTCAGACCTTGAAGCAGAAAACCTCAGGCACGCAATTGCAAGGTTAAGCGGAGTGTTAAGAGTCAAGGTTGACGAGATAACTGGCAAAGTCAGCATAGAATATGACACACAAAAAATCAGCTTCTCCAAGATCACTGAGCGCATTGAAAAGTTAGGCTACAAAGTTGAGATAGTATCAAAAGAGGAAATCCAATGAGAGAACATGTTAGAGGCGTTACTTTAGTAATTTTAGTTGGGTTATTCGCTCTAGCAGGCGGGTTCACTCTTGGAATTCGAGTAGACTATGCGCGTGAAATCAGTATTGTTTTGACTTTGATCGCCGTTGCCTTAGGCTACCGCATCTACTTGCATGGCATTCGATCTCTACGGCATGGAAACGTTACCGCCCAATTGTTTGCAACGATTGCCATCTTCATTTCCGTAGTAGCTGGGTTAATCCTGCCTCAAGCATCGGCCACTGGAACAGCAGAAGCAGTTGGTTACCTTACAGCATCGGCAATAGTCGCGTTCATAATACTCGCAGGGATGACACTTGAAGACTACATCATCCACAGAACAAGAGGAGCACTTGAGACTCTCATAAAAATGAGCCCCACCATAGCTCGCATCCGTCGAGACGGCGCAGAAGTCGAAGTGCCTATAGATGAAGTCAAGTTAGGCGAAATCGTCTTAGTCAAACCAGGTGATAAAATACCTGTTGATGGAACAGTGATTTCAGGGCACAGCACCGTTAATCAAGCAACTATAACTGGAGAATCAATTCCTGTTGAAAAGACGGTGGGAGACCGCACATTTGCTGGCACACTCAATGAAAACGGGGCCCTAGAAATTAGAGTTGAAAAAATCGGTGAGGAAACTACACTTGCTCACATCATTCAATTGGTCGAAGAGGCCCAAGAGAAAAAAGCGCCAATACAGAACGTTGCGGACAGGTTTACTACTTACTTCTTGCCAATCATGGTTGTTTTGGCATCTTCAGTCTTTGCCATCAGTTATTTCGCCATCGGTTTTGACGTGGCGCTCGCTAGAACCGTGACTGTTCTACTAGTCGCATGCCCTTGCGCACTTTCAATTGCTGTCCCCGTAGCAGTTGCTGGAACCATCGGTAATGCTAGCATGAACGGAATAATAATCAAGGGTGGTACACACATCGAAAAGCTGAAAGACGTTAAGCTAGTGGCTTTCGACAAGACTGGCACGTTAACCGTCGGCGAACCCAAGGTTGTTGAGATAAAAACCTTCGGTAATCATTCTGAAGAGGACACAATCAAGTATGCGGCAATTGCTGAGAAATTCTCCGAGCATCCACTTTCTAAAGCCATCATTGCTAAGGCAGGTGAAATGAGCATGAAGATTCCTGACCCAACAGACTTCAAAACTATTCCAGGACACGGCGTGGACGCCCATTACGGAAACAAGCACATCCTAATTGGAAGAAAGATGATGGAAACCGAGATTTCTAAGGAGGCGAGCCAATTGATGAGCATGATTGAAGCCGAGGGGAAAACAGCTATTCCCGTAGCACTAGACAAAAATGTTATCGGTATCGTCGTTGTGGCTGACACGGTTAGGGAGAATTCTTCGGAAGCTATCCTGCGACTCAGACGAATCGGGGTTAAGACTGCCATGATAACTGGCGACAACATGCGGACTGCCAAATCTATCGCTGAACAGATCGGTGTTGATGAATATCATGCCGAGCTCTTGCCGGAAGACAAAGTTGCTGTAATCGGAGAACTGAAAAAAGGCAATGTCGTTGCCATGGTCGGTGACGGCGTGAATGATGCTCCTGCATTGGCCAATTCTGATGTTGGATTTGCGATGGGAGCTGCGGGCAGCGATGTAGCAGTTGAAACGGCGGATGTGGCTTTGCTCGGGGATGATTTGACCAAGGTTGAGTATGCGATTAGCTTGAGTCGGAAGGCATTTAGCAAGATGAAGGGGAACATAGTTTACGCCTTTGTCTGGAATGTAATCGCGTTGAGTTTAGCCGCCTTCGGTATCCTGAATCCAGTCTTAGCCGTTGTTCTTGCAGAAGCAGGATGCATATCTGTAGTAATAAATTCAGCACTGTTATTGCTAAACAAGCCAAAACCATTGGCCATAACTGTAGCATAACGAGAACCAATAGTCATGGCGCAAACAAATCGTTTTTATTATTATCGTTGAGAACCCACCATAAGGGGACTGTGCGCGCGTGCGCTACTTCACAACGCCGACCTTCTGGCAAGAAAAATGAATGAGCAATTCGCACGCGTTCAGGGAATCCTTCTGAGCTTGGCAAACTTCAACAAACCTTATCATTGAGCATTGAACTGTAAAAGGGGAATTAGTTAGAAGGCGCGTCACATGGAATTCTATGAGGTTGTCAAAAAGCGGAGAAGTGTGAGAGAGTTTAAGTCAAAGTCAGTTGAAGCGGACAAGCTCCAGCGAATTCTAGAGGCTGGGTTGAAAGCGCCAAGCCACAACCACTTGAGAGAATGGGAATTCATCCTTGTCAGGAGTCCTGAACAGAGAGTAAGAGTGGTTGAGGCAGGAGCAAAGGCGGAGGACGTTGCAGATAGCAAGAAGTTGGAGGAGGCTGTGAGAAACTTCGCCGATGATCTGCAAAGAGAAATGTATATGAAAGCCTTGCCTGTCCAAAAAAGAATGCTGCTCAGTTCGCCAGAGTTGCTCGTCGTGTGTTTCAGAATGAAGAAACCACTCAAAGAGTGCGAGACACTTCATGAGTTAAACAATTTCGCCTCCGTGTGGACCTGCATCGAAAATATCCTGCTTGCTATGGCAGCTGAAGACCTCTACGGCGTAACCTACATACCACACGAGACGTCGCTACTCAAGAGAATATTAGATGTTCCGGCTGACTACGAAGTAGCATCACTAATTCCAATCGGTTATCCAAAGCCTTATGAAGTGAAACAGAAACCCGCATCACTTCAGAACAGAATCCATATAGACAAATGGTGAGAGCCAGATAGCGCACTTGTCGAAACAAGACACAAGCAATTTGCGGCATTTGGCACGCGTGAAAAGGAATAATAGATTCAGAAGCTAGAGATTGTCATCGCGTGATTCCCAATGGAGTTCGGTGAAGCTGTCGCCAGAAGAAGAAGCATTAGAAAGTTCAGAGAAGATCCCGTGTCAGATGAACTTCTTAACAAGATTCTCGAGGCGGGGCGTTGGGCTCCATCTGCGGGCAACACTCAACCTTGGCATTTCATAGTCGTGACCATGCCCGAGGTTAAACAAAGAATTGCGCGGGCATGCACTGAGTCTAGCAAGAAGGCTTGGTCACAGTTTCCCCCCGAACGTGCGAAGTACTTGGCACAACGCGGAGGTTCGTGGGACAAGTCAGCGATGGCGAAGATTCCAGCGCTGGTAACGGTCTGCTATGAGACTCCAGAACGGATAAGGGAAGAACTGGCCTTGGGTTCAGCTTGGACCGCAATCCAAAACATGCTGCTGGCTGCCACGACTGAGGGCTTAGGCAGCTGCATATATACCTTCTACGACATGAATGAAGAAGAGAAGCTGAAAGAAATACTTCAGATGCCTGAAAAATATCGAATAGCTGCAATCATCCAACTAGGCTATTCGAAAATCGACCCACCATCACCTTCCAGAAAAAAGCTGGACGAGATTGTATCGCACCAACACTTCTAGCATGAACCACACAAGACGCTTTTTTGTTCTGACTCAAGATTCGTTTCAAACGCTGCAAACGATTTATCATTCCGTGCTTCGGCCTTGATTTTTCCGCCAATAAACCGGCTGATTGAAAAACTCATCTTGGTCAACCTCGAAGCGCGCGCATCCTGGAGGGGGGCTGATAGATGATTTTACCGAGCGGTTAGTTGAATATTCTACGTACAAAGCGTAAACACTCGAGAAAAAGCCCATATAATCGCGAGAGAAACACAAGAAGGTGCAGTTTCATGCGTGAAACGTTTGGCGAGGACAAAGCTGGAAAGAGAGAGTTGAAAAATTGGGGTCACTTTGTCCTGCCCCCTTGGCCATTCTCCTTCTCCCGCAATACAGCAAGTACGGCGGCATTTATGACGATTTTCCAAATAGGGTATGGATTGCTTCTTGTCCTATATAGAGCGCCTGAGAACCTAAACCGTTGTAGCCGCGCGCGCTCTTCAGGAGAACCTACGTGTAGAAAGGAACTCCAACATAACTAATTTAAGTCATGGACTGCCTTCCTTGGAGTCTATGGAAGAGATAGAAGTCAAGATTTTGAATGTTGACGGACGCCAGGTCGAAAGAAAACTGATCCATCTGGGCGCTAAGAAAGTGTTTGATGGTGAGATTGAAACGTTCTTTTTCGACTTCAAGAATCATAGTATGATCAAAGCGAGGAACCTCATTAGACTAAGAAGAGAGGGCGACAGGACTGTACTGGCATTCAAGAAATTCTTAAGCGATGAAGCTGTCAAAGCGGTTGAAGAGTATGAAGTCGTGGTTTCAGATATGGAGAAGATGAAGAGGATTCTGGAGTTTCTGGGCTTATCCATAACTGAAAGCATGCAGAAGCACAGGGTGAGCTATAGGCTAGGCCAAGTGCACTTTGATCTTGACAGGTACGAGCGGGAACATTCCTACATTCCCGAATTCCTAGAAATAGAAGCTGAAGACGCAGGTACGATTCACAAGTACGCGGAGCTGTTGGGCTTCACTATCGAGGATTGTCTGCCCTGGTCCACAGAAGATTTGGTCAACTATTATTCAAGGAAAAAGTCGAATTAAGGCTTCAACGCGAGTTTTGGTGCCTTGTTGTCAAGAGGGGGCTTTGCGAGTTGGACGAGTTGTTGGTTTTGCTTTGGGTTTTTCTTGCGGTTTCTTCTTGACGTTCCAGCTCGGAAATTCGCCGTGTTCTTCGTTGAATTTGCTCAACAGTTCTTTCTGCATGGCCTTGGGGTTATCGCTTAAAACCCAGCTGATTGCGGTCTTATCCATGTATCCTTCATCGAACAATTTCCTGTTAATCTTCTGGCTGCTTTTTCCGCCATATCCTGAAAAGTAACCGCCCAAGATTTTTTTAGTCGGTTTCTTTGAACGTCCGATGTACATTACATCAGAGACTGTTTTTCCAGATATGGTCTTATCTATTATCACAAAAACGCTACCCTTGTTGTACGGCAGGTTAGAGAATGAGAGAGTTCTCAGCGGATACCATTCGGTGAAGCCCATCTCTTTCATAGTTACTGAATTCATGGATGAATGATTCTTTTCGTCAAATAAAACTCTTGCTATGTCGTCTCAACGGTGCATCTATATAGCTTACGTGAGACTATAGTTTCTACTTCGGGAGTCCTTAAGCATGTTCTCGTCCTCCATAGCGAAACGGAGAATTCACTATGCACAAGAAGCAGCCCCTCTTCGAATACGAAATAGTTCATCTTCACGTGCCAAAATCTACGATAGATGTCCCGAGGAAGCGACGACGCTGAGCAAGAAGCTTCACAACCTTTATACGTCGTCTTCAGTCCATGGGATAAACGATAAATCCTTCTTATGGCACTTGCAAAGGGCTAATAGTCTATTTGCCGAACGGCTGAAAATCCCACGAAGATGACGAGCAATTGTTGACGGCTACCGACAAGGACGTAAATGCTAAAAAAGGCATTTCAAGTCAGAAAATATCACTAGATAGTCCGAGCCTGTTCTTGAATAGAGAGCTAAGTTGGATACGATTCAACGCGCGAATACTGGAGGAAGCACAAGACCCGTGGCATCCCCTACTTGAAAGGGTCAAGTTCCTCGCCATATGTGGAAGCAACCTCGATGAGTTCTTTATGACAAGGATTCCCAGGCTCCTTAAAAAAGTCAATCAAGGCTCTGTTGAAAAATCCACCGACGGGATGACGCCGTACGATCAGATTGAAGCCACCAGAAGAGAGATAATTCCGTTAATCAAAAAACATGCTGAATGTTGGAAGGAGCAACTCGTACCTGCCCTCTCCAAAGAGGACATTCACATCCGAAAAGTGGACGAGTTAGCGAATGAACAGAAGCACAAGCTGCGTGAGTTCTTCAAGAACATGGTTCTTCCAACCTTGAAAACACCCGTGCCGGATTTAGCCCAAACTTTCATGAATAATCTCAGCATCAACCTCCTTGTTCTTGCAAAAGACGCGGCCGCTAATCGCTCTTATCACGTGCTGGAAGTCCCGACAGACCATTTTGGAAGACTAACAAAAATCCCCAAACATGAATACCAGGCAACTCATTTCAACGAAACGGAGTCACTCGAGAGCGAGCTTGTTTTCATGGAAGACTTGATAGAAAACAACAGAGATCTGCTGTTTCCGAACAGAGAAACCTCGTTCTACCCATTCAGGATAACCCGCAACGCCGAAATAAACATCGCCATGGATGAATCCTCAGATTTCCTAGTTTCAATGAAGAATAGTCTGCAAAACAGGAAAACAGGATTCGCCAGCAGGCTTGAGTTCGACAGACGTATGCCAGACCAGCTGAGAGAAACCTTGGCCAACATGGCTGCGTTACCGAGCTATCTGCTTTATGAGTCTGACGGCCCGCTTGGGCTTGTGGACCTTTGGCAACTGTTGGAAACAAACAGGCCCGACCTGAAAGACAAAACGTTTCTTCCCAACATTTCACCCTTACTGACGCCGGGCACAAGCCTCTTTGAAATCATCGCCAAAAGAGACATCATTCTCTATCACCCTTATGACAGTTTTGAAGTCATAATCAACCTGCTAAAGGAAGCTGCCAAAGATCAAAACGTTTTGGAAATATACATCACGCTCTACAGGATGGATTCAAAATCGCCGATTGTTGACGCCCTGATAGAAGCAGCAAAAGAAGGGAAAAAGGTAACAGCCATCATTGAGCTTAAGGCCAAGTTCGATGAGGAGAACAACATAAAGCTGACTTGGAGACTGACTGCGGCTGGCGTGCATACCGTTTACAACTTTCCAAACTTCAAGGTTCACGCAAAACTTTGCCTGATCGTTAGGCGAGAAAAAACAGGCATCACAAGATACTCGCACATTGGTTCAGGAAACTACAACGCGGTAACGACGAAGATATACGGCGACATAGGTTATCTGACGGCTAGACCCGAGGTAGGCGCGGAACTTTCAGACCTTTTCGGCGTCTTGATGCGCGGATTGCAGAAAGAGGACTTCAAGTACTTGCTCGTGGCCCCGAGGACTTTGAAAATCGAGATACTAAGACGCATTGATAGAGAAATAGCCTCTCACCGCAAATTGGGCGGTGGCTATTTAGCGTTCAAACTCAACAACCTCGAAGAAACAGACGTAATCAAAGCCCTATACAAAGCGTCGATGGCGGGCGTGAAGATTGACCTCAACGTCAGGGCCCTGTGCTGCCTGAGGCCTGGCATAGAAGGAATAAGCGACAATATTTCCGTAATATCAATAGTAGGACGCTTCCTCGAGCACGCGCGGATCTACTATTTCAGAAACGGCGGAGAAGACGAGGTACTAATCGGAAGTTCAGACATGATGTTCCGAAACCTTAACGAAAGAGTGGAAGTGCTCTTCTCAGTTCCAGACCCGCTGATAAAGCATGCCATTTTGGAAAACATCCTGAGAATACACCTCAGAGACAACGTGAAAGCCAGAAGACTCCTGTCAGACGGAACATACATCAGGGTGGAACCTGAAGAAGACGAAAAAAGAATCAACTCTCAATCTTGGCTCATCGAGAATAGAGGCATATGGCATGAAAACGCGCCCTGAACCATACAACTGTAAGAAAAACACAAGCTACTGCCAATTTGGAGCAGAGACTCTCCTCAGACTTCTTGGCGCTTTCGAAAGCCAGATTGACGGCGTGCAAAACAGCGAAGACATAGAGTACGTCCATAAGATGCGGGTCACGTCGCGCAGACTACGAGCCGCTATTCCTCTTTTCCGAAGGTGCTTCCGGAAGAAAAGTTACAGAGAGTGGCTTAAAGAAATAAAAAAAGTAACGAGATTCCTGGGAGCGGCACGTGATCTCGACGTGCAAATAGCATTCATCGAGAATTATGCAAAGAAAACCGACGTCGGCAACGCGGGCCTAGACCTCTTGCTCAGTCGCCATAGAGAACGCAGAGTTGACGCTCAGACAGAAGTTATCAGTGGGCTTCAACAGCTGAAGGACTCAGGCGTTCTAGGGAGCATGAGAGAATTCTGCGATCAGACGCTTAAAGAAACGAGGACGATGCCTTTTGATTCGTCTTCTGTCCAAGAAAAAGCGTACTTGCACGTATCGGCCAAAGTAGATGACTTCCTAGCATTGAAAGACTGCGTCTATCGAGAAAACGATATTCTGAGACATCATGAAATGAGGATTTGTGCAAAGTGGCTACGTTATACGATGGAAGCTTTTTCCCCGTTGTATGAAGATGAGCTTTCTGAACAGATAGCCGTTATCAAGAAATTTCAGGACACGCTTGGCGAAATGCACGACTGCGACGTTTGGGTTGAGTACATTCCGAAATTTATGGTGGAAATGAAAGCTGACCTCCTGTCCAAAGGCGAAAACAAAGAGGACATCAGCGCAGAGCAAGCGCTCTCGAAGTTCATGGAGCACATAAGAGAAAGGGGAAAAACTCATTATGGGATTTTTGTTCAGCTTTGGGAAGAGACGAAAGAAGAGAATTTCTTTGAAAAACTGATGCAGGAAGTGAACCCGGGTTTCTTGACTGCCGAAAAGAAGATAGAAGAGGCTCTGGCAAACCCTGACGCGAAGATTGCCGTTTTGGCAGATGCCCACGGCAACCTTCACGCGTTGGAGGCGGTCATTCAAGATGCCGAAAGACGAGGCATAGATGCATTCCTCAACGCAGGTGATTTCCTCGGTTATGGTGCGTTCCCCAACGAAGTCGTTGAGCTCCTGCGCGCTAAGGAGGCACTCAGCATCCTTGGCAATTATGATATTGAGGTGATGAAGAAAGGGAACGAGAGCAAAGGCGAAAAGAAGCTTGCTTTGTGCTTCGCTAAGAAAGAACTTTCGAGATCGTGCGAAACGTACCTTCGTTCCTTGCCCCGCTGCATCAGGCTGGACATGGCTGGCAAGAAACTGCTCATGGTTCATGGAAGCCCCGATTCTATCGACGAACACATTTACCCCGATACACCTGAAGAACGACTGAAAGAGCTCGCTGGAACAGCGGACGCTGACGTGGTCATCATGGGCCATTCACACTTGCAGTTTGTAAGGGAGGTGGAGGGTGTTACGTTCATCAACCCGGGAAGCGTCGGAAGGCCCGACGACGGAAACCCTCAGACTGCATATGCAGTGGTCAGTTCTAACCCTTTTTCTGTGGAGCTGGTCAGGCTAGACTACGACGTGGAGGCTGCGGCGGAGGCTCTCAGGAAGAAAAGGTTGCCTGAAAGTTTTGCGCAGATGTTGCTTCGAGGTGTGTCCCTTGATGCCATCGCTGCGGAAGACATCGCGAGAGATCTTTGCAGTGAAACGGATTGTATCGAAATGGTGAAGAGCGCCAGAGAAGTCGCCGAGAAGTGCTGGCAGGACACGGATCATCCGGAGCAGGTCAGGAAACTGGCTTTGACGCTCTTTGATAGCCTTGTTCATTTGCACCGGATGAAAGCACGAGAGCGGTGTTGGCTTGAGTGCGCTGCTGTCCTTCATGATGTAGGCCTGTCAGAGGGCACACGAGGGCATCATAAGATCTCGCTCAGACTGATACTGAATGACACGCAATTGCCGTTTACGTCCGTGGAAAGGCGCATAGTGGGAAGCATCGCTCGATATCATCGGAAAGGCTTTCCCAAGGAAGAGCATTACAATCTTGCTGCATTGAATTCAAAGATTAAGCGAAGAATCACACTGCTTTCTTCCATCTTGCGAGTGGCTGATGCGTTAGACTTCACGCATCAATCTATCGTTGAAAGAGTCGAAGCCAAGGCAGGCCCCAAGAATGTCAATCTCGAATGCCCAGTACGCTTGGACCCAGCGCTGGAAGAACAGGCAGTCAACAAGAAGAAAGACTTGTTTGAAGAGGCTTTCAAGAGAAACTTGGTGGTGGAATGGAAGAAGCCTTGAAAACCACAGGTCAAGCAGGTCAAGTTGTGGCGTTTGTCGACATAGGAACCAACTCGGTTCGCCTCTTAGTCGTCAGGATTAACCCGAATCTTTCCACCACCGTCATCAGCCAAGAGAAAGAAGTTGTCAGACTCGGTGAACAGGAGTTCAAGGACGACATTCTAAGACCGGAGGCCATGAGACGCACAGTCCTCGTCTGCAGAAAATTCGCTGAACTCGCAAAGACTTATGGCGCTACTGAAATCGTTGCTGTCGGAACTTCTGCGATTCGTGAGGCGCGAAACCAGAAAGATTTTCTTAAGCAGCTCATGACCGAAGCTGGACTCAACGTTCACGTTATTTCAGGCAGGGAAGAAGCCCGCTTAGTATATCTTGGCGTTTCAAGCGGAGTGGACATCGGAGAAGAAAAAGCGATATTCGTCGACCTAGGGGGCGGCAGCACCGAGATTGCCATAGGAAATCAGTACAAATGGTGTTACCTGGACAGCCTCAGGTTCGGGTCGATAAGACTTACAGCCGAGTTTATCGGCGAAGGGTGGACTGGACCCGTACCTAACCATGTTTACGAACACATTAAGCGGTACGTTAGGAGCAACATGTTCAGAACTACGGCTCGAGTCAAGCAAAGCAAGGCAAAGCTTGCGTTCGGAAGCTCTGGCACAATCATCAACCTGGCGGAGATCACAAACAGAATGTTCAAGAATAACGAAAACGGAAGAAATCAAGTGCTTTCAAAGAAGAATTTGAAGAAAATGGTTCCGATTCTCTGCTCATCATCACTCAACGAGAGAAAAAAGATTCATGGCATCAATCCAGAAAGAGCTGACATCATAATAGCGGGCGCAGCCATCACTGAGACTCTCATGGAAGAGTTCGAACTTGACGAAATCACCGTGAGCTACAAAGGCCTGCGAGACGGGCTACTTGTAGATTATCTATCGAGATTTGAAGGTTTCCGGGATTTTCAGAAAACTCCAGTGCGAAGCAGAAGCGTGTTACAACTCGGCAGGTCCTTCGATTTCGATGAAAAACACTCTGAGACTGTCGCGTCCCTCGCGACACAGCTCTTCGACAGCGGCAAAAAAGCAGGGCTACACGACCTTGGAGAAGAAGAGAGAGAACTCTTAAAATACGGCGCGATCCTGCATGACATAGGCGACTTTCTTTCCTTCAACGATCATCACCTTCACGCCCACTACATTATTAGCAACGCTGAGCTTCTCGGCTTCGACCAGAGAGAAACAGCGATAATGGCCAACCTAGCACGGTTTCACAGGAAAAAGTTTCCCACCAAGAAAGCCCTTAAAGGCACAGGGTTAGACGAACACACAAAAGAGATTGTCATCATCCTTTCAGCCTTCCTTAGGATTGCTGAAAAACTTGACAGAAGCCACTGTGGGCTAGTGAAGAAAGTGGAGTTTAAAGAAGTTGAAAAAGACCGAATTCTACTTTCACTCTTTTCAGACCAAGACTGTAGCCTAGAGGAGTGGAGTGTGGACCAGAACGCACAAGCTTTTCACGCAGCCTTCGGAAAGAAACTCGATGTTTGCAGTGTGAAGCGCTCCTGCGAAGTTTCTCTCCCATAGGTTTCTCAGCTCGTACCATAGAACGATGAATCACAATTCGTGCGCTTTTCGATAAAGGACAGCATTCACCAACTTTATCTTTTGTCACTCATTGGATGCATAATGTCTGTTGGTGTTTTTCTTGGAAGCATGAGCGTTTTCACAAATGTCGAAACTCTTGGAAGACTGTTCAAAGTTCGAAATCAGATATTATCTAAAGTCCCTTGAGCAGCTGTGATGGCTGCCGTGTCTCCGCCAGGCCCCCGCAAGATATATGCGAAACCTACGGCAATCAATCCGCCAATGATTGGTCCTACGATGTAAATCCAGTAGTGGACGAAGTTTAAGAGTATGAGGTCTGGACCGAAGGATCGTGCAGGATTCATCGAAGCACCGCTTATCGGGTCCGCCCACAGGCCTGCGAGTGCGATGTACCCGCCTACAGCAATCGCTGAGAGCGGTCCAACGTTCTGCGCTTGGGACGCTGTGCCGAGTATCGTGCTCACCAGACCCAATGTAAGCACAAGTTCGATCAACATTGCTTGCAGGTCACCGATGCCTAATCCAGGTTCAGTCGCGCCGAACATCCCCACTTTTCCGAATATCGACCATAGGAACAGACACGCTAGAATCGATCCAATAAGCTGGGCTATGATGTAGCCTGGAACCCGGCGCCATGGAAAATCACCACGGGCGGCGAAGGAGATGCTCACGGCTGGGTTCAGGTGTGCTCCGGAGACTTTTCCCATGAACAGGATGATTGCCATCACCATCAAACCGGGCGCAATAACCGTTGCGGCTTGGCCAATAGCTCCGTTGCTGAAGACTCTAACAATTTTACCTCCCACGGCCACGAGGACCAAGAAGAAGGTTCCCAGAATCTCTGCGAACAACCGTCGCCACTCTAACTTGGCATTGTCAAAATCTCTTCTCCACGGAGGTTGAAGTTGGGAGATGATTCCTAGCCGTTCTCTTATTGGGTGCTTCTTTCGTTTCGTCTCGGATTCGTGCTGCTCAGGGTTCGCCACGTTCTTCCTTCCAAGGTTTTGGTGTCGGTTAGCTTTCGCTTTCAAGCTTTGCTTTTGCCTTTTTGAAAGAGGCGATTCGTTCCTCGTTTAGAACGGGATATTTAAGGCCGAGGTCTTCAATTTGTGACGTGAGGATCTCGGAGACCGATGCCCATGTGACCCATTTCTTGTCTGAGGGAATAATATACCACGGCGCCCACTTGGTGCTTGTCTGATTGAGAACCTCTTCGTACGTGTTCATATACTGATTCCATTTTTCTCTTTCTGAGAGATCTGTGAAAGAGAATTTCCAATATTTGTCTGGCGTTTCGAGTCGCTTGAGCAAGCGTTGCCTCTGTCGTTCCTTTGAGACGTTCAGGAAGAATTTCAGAATTAACGTTCCGTTCCGTACTAGATGGCGTTCGAACGTGTTTATGTCTTCGTACCGTTGGTTCCAGAAAGATTCGTCTCTTGGCCCCGGCGGCAACTTCTGTGTTTCCAATACTTCTGGGCGGACTTTGACTATGAGAACATCCTCGTAGTATGACCGATTAAAAATGCCTATGCGTCCCCTCTCAGGAAGGGCTTTCGCGTATCGCCACAAGAAGTCATGGTTCAATTCCTCCTGAGAAGGTGATTTGAAACCAGAGACTTGGCATCCCTGCGGATTCACTCCTGACATCACGTGGCTGATCACCCCATCCTTGCCCGCTGCGTCCATACCCTGAAGAATTATTAGTATCGAATAAGTTTCGCTTGCCCAAAGCAGTTCCTGCACGTTTGTCAGTTTTTGTAGGTTCTTCTCAACGATGTCTAGAGCTTGCCTTTTCGCGGCTTTTTTTCCTTCCTTGTCCTCCTTGTCCTTGATCCATTTCGGAACCCAATCGGGATCATAATCTTTCAGATCTATTTCCTTGCCAGCGGGCACTCTGAAATGTTCAACAGCACCTATCAGCATTGCAGAACAGCCTCAGCAGAACTATTACCATTGGTCGCCCTAATAATAGCTCCCTATACTACTAACCAAGCGCCCAATGACGCGCGCTACTCAAAACCCTAGGACGTAATTCATGCTCAAACGGATACTTGCTTTTCAACATCGCTCTTACTCGGGCGCTCGGCGCGCGCGCTTCAGGCGAGGTCACACGCCGCCCACAACATTTAGCCCCAAGGGCTTACCGAAGATAGGCATACTCTCATAGGCCCTAGCTGATTTTCGCCACTGCCACCGTGCCAGTCAAGACAGTGCTGTTGAGAAAGGTGAGTTCCTTGCCAGAGTCCAGCAGAATCTTGGTTTGGAAAGGCGTGAGTTCCTTGACCACGCCTTGTTCATTCATGTAGGTCGTGTAGACTCGGTCACCCTGCGCGTAGGGAAGTCGGCGTAGCGCCGTTGCTTCTGAGACTGGAAATGTCGTGACGATTACGCCGCCTTGCATTATGGCTGTGTTCGGAATGACTACTAGGCCTCCGATGTCGTTCCGTATCCGCGTCACCATCGTCGTTATTTCTTCTACCCTTCCCGGAATGCCATTCACCATGACCGTGTCGCCAACGCTGAACGGGCGGGTTATAAGCACTTGCGTTCCGGCGAGAATATTGCCGACAAAGTTGGAGATAACAAGACCGATTACAATTGACATGATGCCTCCGCCAACCAGCAATGTGGTCGGGGAAACATTGAATATGTCAAGTGAAGCAAAAAGCACCACAATGCCCACAACCAGAATCATGAAGAATTGAAAGATCGTGCCGACCTGACCGCCAACGTGTTTTGACAGAAGCGGTTTGGAGCGCCTAATGAAAACTACGATGATGAGACCGAAGGAGACGACTATCAAGGTCCTAATAGTCTGGTGAACTATCATTGTCAAATGTGCCTGAGAAGCAAACAGGTGGTCATACACGAATTCAAGACCAAAAGCCACAATTATCAGGAGCACGATGATCAGCGCAAACCTCTTAACAGAACTCACGAAGTCAGCCAATTCTTCTCACACCACAGCTATAATGCAAATCCTGTTCTATAATTCTTCTCATGCGTAACCGCAACTTCTTGGAAGAAATAAAACTTAGCGCGCGCCCCCAAACCCAAACCTTCTACGCATATACGCCTTTTCCTCTCTTACTGCTCTACGCGCGCGCTACCATTACTTTTCGCCCTAATCCCCAAGTCTGATATTCTGTTTATACAATTAATTTCAGTTTATCATCTATTAAAGTACACTCGTGTTCTCGGTCAGCGTCGTACTTTGGAACAATTTGAGGCAAACCTGTTTTCCTATGAGAGTTAGTGCGCGCTAGTGTGCCAATCATGTCAACCAGATCTATGTAATAGCGGCTTAGCACGGGTTGGCGATCGTGTAGCCTTTAATACTAATCTCACTCAATCTTGTTTTCTGGTGTCGCGCGCGCTGAAGGAGGAACGGAATGTATAAGACTTTGGGTGTTCTCGGTCCAGAGCACGAGTTTTCCGTGGTAGACGATGAAATGCGGGCGTTGCCTATCGTAGACAAGATCATTAAGGATTTTCATGGTCGTGTTGTCAACTTTGTGAAACAGTCGAGTTTCACTTTCGGAAAAGAGCTGCAAATGCATGTCATGGAATTTAAACCTAACGCTCCCTTCAAGACGCCAGTCGAGTTTGAGGAAACAATGCAAGAAGCTGTCTTGACGATTCAGGGTTTTCTGCAACGCGAATTTCATGCGCATCTTCTTGGAACTGGAATGCATCCACTGCTGAGACTTGACCAGACCAGGATTTGGCCTCATCGCGACAGACAGATATACAAGGAATACAGCAAGATCTTTAATTTCAGAAGGCACGGTTGGCTTAACATTCAGAGCTTTCACCTCAACCTTCCATACTCGGACCAGGAAAGCGGGATTCTTCTCCACAACCTTCTGGCAAATGTTTGCGCATATCTGCCGGCTATTGCCGCTTCTTCCCCCTTTTATGAAGGCAGAGTGGGAGAAAAAGTCGACAACAGACTATATTTCTACATGCATAATCAGAAGGAAATTCCATCGATAACTGGTGATGTGATACCCGAATACGTGTCTTCGTTCAGCCAATACAGAAAAGAGATCATAGAAAAGTATTCCAAGGATTTAGCCGCAGCTGGTGCAGGCAAGCTTATCCTAAATAAAGAATGGGTCAATAGTCGAGGAGTAATTTTCAGGTTCGACAGAAGAGCTATTGAAATTCGGGTAATGGACGAGCAAGAATGCATCAAATCAGATGTCGCATTAAGCTGTTTCATTAGGGCGCTACTGAGGGGCCTAATGGATGAGACCCCAGAGTTTCTCCCTCACACAGTTCTAGTACAAGATCTCAATACAGTTATGAGAAGGGGACTTGGCGCCTCCGTTCACAATCCACATGGAAACACTGCGCGTCAAGTCTGCGAATATTACTACAAAACCGCTTTGCGGAACGCTGAAGAGGACGAGAAAAAATATCTCCCTATAATTCAGAAAAGGATAGAATGTGGCAATCTGTCTGACATCATCCGGGAAAGAGTGCTGAAAAAAAGCCCCCGAACGAATCTGAAAGAAGGCATTATCGATATTTACTCGGATCTCACAGAGAGCCTCGCAAAAAATCAGCCTTACTTCTAGCACTGGACAATGCAGAGAAAAAGTTTCAGTGTTCCCTTAAAAAAAATTTAAATGTTTCAGACGTAATATAGCTTGAATCGGAGGATCTGATGAAAAAATGGTGAGGGATGTGGCCCTAGAGCCGCAGCCAGTCTTGGGTGCACTGCACTATGCTTTGATGTGTTTGGAGAAAGGAGACACAGCCGGCGCAAAACACGGTATTCATGAGGCCCTGTACATCATGGGCTTCACAGCAGATAACCTACGGATGACACCGAAGGATAGAAAGGAACTTGAGAGACAGAAAGCAAGGCTTTACGCCAAGCTTGCGAAGGATGCTGAAATGGTGGCCAGACGCCAAAAGCATTACGCAGCAATAGCGTTTAATGAAAGAAAAATCAGCGATGTTGACGCTCAGAAGGCCGAAAGTCAGGGGTCCATAGCTAGAGTAATGGATGATGAATCTGAATCTGACATTTGCCGAGAATTCAGAGCGTACAGAACCAGCATATCAAATCTATTCGAGGAACGCGCGGAAAAATACAGAAAACTGGAAGAACTGCACTTGGAAAAGGCAAAGGGCAAGTAACAATTCATCATGAATAACAAAAAGACCGATGCTTGTGCAATAAACTTCCCCTGCAGGCTCCAACCCAGGGCGCAAACATACTAGTATTAGTCGTCGGGTAAAACTTCAACTGTAAATACCAGAAGTTTGCGCGTGCCATTTTCTCCTCAAAATCAACCTAAACACAAAGAATCTCCTTTTCAGCATTCGCCAATATATGACAAAAAGGCTACAGATTGTTTATTCAGTGAGCTCTGGATGGCATGATTGCGAAATCCTTAATACAACGGCTGGATCTAGTTCGGATTGTGATTTTTGATGCCTGTACCTAAACCTAAGAAGAATGAGTCGGAACGAGAGTTCATTTCTCGATGTGAAAAGTTCATGCATGAAGAAAATGAAAGCAAACCAGAAAGTGAAAAACGCTCAAATGAACAGATCAGCGCTATTTGTTATTCAACCTGGCGCAAGTCAAGCAAATGACCGCGCGCTCCGAAGTCTAACTTCATCGCATATTAATCCACGAATAGTATTATCGCGCGCGCTAGCAAGATGCTAATTACTGATTGTGACTGAGGTTAACCATTCACCGGGTTCGTTAACTCTTCGGGGCTTTGAGAAGGTTGTTGACTTTCAGCGCTTTGTGCAATGTACAAAACTTAAATATTGGTGGGTTCGCAATTGTTAGCTTTGGTGAGTTTTTGCCTAGAGATAAACCTCACAAACGCATCCAAAAAAAGCGTAAACATTGGGCAAAAAAGACTGGTATTGTAACATTTGATTCGGCAAGTCAAACATACCATTGTCTTGAATGTGATGAAAGGCACGAACAAAAGTGTGAATGGCATCCTAAGGAAATCGCTAGGCATTTGGAACAAGCGCATAATATTCCTAGAGAGTATAAGACATGGCGGATGAAATCCATTCCAAATTGGAATGAGTTGTTTGAAAGAGATTACATAGATAACTTGGATAAAGAGAATGAAAAGAAGGTGGCAATCGAGACTAGGAAGGCAAAAGAAATTGAGAACGAGGAAAAAAAACAAGAGCAACAAGAGCAACAAACCGAGCGTGACGGCTACTGACTTCTTGCTTTTGATGCTTTCTTAACCACGATTTCCAATCTCTCTTTTCTGTTTCTGAGATAAGTTTTGCTTTTTGTGCCGGAGTCTTTCCACCTAAAACAGAGTGAGGGCGTAGAAAATTGTAATACAGTCTAAGTCCATCTATCATCGTTTGTGCGGTTGCTTCATCGTCTAATCCACGCGTGCGAACTCATTCATTTAAACTTTGAAAGCTAGTTTTGCCAAGTGCAATGTTTCAATTCGCCTCATTCTATGACTGATTCCACCGTCATGTTCAGAACAATCTTTTGCGATGTCGCTAGCGTATTCCGCTGTTCTCCTCAAGCTCTCGATGACCATTCTAATGTAGGCTACTTTCTCTGTTCCGATATTTCTAAAAAACAGCGCGCGCGCAT
>Ga0335070_10001245_pt1 | contig 29294 bp, 26 predicted proteins | sample Lox_Sample_13_FD_206722 | JGI IMG/M metagenome (GOLD analysis project Ga0335070, IMG submission 206722) | Soil microbial communities from Loxahatchee National Wildlife Refuge, Florida, United States - Lox_Sample_1.3 | ecosystem: Environmental > Terrestrial > Soil > Wetlands | place: USA...
TATCCTTGCCGTGACCAGGCCCATGTTCACGCCGAGCCGATCGCACAGGTCGATCACCGCCATGACGCGAGCGTATTGGCTGTGTGCGTCGCCCTTGATGGCCACCGACATCTTCGGGTCGCGCGCTTGCGCCAGCTTCAGCTGCGCCTCGAGTTCCGGCAGGCTGACCCCGACGCCATTGATCAGCACCGCGCCGGTGGCGGTGACCTGCACCACCTTCAGTTCGTGCTGCTCGGTGACCGGCTTGTTGGAAGGCTTCGGCATCGAGATGTTCAGGCCCTGGATCGATGCGGTGGTCATCAGGATGAACACCACCAGCAGCACGTACGCCAGGTCGAGCATCGGCGTGACATTGATGGTGTCGTAGGGCTTGGAGTCGGTGTTAACGTGCATCGCCCGCCGGCTCCCGTTTCGTGACCAGGCCGATCTCCGTGATGTCGAGCTTCTTCGCGACCTCGAGCACGTCCATGATGGTCTGGTATTGCGCGGCGGCATCGCCCTTCAGCACCACCGGCAGGTTCGGATTGGCCGCCTTGTACTGCGCCAGGCTGCCGCGCAACTGCTCGATGCTCACCGGGTAGGCATCCAGATAGATCGCGCCGTCCGCAGTCACCGTGATCGCGCGCGTCTGCGGCTTGCCGAGGTTGTTGGCGGCATGGGTCAGTGGCGACTGCACGCGCACACCCTGAACCGCGGCGGTCGTCAGGATGATGAAGGTGACGAGCAGCACGTACGCCAGGTCCAGCATCGGCGTGATGTTGATGTCATCGTAGAGCTGGTTCTGCTCCTTCGGGCCCTCGCTCATGCGTCACCGTAGGTCTCGGCCACGCGCGTCACGAACTCGTCGATGAAGATCTGCATGTCCGATGAGATCGTCTTGATGCGCGAGGCCAGGTAGTTGTAACCGAACAGCGAAGGGATCGCGACGCTGAGGCCGGCTACGGTCGCGAGCAGCGCCGCGGCGATGCCGGGCGCAATCGCGTTGACGTTGACATCGCCGGCAGCGGCAATCGAGGCGAACGTGATCATGACGCCGATCACCGTGCCGAGCAGACCGAGGAACGGTCCACCCGAGATCGCGATGGTCAGCAGCACCATGGCCGCATTCAGCGAGTAGCCTTCGCGCACCGAATCGGCGTCGACCGCCGCCTTGACCGCGTCCATTGATGCGCCGGAGAGGCGGCCGGAGGCCTGCCCGACATTGCGCTTGATCAGCTCGGCGAGCCCCGCCTTGTACAGGCGGTGGAGCGACGAGTCCTTCAGCAGCACCGGATCGGTCCCTGCATCGACCTTCATGACATCGCTGGCGCCGCGGAACAACGCAATGAAGCGTTCGTTGGCCTTCTCGGTCCGCCTCACGTACAGGAACTTCGTGACCATCACCGCGACGGCGATGAAGAACATCACCATCAGGATGACGATGATCGCCCAGGCATCAGGCGTCAGGCTCTTGAACAGCACGCCGAAGTAGCTCGTGCCGCCCGCACTCGCGGTCTCGGCTGTTTCGGTCCGGGTTGCCAGCAGCTTGGCATCGGCGCTCTGCGCGGCGTAGTCCAGCCTGACCCGGTCGGCACTGCGCGCGACGGTGGCGATGTCCAGCTCATCCAGCAGACCGTGGAAACCCTCGCCGACGCGCAACTCACCGGCGACGGCGGCATCGGCCGGCAAGAGGCCGGTTCCGGCTGGCGCACCGTTGACGAAGGCGCTGAGCTTGCCGGCGCCGCCCGTGACCGCGATCTGCGTCCAGGTGCCCGGCGCCACCAGGCCGGCGTCGACCGCGCTGGCGCCCATGCTGATCGTCAGTTTCCCCGCGGCCAGCGCGACGGTCAGCGCGCCCTGCTTGAAAAGCGTGCCGTCCGCCGCATCCGGCTTGATCCAGAAGGCGACGGTGAACGACGCACCCGGCGCAATCTTCAGTCTGTCGCCGGCCGGCCACACAAGCGGGGTACCGGTGAGCTTCGCGCTCTGTCCGATCAGGCCGTTGGGTTCCGGCGGAACCGCTGCGGTGGATTTCAACGCGCCGGTCTGGTCGGTGGCTACGCCATCCTTGTCGGCAAAATGAAAGGCCGCCAAAGTCGCCGCGTCGGCGATTGCGGTCACCGAGCTGGACACGGACGCCGCAGCGGGCGGCTTCTTGTCGCCGCTGTAGACGTACACGGTGTTCTTGTCGGTGCCGGGCAGTACGCTCGGCACCAGCACCCATACCACGCCGAGCTCGTTTACGCCGTCGAAGCGTTCGATCCAGAACTGCAATGGCGTCTTGTTGTCCCCTGCCATGACCCACAGGTCCGAGCCGTCGGGCCTGGCGCTGCTGAAATCAAAATTACCGGAGTGCAGCCGCACGGGCACGGCGACGCTGTTGAGCGTCTCCTGTGTCGCAATGCCAGCCGTCGACGTGTTCAGCGTGACGACGGTGCGCTGCGTCCAATCATCCGCCGTCCAGGCGGCAACGGAGGCGGTCAGTGCCACCAGCAGGTACGTGATCGTGGTCGCCAGCTTCATGATGCTCGCTCTTTGGTTGAATCCGTATGACCCGTCACCAGGCGTAGCGCGTCGTGAACTGCACGCTCTGGTCTCCGGACCTGGTCACGTAGCCGTCGCTCAACGCCTTCGATCCGCTGACGTCGGCCAGCAGTGCGCCGCGCTTGAAGTGCGCGCCCAGGCCTATGCTTTCGAGATGGAACGCCGCCTGCTGGCCCGGCAGCGGCTCGAGGATGCGCAGGCGCGCCGCATCCGCGAACACGTACAGGTACGAGTGATCGGCCGTCGCGCGCTGGGTGCCGAACAGCTGCGGCGTCCGCAATTCCAGCGAGCCCCTGACGCCATCGTCGCCGAGCCGCTCCGATTCCACATAGCCGCGCACGCTGTCGGCGCCACCGGCGCCATATTCCTCGCTGCTGATCAGCGGCCCGCTGGCCAGTTGGCCGTCCAGCCTGCCGACCAGGCTCCAGTTCCCACCCAACACCTGCTGGCGGCGCAGGCCGGAATGCAGCACGAAGAATGACGAATCCGCACCGGCCCGCTTGGCCGCGAACTGCCTCGCGTCGATCCCACCAAGCGCCCGGATCATGAACGTGGCGCCGAGATCCAACGTGGTGCTGGTGCGCTCGCCGGTGACCGCGGCGCCGGCATGCTGCGTGTTGCCGGGCGGTCCGTACCAGGTCGCGCTGTAGCCCGCCGTGAGCGGCGGATACTGCACCGGGGAGGCGACCGCGTCCGCGCCCTGCAACAGAACGTTCTGCTTGAAGTCCTTGTAGTCGACGCCCAGCGTGACATTGTGGAAGAAGTTCGCGCGCGTCGTGGGCAGTGGCTCGATGAAGCGAAGTCCGTAGATGTCGCCCTTGCCGATGACGCTGAGGCTCCCCACCGCCGCGATGTTGCTGTCCGAGCGCACGGCGTACAGCGCCACCACCGGCCCGGCGCCGACGGGAATCACGTACGAGAGCGACCAGATCTTCGCATCGGCCGGGTGTTCGGGCGCGGTCTGGTACTGCAGGCTCGCGCTCTGTCCGCTCTGGAACAGGTTGTCGTAGCTCACTTCACCCGCCAGCCGCAGGTGCGCGGTATTTGCGCTGTAGCGGTTGTTCAGCTCCAGGGTGGCGTGCAACGGCAGGCTGTCCTGCACGTTGAGATCGACGTCGACATGGCCGGGTGTCGTGGAGGCGCGCAGCACGGGTGTCACGCGCAGATCACTGCCGTGATTGACCTGCGCGAGCTCCTTCTGCACCTGCTTGAAATCCGGCGTGACTCCGGGCTGCAGATCGGGAACCGTCTCGCGAATCGCCTCGAGCGAATGGTAGCGCGAGCCCCTGATCTCGAATCGCTCGACCGAGGCCTCGACCACTGCGAGCCGCACGACACCGTCGCTGACCTGCTGGGGCGGAATATTGACCAGCACGGTCTGGTAGCCCCGATCATGGTATCGCTTCTCCAGTTCGCGCCGCGCCGCCTCCACGTCGCGGATGCCGCGGTCGGGCCCGAGAAATGGTGTAACCGCCTGCTCGATCTCGATGACCGGCAGCAGCGTGTTGCCTTCGACCTGGTATTCGAGGATCGGGAATTTCTTCTCTGCCGGCTTGTCCACGTTGCGCACCGGCTGCGGAGCCGCAGCGGGCGCTGCGGACGGCTCCGTCGTCTCGGCCTTGACTACGCCTGGATCCTGCAATGCCAACACCGCGAACAGGACCAAGCACCATTTGAATGCCATACCCACCACGCCCCGGAGTCTCCTGGAAATCAGCAGCGCCGCATTGAACCCCGGAGGTGACCGGTCGGCACAATGGTCACGAAAAGAAATGTCGGTTGTGTGACAGCTCGGCATCCCGATCGTCCGTGCCCGTTATGCGGATTCACAATTCCGTAACCGCCTTGTAAGGAGTTCTTACTCTAATGAGCCCGATATGCGGGGAACTTCCGATGCTGGCGCTGAATCCGACGTTGGCGCCGATCCAAACCGTGCGGCCGCACTCAGGCAGCGCGTGCTGATTGTCGACCGCGACAGCCACTGCGTGGCCAACCTTGGGCAGGGACTGGTCCAGTCCGGCTTCGCCGTGCAGACGCTGGCAAGCGGCGAAGACCCCATCAGGGCCGTCAAGGCCTGCAATCCTCACCTTGTCATCCTCGATTGGGATCTACCCAGCGTCGTGACGATGGCCCTGGTCCGTTGCGCCACGCAGCGGACCAGTCGCGAGGACGCACCACGCCTGCTCGCGATTTCAACGCATGGAGGCGATCACTACGTCGCCGAGGGGTTGGACCTCGGGCTGGATGGCTACGTTACCCGGCCCTACTCGGTACCGGAGGTGCTCGCGCGCGTACGCGCCTTGCTGCGACCGGGCAACAGGCCGCAGGAGGTGCCGCGGTTACTGGAATTCCGCGGCCTGCGGCTCGACACGGCCGACGTGCGCGCCCACGTGGCCGGCCATTGCATCCACCTTCGCGCGGTCGAATTCAGGCTGCTCGAATTCATGATGCGAAACCCGGAGCGCGCCTTCAGCCGCGGCCAGCTGCTGGATCAGGCCTGGGGTCGCGATCACCAGGCCGATGAACGTGCGGTCGACGTGACCGTGCAGCGCATCCGCAAGGCGCTGCTGGCCCATGGGTGGTCCGGCTACCTGCAGACGGTGCGCGGCGTCGGCTATCGCCTGTCGGCGACACCGGTACCCACCTGAGCGCTGGAACGTCTGAGGCCGCGGTCAGCGGCGCATCAGTTCGACCAGGGATCCGCTCCGCACCAGCAGCAGCCCGATCATGCCCGCCAGCAACAGGCCGAGCGTAGAGGGCAACGGCACGGCCGTGAAGGTCACCGTGCCGGAGTAACCCGCGGCCGTCCCGGCCTCGCCGCGAACCTGCAGGTAGAAGGCGGTGCCAGGTGCCAGGGTGGCGGTGCTCAGCACGGCCTGGTACAGGGTCAGGCCACCCTGCGTCATCGTGGTCATGTTGGTCCAGCCGTCGACGATGCTCAGTACGCCCGGCGAAGCCAGTCCGACGAGGTTCGCCGCGGTCGGCGCGCTGTCGGTGATGACACGGGCCTCCAGGCTGCCCAGTCCGATGTTGTTCGGCAGTGCGAACGACACCGTCACCGCGGAGATCTGCGCTCCGCCCGCCGGAGTGGTGAACCCGTAGTTGTCCTGGAAGTTCCAGGTCAGGAACGAGGCCGGTGGCGCATTCAGGCAGTTTGCCGACAGCACCGTGGGCGTGCAGTTGCCTGAAGTCGAGGGCGCGTACACCGATGCTCCGAAGTCGGAACCCGTGGACAACAGGCTCGCGGACTGGTTGAACGCGTTGGCGATCGTGTACGTGGTCGGATTGGTCGTGATGCTGGTGTTCGAGCCGAAGTTGTTTGCCGACAGGAATCCGTAGGATTCCGGGCACTGGTTGCCGGATCCAGCCGCCGAGACACAGGTGTTTGGCGGCGACGGGTTGGTGTAGGAATTGACGACCGTATTGCTGATCGGCAGCGGCGTCTGCGCGAACCCTGCCTGGCCGGCCGTCGACAGCATCAGCAGTGCAGCGGCCGTCAACAATTCGCAACGCTTCATCGCGCCGGCTCCCGGGATTGGTTCCAGGAGCAGACACTACGCGCCGGCCATGTCATCCGATTGGAGCTTTTATGACAATTGAAGCAACGACACAGCAGCCCGAACACGGGCAGCCGTCGCGCCGGCCGATCAGCCGCGCGCGGAAGCGGCGTCGGTCTCCTCGTCGCGCAGCCGCCAGTAGCTGCGGAACCGCTCCAGCGATTCCTCCGTCATGTACTTCTGCAGCGTCGACAGCGGCACGCGGCGCAGGTCGAGCACGATCAGGCAATCGAGCGCATTGCCGAACCCGGTGTCGATGTTGAAGCCGATCGTGCGGGCGCCGAGTTTCAGGTAGTGGCGCAGCAGCACCGGCAGGCCCTTGCCGTCGGCCTCGCGGTCTTCGATCAGCGAGCCGAGCGCATCCAGGTCGGCCTCGAGCCCGGCCTCGCCGAACAGGGAACGCAGCGAGTAACGCGCCTTGAACGGTTGGCGCGGATTCACCAGCGCGCCGAGCAGCGGCTCGCTGCGCCAGGCGCGCAGCGCCTCGACCAGCAGCGCGCGCGAGAGCGGGTCGTAGCTGTTGCTGACGCTGGCGGCGCCGATCAGGCGCGGATACGCCGGATACCGGCCGATGTACTCGCTGATGCCCCGCCACAGCAGCAGCAGCGGCGCATAGGAGCGCTGGTATTCCGGCCGCACGAACGAACGGCCCAGTTCCAGCGCCGGCCCGAGCAACCTGAAGAACGGCTCGCGGAACTCGAACAGCGAGGTCAGGTACAGGCCGCGCGCGCCGAAGCGCTTGCGGATCGTGTCGCTGCGCCCGAGGCGGTAGGCGCCTACTACTTCGCGCTTCTCCGCCTGCCAGATGAACAGGTGCTCGTAATAGTCGTCGAACACGTCGAGGTCGGCGGCGCGGCCAGTGCCCTCGCCCACGGCGCGGAACGTGCGCTCGCGCAGGCGGCCGATCTCCTGCAGCGTCCAGGGAATCTGCGCGGCCGAGGCGCAGTAGACCTCCATCGCGCCGGATACCAGCAGCTTCTGGCCAGGCGGGAGCGCGGCCAGTTCCCCCGCCATGCGTCCGGGCTCGATCGCCGCAGCCAGCGGAGCGCCCTCGCCCGCCGTGGACGTCTGCGGCGCAGCCGCCGCAGCGGCCTCCGCAGGGGCCGGGCCGGCCGTTGCATCGGCCGCCGCGGTCCCGGTCGCCTGCAGCGGCTGCGAGCGCGCCAGCAGACGGATGCTGGCGCGCAGGTGCGCGGCGATGGCGCCCGGTTCATCGAGCTTGGCGATGCGCCGCGCGCTGACCGGTGCACCGATGCGCACCTGCACGTTGCGGCCGGACTTGTTGAGGATCTCGCGCGGCAGCAGCAGCGTGCGCAGCAGCGGATGCACCAGGCCCAGCACCTGGAACAGCGCGCCGTTGCGGCCATCGAAGTACATCGGCACGACCGGCGCGCCCGCCAGGCGGATCATGCGCGAGGCGGCGCGCGTCCAGGGCGGATCGACGATGCCGGCGCGGCCCCAACGCAGGTGCGCGACTTCGCCGGCGGGGAAAGTGAACAACGCGCCGCCGGCGGCCACGTGCCGCAGGGCCTCGCGCACGCTGCGGGAATTACCGCTCGCATCGCCGCCGAGCGTGTCGATCGGCAGCACGATGTCACGCAGCGGCTGCAGTCGCGCGAGCAGGCCGTTCGCAAGCAGCTTGAGGTCGGGCCGGCGCGCGTACAGCGTGGTGATCGCGACCAATCCATCGATGCCGCCGTAGGGATGGTTGGCGACGACGATCACGCCGCCGGCAGCGGGCACCTGCTGCAACTCGGCCTCCGGCAGCGTGAAGCTGACGCCAAGCTCGCGCAACGCCTGCCGCGCGAACTCGCCCGCGTTGGCATCGAAATCGAGGCGCGCCGCGACGCGCTCGACGCCGCTGATGCCGGAGGCCCAGCCGACCAGGGAGCGCAGCCACCCCGGCAACGGCCAGGATTCCGGAAGGAGCCCCAGCGGTGCGGGGAGGGGCCTGCGACCATCATTGCCCGGGCGCTCGTCCATGGTGCCTCACTATGAAAGGTACGATTGGCCAACGCTGCGACCAGCATGCTCGCGGAAAGTTGCCGCAGCGTGACGTCGCGCGTTCGCGACAGCGTGAGGTGGTACCAGATTTCACTCGCGCCGGTCGAGATCGGGAGCGACCTGAACTATCATCCCGAACTGTCTTTATTATCGACTGTCCACCCACCAGGCATGATTACCTTTGGCTTACAAATGAGCTGGCGCCGGCCGGCTGTTGCGTTTTTGGCACTCATCGCGGCGGGCGCCGGCGCGGCGGAGGGGCTCGGCGGCGTGGTGGCCGACTTTGCCTCGGCCCGGGCCCAGTTCGAGGCCGGCCGGGCCGGTTCGGCCGATGCAACCGGCCGTGCCCAGCAGCTCTTTTCGCAGCTGTTGAGCAAGGACTCTGCCAATCCGCTCTACCTGGCGTACCTCGGCAGCACCTATGCGCTGCAGGCCCGCGACAGCCATGCACCCTGGACGCGCATCAAGCTCATCAACCAGGGCAATTCGATCCTCGATCGGGCCCTGGAGCTGCTCGACCACGCGCCCTCCTCGGCGTCCGTGGCGTCGCGCCCTGGCGCCGGGCAAGCCGAGCTCGAGACGCGGCTCGTGGTCATGGCGACCTTCATCGCGCTCCCCGACGCACTGTTCCATCGGCGCGCGGCGGCCAGGCGCGAGTACCAGCTCGCCGTCTCGAGCCCGGCCTTTGCCGCGGCGTCGCCCGAACTCCGGGGGCATGTCGAATACGAGGGCGCGCTGATCGCCCGCGAGGAAGGTGACGTCGCCGCCGAGCGCGCCGCACTCCAGCGCACGCTGGCGCTCAGGCCCGCGAGCGTCGATCTGGCGGAAGTGCGCGCGAGGCTCGCCGAGCTGCATTAATATCCGGCCCGTGGATCCACAGCAGCTGCGCCCGCTGATCGAAGCGGGCTTCGAGAAACGCCAGACGCTGACGCCGGCCTCGGTCGACGCCGCGCTGCGCCTGGCCATCGAGGGCACGATCGAACTGCTCGATCGGGGCGAACTGCGCGTCGCCGAACCCGCGCGCGGCGGGTGGCAGGTCAACGAATGGGTCAAGAAGGCCGTGCTGCTGTATTTCCGCACGCACGACAACCGCGCGGTCGACGCCGGCTACACGCGCTTCTACGACAAGGTGCCGCTCAAGTACGCGCAAGCCAGCGACGCGGATCTCGCTGCCGGCGGCGTGCGCATCGTGCCGCATGCGATCGTCCGCCGCGGCGCCTACGTCGCGCCAAACGCGGTGCTGATGCCGAGCTACGTCAACATCGGCGCCTACGTGGGTCCGGGCACGATGGTGGACACCTGGGCCACGGTCGGTTCGTGCGTGCAGATCGGCCGGAACGTGCACCTCTCCGGCGGCGTCGGCATCGGCGGCGTGCTCGAGCCGCTCCAGGCGAGCCCCACGATCATCGAGGACGACTGCTTCATCGGCGCGCGCTCCGAGATCGTCGAAGGCGTCATCGTCGGCGCCGGCTCGGTGATCTCGATGGGCGTGTTCATCGGCCAGAGCACGCGCATCCTCGATCGCGCCAGCGGGCGCATCCTGCAGGGCCAGGTGCCGCCCGGATCGGTCGTCGTTTCGGGCAACCTGCCCGCGCGCGACGGCTCGCATTCGCTCTACTGCGCGGTGATCGTCAAGCAGGTGGATGCGCAGACGCGCGCGAAGACGTCGATCAACGAACTGCTGCGGATGGATTGACACGCGCGATCCCGTCGGCGGCGACGAATTCTGTCATGCGGGCTTCGCATGGCTGTCATGCGCTGGCGGCAGGCTATGCGCATGTCCAGCAGCGGAGCCCACCCATGCGCCTGATCATCGAACCCCGCAACCCCCGCGACCATGCCACGCGCGTCCAGCAGCTCGAGCGCCGCTACCGCCGCGTGCAGAACGCGCTGACCAGCGCGACCGCGAGCCACGAAGCGCTGCGGGAATTGCCGGCCAGCAGTGAACGCCAGCTGGAGCGCGCACGACTGCAGGTGCAGACGCTGCAGCGCCAGCTCGCGCAGGTGCTCGAATCGCTGGAAAGGGCCGAGGAGCTCGAGGAGTCCGACGCCCTCGCCTGATGGCGGCCGGCTAGCCGTAGCGGCCGGTGATGTAGTCTTCGGTCGCCTTCTTGGCGGGGTTCGTGAAGATCTTGCTGGTCTCGTCGAACTCGACCAGCTCGCCCAGGTACATGAAGGCAGTGAAATCGGACACGCGCGCCGCCTGCTGCATGTTGTGCGTGACGATGACCACCGTGACGCGCTCGCGCAGGCCGGTGATCAGCTCCTCGATGCGCGCCGTGGCGATCGGGTCGAGTGCCGACGTGGGCTCATCGAACAACAGGATCTCGGGTTCGGTCGCCAGCGCGCGCGCGATGCACAGGCGCTGCTGCTGGCCGCCCGAGAGCGACAGTCCGGAGCCGTCGAGCCGATCCTTCACTTCGTCCCACAGCGCCGCGTTGCGCAGTGCGCGCTCGACCTCTTCGGCGAGGCGCACCCGCGAAGTGACGCCGCGCACGCGCAGGCCATAGGCGACGTTCTCGAAGATCGACTTCGGGAACGGATTGGGCTTCTGGAACACCATGCCGATGCGCATGCGCACTTCGATCGGATCGACATCATGCGAGACCAGGTTGATGTCCTCCGGCAGCAGCGTGATCGCGCCTTCGTAGCGCGTGCCGGACTGCTGGTCGTGCATGCGGTTGAAGCAGCGCAGGAACGTGCTCTTGCCGCAACCGGAGGGTCCGATCAGCGCCGTGACCTGGTGCTCGCGGATGTCGGCGTTCAGGTCCTTCAGCGCGCGCACGTCGCCATAGTAGAAATTGAGCGCTTCGACACGCGCCTTGAGCGGCGCCTTGATCGCCAGGCCCCGGCGCGTCTCATCGATCGCGAACTTGCGCCCCGAGCCGCGCGAGAACGCGGATGCGGGCAGCACGCCGGTGTCGACATCGGTGGCGGGGATCATGACCGGCGGCGCCGCGGACGGCGGCTCGATGCCGCTGGACTCATCTGCCTGGTCATGGGCATTCATGGTGCCCGCTAGGGTACTGTAAGTGGCAGGCCCGACGCCGCTGTTTTTGCGCAGCGGCGCCGGACCCGGGCTTGCCGACAGTTCTGGCACGAAACTGTCACATCAATCGGTTAGAACGCGACCTGCGTCCAGACGCCGAACTCGTCATATTCGCTCGCCTTGGCGCCGTTGTTCTTGACTTCGTCATGCTTCCACACGACCGCCAGGTCGACGCCCTTGCGCAGCTTCGTGGCCACGCCGAGGTTGTAATACTCGTCCTTCTTGGTGGGCGCCGTATCCTTGTTCGGCTTTTCGTTGTCGTAGCGGACGAAGCCGGACAACTGCGGCGTGAAGTTGACCGCGCCCCAGGCCGAGAATCCATCCGCCGAATCCTTGGTGGGCGAGGCCGCGGTCACAGCGGTCCAGTTGTCGGCCGAGAAATATTCGCCGCCGATGCGGAAGTTGTCGTTTGCATACGCCAGCAGCGCGTCGTAGCGCGTGGCGGTGCGCACCGCCTCGTTCGGCGTGCCCTGCGTGCCCTCCACGTCCTTGCCCAGCTTGCCGCTGTAGAAACCCAGCGCGGCGGTCAAGCCCTGGACCGGCATGAAGCTCACGCGGCCCTCGAGGTCGAGCGACTTGGAACGCGTCGGGTTCTTGTATCCGTTTCCTTCGACCATCGACAGCGCGTAGCCCACCTTGCCGTCGGCCACCTTGCCGCCGACGTGCACGCCCCAGTCCGCCGAGGTGCCGAACTTGGTGCGATCAAGCAACTCCTTCTCCACGTAGCGATAGCCGTAGGTGTCTTCGACGAACGGCACCCAGCCGAGGTCGGCTGATCCGGCGCGAACCCAGAAGGCATCGGAGATCTTGGCCTGCAGGTAGGCCTTCTTGATGAACAGCTGCGTCTCGGAATCCGCGCTGACGTAGTTGAAATCCGTCGTGATGTTCGCCGACCAGATGCTGTCGAAGGTGTGGTTCGCGACCAGGTAGAAACGCGTGACGTCGAGCCCGAAGCCGCTGGCCGCGGTCTTGACCCCGTTCGCCTTCTGGTCGAGGTCGGTCAGGTCAATGAACGCCTTGCCGCCAATCGTGGTGTTCTCGCCTACCGGCGTGTCGGCGTGGGCACCCATGGCGAGGCCGCAGCCCGCAATCGCCAATGCGGCAACAATCTGCTTGGACATGAATCGCGCTCCTGATGGGAAAGTCGTTGCTTGAAGTATTCGCCGGGGCCGGAAATGCTCCGGCCCGGATGGCGCGCAAGGTATCCAATGTGTATGACAATCCGATGACAGGCGGATCGCCGTCGGCCGGTCACTCAGCCGTAACGCCCTGTTATGTAATCCTCGGTGCGCTTTTGTGACGGATTGGTGAATAGCGTGGCCGTGCTCGCGTACTCCACCAGCTCCCCGAGGAACATGAAGGCCGTGAAATCGGAGATGCGCGCCGCCTGCTGCATGTTGTGCGTCACGATCAGCACCGTCACTTGCTCACGGAGCGCGGCGATCAGTTCCTCGATCTTCGCGGTGGCGATCGGATCGAGCGCCGAAGTCGGCTCGTCGAACAGGATCATCTCCGGATTGGTCGCCAGCGCCCGCGCGATGCACAGGCGCTGCATCTGGCCGCCGGACAGCGCCAGCGCCGAGCCATGGAGGCGATCCTTGACCTCGTCCCAGAGCGCCGCGCCGCGCAGCGCCTGCTCGACGGCGCCGGCGAGCTGCGCGCGGCTCTTCATGCCGCGCAGGCGCAGGCCGTAGGTCACGTTTTCAGCGATCGAGGTCGGGAACGGATTGGGCTTCTGGAACACCATGCCGATGCGCATGCGCACGTCGATCGGGTCGACCTCGCGGCCGACCAGGTCGATGTTCTCAGGATGCAGGATGATCGAACCCTCGTAGCGCGCACCGGGCTGCAGGTCGTGCATGCGGTTGAAGCAACGCAGGAACGTGCTCTTGCCGCAGCCCGAGGGGCCGATCAGCGCGGTCACGCGCCGGTCGGCGATCGGCATGTTCAGGTGCTTCAGCGCCTGGTGCGCGCCATAGTAGAAGCTCAGGTCCTGGACGAGTGCGCGCGAACCGGCGTTTGGCCCGGCACCGCCAGCAGCAGGCGCCTGTGCCGACGCAGCGGATGCCGGTGGTTCGGACATGGAGTTCAATTGCTCGCCTCTGGCGGAGATGGCCCGGCAGCGGCGCCGGCGGCATTGGCCGCGAGCTGCCGCTCGACATCCTCGATCGCCACATGCCGCACGTCGCGCCCGCCGACCATGTAGATCACGTACTCGCAGATGTTCTTGGCGTGATCGCCGATGCGTTCGAGCGCGCGCGCCACCCACATCAGGTCGATCATCGCGCGGATGGTGCGCGGATCCTCGATCATGAAGGTCATGCACTGTCGCTGGATGGAGTCGTACTCCTCGTCGATCTGCCGGTCGCGCCGCACGGCGGCCAGCGCCGCCTGCGCATCGAGGCGCGCGAAGATATCGAGCGCGTCATGCAGCAGCGACAGCGACACGTTGCCGAGGTGCCGCACGATCCGGTAGCCGTCGACCGCGCTGCGCTCATGGGCACCGCGACGGGCGACGATGTTGGCGATCTTGTGCGCCTCGTCGCCGACGCGCTCCAGGTCGGTGATCGTCTTGATGATCGCGATGACCAGCCGCAGGTCCGACGCAGCCGGTGCGCGCGTCGCGAGCGTCCGGTTGCACTCCTCGTCGATGTCGACTTCCATCTGGTTGATGCGCGCCTCGAGCTTGGCCACCTCGGCGGCCAGGTCGGCGTCGCTCGTGGCCAGCGCCCGCAATGCCTCGCGCAGCTGCGACTCCGCGAGGCCGCCCATCTGCAGCACGTCGGTACGCAGCTGCTCCAGGTCTTCGTTGTAGCGGCTGAGGATATGTTGCCCGAGTTCGACCTTTTCCATTGGGTGTTCCTACTCGCCCGGGTTCGCATGCTGTCCGAACAGCGTCGAAATGGAGCGCGCAACGATGCTTAGCACCAGCACGAACAGCGTGATCAGCAACGCGCCGACCCAGGCGAGCTGCTGCCAGTCCTTGTACGGGCTCATCGCGAACTGGAAGATCACCACCGGCAGGTTGGCCATCGGGTGCGTGAGGTCGCTGCTCCAGAACTGGTTGTTGAGCGCGGTGAACAGCAGCGGCGCGGTCTCGCCGCTGATGCGCGCCACGGCCAGCATCACGCCGGTCAGCAGCCCGCTGCGCGCGGCCGGGTACACGATGTGCGTGATCGTGCGCCAGGGCTGCGCGCCGAGCGCCGCCGAGCCGTCGCGCATGCTGCGCGGCACGAGATTGAGCATGTCCTCGGTGGTGCGCACCATCACCGGCAGCGCGATCACCGCCAGCGCCACGGCGCCGGCGATCGCGGAAAAGTGGCCCATGCGGATCACCAGCAGCATGTACACGAACAGGCCGACGATGATCGAGGGTGCGCTGAGCTGCACGTCGTTGATGAAGCGCACCACGGTGCTCAGGCGCGTGCCGCGGCCGTACTCGGCCAGGTAGGTGCCGGCCAGCAGCCCGATTGGCGCGCCGATCAGGATGCCGAGCAGCGTCATGACCACGCTCCCGAAGATCGCGTTCAGCAGGCCGCCCGCGCTCCCCGGGCCCGGCGTCATCTGCGTGAACACCGCCAGGTTCACTGCTCCAAGGCCGCGCGACAGCAGCGTCCACAGGATCGCGCCGAGCAGTGCCAGGCCGATCGCGGTCGCGACCATCGAGGCGGAGAAGGCCACGATGTTCATGATGCGGCGGCGGCGCAGCGTGCTCACTTGGACTTCCCCGTGCCGCGCTCGAGCCGCATCAGCATCAGGCGGGCCGCGGCGATGACCACGAAGGTCAGCACGAACAGCAGCAGTCCGAGCGCGAACAGCGCCGAGGTATACAGGTCGCCGACCGCTTCGGCGAATTCATTCGCGATCGCCGCCGAGATCGTCGTCGACGGCGCCAGGAGCGAAGCGCTGATGCGGTGCGCGTTGCCGATCACGAAGGTCACGGCCATCGTCTCGCCGAGCGCGCGGCCCAGGCCGAGCATGATGCCGCCGATGACTCCAGTGCGCGACCAGGGCAGCACCACGTCCCACACGACGTTCCACTGCGTTGCGCCGAGGCCATAGGCGGCCTCCTTCAATGCCACCGGCGTCATGCGGAACACCTCGCGCATCACCGAGGTGATGAACGGCAGCACCATGATCGCCAGCACGATTCCCGCGGTCAGCAGGCCGATGCCGAAGGGCGGGCCCTGGAACAGCACGCCGACGTACGGGATCGGTCCGAGGTGATCGATGAGCCAGGGTTGCAGGCTGTGTTGCAGGATCGGGGCGAGCACGAACAGGCCCCAGATGCCGTACACGATGCTCGGCACCGAGGCCAGCAGCTCGATGCAGGTGCTGACCGGCCCGCGCAACCACAGCGGGCAGATCTCCGTGAGGAACACCGCGATGCCGAAACTCAGTGGCACCGCGACCACCAGCGCGATCACGGATGTCACGATCGTTCCATACAGCGGCGTGAGCGCGCCGTAGACATCCGTGACCGGATTCCAGCGCTCGCCGGTCACGAATGACCATTTGAAGGCCTTGAGCGCCGGCCAGCTGCCTTCGACCAGGGTCAGGATCACGCCCGCCAGCAGCAGCAGCACCAGCAGCGCCGAGGCCAGCGTGGCGGCGCGGAACACCCGCTCGGTGCGGGCTTCGCGGCGCAGGTGTGGCGTCAGGGCGGCGGCTGGCGAGTTCATGTATTCCCTTGCGATGCAGACAGCCGGCCAGCCGGAGCCCCAGAGGCACTCCGGCTGGCCGCGCAGCCGTGAACCAAAAGACGCTCGGCGGGCGCCTACTTACCCTGCCAGACCGGCTTGCCTCCGCTCGTGATCGAGGCCGTCCAGGTCTTCTCGACCAGCTTAACAACCTTCTCGGGCAGCGGCACGTAGTCGAGCTGCTTGGCCAGGTCGACGCCGTCCTTGTAGGCCCAGGCGAAGAAGCGCAGCGCGGCAGCCGCGGCGACCGGATCCTTCGGCGCGCGGTACATGATGATGAAGCTGGCGCCGGTGATCGGCCAGCTGGCGGCGCCGGGCTGGTCGGTGAGGATCAGGTAGAAGCCCTCGGCCTTCTCCCAATCGGCGTTGGCGGCGGCGGCCTGGAACGCGGCCGCTTCCGGCGCGACGAACTTGCCGGCGCTGTTCTTCAGCCGCACGAAGGCCATCGAGTTCTGCTTCGCGTAGGCGTATTCGACATAGCCGATCGCACCCGAGGTCTGCGTGGTCATGTTGGCCACGCCCTCGTTGCCCTTGGCGCCGATGCCGGTGGGCCATTCCACCGAGGCATTCGCGCCGATCTTGCTCTGGAATGTCAGGCTGACCTTCGACAGGTAGTTCGTGAACAGGAAGTTCGTGCCGGAACCATCCGAGCGGTACACCGGCGCGATCGCGAGGTCGGGCAACGCGACCTTCGGGTTCAGCGCCTTGATGCGGGCGTCATTCCACTTGGAGATCTCGCCCATGTAGATGCTCGCCAGCGTCGGGCCGTCGAGCTGCAGCGTACCGGCCTTGATGCCCGGCACGTTGACGACCGGCACCACGCCGCCGATGACCATCGGCCACTGCAGCAGACCCGAGTCCGCCAGGTCCTTCGGTTCCAGCGGCTTGTCGGAAGCGCCGAAGGTCACGGTGCCCGCCTTGATCTGCTTGATGCCCCCGCCCGAACCGATCGACTGGTAGTTCAAGCCGTCGCCGGTCTTGGCCTTGTAGGCCTCGGCCCACTTGGCATACACGGGGTACGGGAAGGTCGCGCCGGCGCCCGAAATGTCGACGGCCGAGGCCACGCCTGAGGCGGCTGCCAATCCCAATATGGCGGCAAGCGCCGTGAACCTGTTGCTGAGAATGCTCACTGGTCTGTCCCCTTGAGGATTTAGGAAGGAAGTGCGGGAGGTGGTGTCCCGGAAGTCAGGCGCCTTTATAGTCCGGCTGTATGACAGTTATGTTTCACTTTGCGGGAACGCGCCTAGGGCATTGAATTTCAAACGTTCGGCGCGATCCAGGGGACTTGCCGCCCCGGCATGTACCCCGTATAAATCGGGTGCCCCGCGCGCGCCCTCCGCTTCCGCAGGAACCTGATGTCTCCGACCGTTGATTTTGCACTCGAACTGATCGCCCGCAAATCCCTGACCCCCGAGGACGGCGGCTGCCAGCAATCGATGGCCGGGCGCCTGGCCCGCCTGGGGTTTCGCATCGAGCCCATGCGCTACGGCAAGGTCGAGAACCTGTGGGCGGTGCGCGGCCAGGGCGCACCGACGCTGTGCTTCGCTGGCCACACCGATGTCGTGCCGACCGGCCCGCTCGATGAATGGAGCTCGGATCCCTTCGTGCCGAGCATCCGCGATGGCGTGATCTACGGGCGCGGCGCGGCGGACATGAAGACCGGCCTGGCCGCGATGGTCACCGCGACCGAAGCGTTCATCGCCGAGCGTCCGCAACATCCCGGCACGATCGCCTTCCTGGTCACCAGCGACGAGGAAGGCCCCTCGGTCGACGGCACCAAGAAGGTCGTCGAGACGCTGATGGCGCGCGGCACGAAGATCGACTGGTGCATCGTCGGCGAACCCTCGAGCGAGAAACGGAGCGGTGACACGCTGAAGATCGGTCGCCGCGGTTCGTTGTCGGGACAGCTCACGGTGCACGGCGTGCAGGGCCACATCGCCTACCCGCAGCTGGCGGACAATCCCGTGCACCGCTTCGCGCCTGCGCTCGCGGAACTGGCAGCGCGCCGCTGGGACGAAGGCAACGAGCACTTCCAGCCGACCTCGTTCCAGGTCTCGAACCTCAACGCCGGCACCGGCGCACCGAACGTGATCCCCGGCGAGCTGCGGGCGCGCTTCAACCTGCGCTACTCGCCAGTGCAGGACATCGCGGGCCTGAAGCGCGCGGTCGAGGAGATCCTCGCGCGCCACGAGCTGCGCTACACGCTCGACTGGTACGACTCCGGCGAGCCGTTCTACACGCGGCAGGGCCGGCTGCTTGCCGGCATCAAGGCCGCAGTGCAGAAAGTGAATGGCGTGGAACCGGCACTGTCGACGAGCGGCGGCACCTCCGACGGTCGCTTCATCGCCCGCATGGGCGCCGAGGTCGTGGAGCTGGGCGTGCCGAATCCGACCATCCACAAGGTCAATGAATGCGTGCGCGTGGCCGACGTCGACGCGCTGCACGCGATGTACCTGGAAGCGCTGCGGCAGCTGCTCGGTTGAGCGCGGCGGCGCGGGCGCCTAGCGGCGGCGCGCGACGAGATTCGCTACGGCGCCGAGCGTGCCGAGCCCCGCGGCGGCGAGCAGCACCCAGGTCGGCATCGCCAGGCCGAGGAATTCCCAGTTCACCTGGTGGCATTCGCCCGAACCGGTCAGCACCTTGCGGATCACCTCGGCGACCGGGAATTCCTGCAGCATGAACCCGAGGCCCGCGCCGCAGGAAGGCACCGCATCCTCGGGCAGGTGCTGGATCCACACGTGGCGCGCGGCGATGCCGATCGTCACGAGCGCGGCCAGCATGACCAGCGTCGCGTAGCACCGCGCGCCCCAGGCGGACGCGGGATTGTGTGCCCAGGCCAGCAGGAACACGAGACCGCAGGCGGCGATGCCGATGCGCTGGAAGATGCACAGCGGGCACGGATCGATGCGCAGCACGCCCTGGACGTAGACCGCGTAGGCGAGGAGCCCCGCGCACGCCAGGAAGCCCAGCAGGTTGAGCGTGCGCCGCGACGGGAGCGAGGCAGCGTTCGGGATCGGGGCAGCGTTCACGCCAGCAGGCTCAGGCGCGTGCGCCGCGGCTCCTGATCTCCTGCTCGACGTGCTCGAGCGAGGTGTGGCGGATGTCCTTGCCATGCACCATGTAGATCACGTACTCGCACACGTTCTTGGCGTGGTCGCCGATGCGCTCGAACGCGCGCACCACCCACATCACGTCGAGCGCGCGCCGGATCGCGCGCGGGTCTTCCATCATGAACGTGATGCTCTGGCGCTGGATCGCCTCGTATTCCTCGTCGACGACGCGGTCCTCGCGCGCCGTCGCGAGCGCCAGCTCGGCGTCGAGCCGCGCGAACGCATCGAGCGCCTTGTGCAGCATCGACTGCGTGATCCAGCCGAGGTGCTTGACCTTGCGGTAGTGATCGGGCGGACGTTCGTCGTTGGCCAGGCGCGAGGCGATCAGCGCGATCTTCTCGCACTCATCGCCGATGCGCTCGAGGTCGGTGATGGTCTTGATCGTGGCGACGATCATGCGCAGGTCGCCGGCCGCCGGCGCGCGCGTGGCGAGGATGCGGCTGCACTCCTCGTCGATCGAGACTTCCATGCCGTTGACCTGGTAGTCGTTGCCGGCGACCGACTTGCCGAGCTTGCTGTCGCCGTCGATCAGCGCGCCGATCGCGCCGCTCAACTGCTGCTCGACCAGCCCGCCCATGGCGAGCACCTTGCTGCGCACGCGCTCGAGGTCTTCGTTGAACCGGCGCGAGGTGTGATGCGAGAGGTCTGCGGCTTCCATGTGCGTACTATAGCGCAGCCGGGGGCGTTGGTTGTGAAGCAGGTCGCAGGCGCCGCGCGCCGGGCCGCGCGCTCACGCGGCCGCCGCGGCGGCATGCACGCGCTCCGGCGGGAAGTGACAGGTGAAGGTGCTGCCCTGCCCTTCGGCGCTGACGATCTCGAGGCTGCCACCGTGGCGCTGCAAGACGTGCTTGACGATCGCGAGCCCGAGGCCGGATCCGCCGGTGGCCCGGCTCCGTCCCGCATCGACGCGGTAGAAGCGTTCGGTCAGCCGCGGCAGGTGTTCCGCGGCGATGCCGATGCCATGGTCCTGCACGGCCAGGTGGGCGCCGGCGGCATCGGTCCACCAGCGCACGGTGATGGTGCCGCCCGGCGGCGAGTACTTCGCGGCGTTGTCGAGCAGGTTCGCGAATGCCGACTGGACAAGCGCCGGGTCGGCACGCAGGCGGCTCGCGGACTCGACCTGCAGCTGCACGTCGGGTGCGGGGCTGCTGCCCGCCTGCGCGTCGCGCCTGAGCTGCTCGAGCAGGTGTGCGACATCGACATCGACCCCTTCGACCGGACCCTCGTCCGCCTCGAGGCGCGAGAGCGCCAGCAGGTCCTCGATGATGCCGGTCATGCGCGTGGCCTGCCGGCGCATCTCCTGCAGCGGTCCGGCCACGGCCGGATCGAGCGCCGGCTCGTTGGCGAGCATCTCGAGGTAGCCCGCAATGACGGTCAGCGGCGAGCGCAGTTCGTGCGACGCGTTGGCGACGAACTCCTTGCGCATGGTCTCGAGCTGCTCCTGGCGCGTCACGTCGCGCACCAGCAGCAGCAGCTGGCCGGCGCCGTAGCGCACGATGTGCAGCTGCAGGAAGCGCTCGCCGCTGGTGCCGGAACGCAGCACGACCGGCTGCGCGAACACGCCGGCGGCGAGATACCGCACGAACTCCGGCTGGCGCACCAGGTTGTCGATGCGCAGCCCGACATCGGTGCGCGAGCGCAGCGTCAACAGGCGCGCGGCCATGCGGTTGAACCACAGGATCTCCGCCTGCGGGTTGAGCAGCACGACGCCGTCGGGGATCGCCGCCGTGGAGCGGCGCAGTTCGCGCAGCAGGCGCAGCAGGCGGCGCTTGTGGTACTGCTTGCGCCGGTGCAGGCGCGCGATCATGCCGACGACGTCGCCCCACACGCCGCCGGCGTCGGGCGCCTCGTCGAGCCGGTCGGTGCGCAGCCAGCGCTGCAGCCGCAGCAATTGCTGGAATTCGCGCGCCAGGATCAGCGCCAGCGCCACCGCCGCCATGGTCGCCGGGCGCCCGAACAACGCGCCGAGCGCCATGCCGACGGCGGCGATCAGGGCCACGCGTGCGGCCACGGCCATCCAGGTGCTGCTCATCGGTGCAGTGTACGGCGGATCGCGCCGACGGCTAGTCCTCTGCCCTCACCGAAAACCGGTACCCCGACCCGCGCACGGTCTGGACGTATGGATCGCAGCCATGCTCCTCGAGCGCCTTGCGGAGCCTGCGGATATGCACATCGATCGTGCGCTCCTCCACATAGACATTGCCACCCCAGACCCGGTCGAGCAGCTGTTCACGACTGTATACGCGATCCGGATGCAGCATGAAGAACTCGAGCAGGCGGTATTCGGTCGGGCCCATGACCACAGGCCGCCCCCGGCAGTTTACGCGATGGCCGGCGCGATCCAGCACCAGCTCGCCGCGCGTCACGACCTCGCCCTCGTCCTGGCCGGAAGTTCGGCGCAGCAGCGCGTTGACGCGTGCGAGCAGCTCGCGGGGCGAGAACGGCTTGGTCAGGTAGTCATCGGCCCCGCCATCGAGGCCGGCCACCTTGTCCGCCTCGGCGGCGCGCGCGGTGAGCATGATGATCGGCAGGTCACGGGTCTCGCGCTCGCGCTTGAGCGACCGGGTCAGCTCGAGGCCGCTGGTATCGGGCAGCATCCAGTCGACCAGCATCAGGTCCGGGCGGCGGTCGGCCATCGCGGAGCGCGCGGCGCGGCTGTCTTCGGCCTCGCGCACCTCGAAGCCGGCGCGCTTGAGCCCGAAGGCGATCATCTCGCGGATCGGCCGCTCGTCCTCGACGATCAGGATGTGCTTGGCTGTCATGGGGATGGGCGCTTGCCGCGCGGCGCCACGTTAGCGGCGCTCCATGACGGATTCGTGACAGCCGCTCGCCTCGACCGCGACGCGCGCGGCGGCCAGGTCCCAGGCGGCGCTGCCCACGGTCTTGAAGAGAACGGCACCGGCGGGCGGCGGTGCGCCGATCGCCTGGGCGATGGATTGGACCTGCTGCCAATCGACCCCCGCGCGCAACAGGTCGCCGGCTTCGGCACGCGCATTCAGGAGGTCGTCTACATATAGAGCCCTGTCGCGCACGGTCGCGGCCGCGACCTCGGCGGCCTGCGGCGTGTAGGCGCCGACGGCCACCACGAGCCGGCGCGCACGCGCGCCCTCCCGGTACACCGGTTCGGGGCTCGTCGTGCACGTGATGACCAGGTCGACATCGCCCTCTGGCGGGGCCGGCGGCGCGGGGCGCATTGCGGTGCCGGGCCGCGCGTGCGCAGCGCAGAACCGGCCCGCGGCCTCGGCGCCGCGCCCCGCCACCTCGATGCGCGAGCCCGGATACAGCGCGGCGAGCGCGAGCACGTGATGGTGCGCCTGCGCGCCGGTGCCGTAGATGCGCACCGCGCGCGGCGCGGCGCCCAGCAGCGTGGCGACACCCAGCATCGACAGCGCCGCGGTGCGGGCGCCGGTGACGGTCGCGCCATCGAGCATCAGCAAGGGTTCGCCGCTCACCGAACTCGAGACGCTGACATGGCCCTGGACCGTCGGCCGACCGCGCGCGGCATTGTCGGGCACCACGGTGACGAGCTTGTGCACGGTGAGGTCGGCTGCCACGGCGAGCATCGACAGCACGGCTCCACCCTGGCCCATCGGCAGCACCTGCCGCTGCGGACACTGGATGTCGCCCGCCGCGACCTCGAGCGCCGCCGTGCGCAGCGCGCCGACCAGCGCCGCGTACGGCAACAGTGCGGCGGTCTCCTCCGCGCTGCGCATGTCAGTTCGATCGCCCGGCACTGGCCACGGCGACATGATCGCGCACGTAGACCGGCCAGGCGCGTTCGGGTGGCACGGCCGCCCCGATGCCGTCGTGGGCCGCCAGCAGCGCGATGTCGCCGGCGCGCGGATGCGTGGCGGCGACCAGCGGCGCCAGGCTCCCAGCCAGCGGCGCCAGCGCCGGATGGATGTCGAAGCCGTTGCCGACGCCGGCGACCCGGGCCGGCGAGGCGGTGGCCTCATCGAGCCAGGCTCGCGCCGCCGCAAGCACGGCGTCCGGGCACGCGACCCCCTCGTCGATGGCGGGCGCGGCCGCGGCGTGCCCATCGGCCGCGGTGAACGCCGCCCAGTAGACTTCGCCCATGCGCGCATCGTGGCACACCAGCGCGCGCGTGCCATCGGCCGTGCCCGCCAGCGCCTGCTGCGCCAGCGCGCGCAGGTCGGAGACCGGGATCACCGGCAGGCCGGCCGAGTACGCGAGCCCCTGCGTCAGGCTCGCGGCGAGCCGCACGCCCGTGAACGCGCCCGGCCCGCGGCCGAAGGCGATCGCATCGAGCCCGCCGAGGGCCAGCCCGGCCTGCGCGAGCAGCGCATCGACCATCGCCAGCAGCTGCTCGCCGTGGCCACGCTCGGCCCTGAATTCCTGCTCGAGCCGCTCGCCACCGGCCCACAGAGCCGCGCTGCACCACTCGGTCGCGGCATCGAGCGCCAGGATCTTCACGCCGGCTCCAGCTCGCGCGCGCTGCGCTCGAGGAGCGCCACGGCCTCGCCCAGTTCGCGCGTCGGCCGCAGCGGCGGGAGCGCGGCCAGCAGCGAACGGCCGTAGCCTCGGGTCAGCAGGCGCGGGTCGCAGATCATGACGACGCCCCGGTCTTCCTCGCTGCGGATCAACCGGCCCACGCCCTGCTTGAGCGCCAGCGCCGCTTCCGGCAGCTGGTAGTCGCGGAAGGCGTTGACGCCCTGCGACTGCAGGTACTGCGCGCGCGCCCGCACCTGCGGATCTTCCGGCGAGGCGAACGGCAGCTTGTCGATGACGACGAGGCGCAGCGCCACGCCCTGCACGTCGACGCCTTCCCAGAAACTCGCGGTGCCCAGCAGCACGGCGCGCCCGGATTCGCGGAACCGGCGCAGCAGCAGCTCGCGCGGCGCATCGTTCTGCACCAGCAGCGGCCAATCGCCGATCCAGTCGGCGGCACGCAGCGCCTGCGCCGCGATGCGCAGCGCGCGATGGCTCGTGAACAGCAGGAAGGCGCCCCCTTCGCTGGCTTCGAGCAGAGGCCGCGCGGCCGCCAGCACCGCCTCGGTATAGCCGCTCGCGGCCGGATCCGGCAGGCGCTCGGGCAGGTACAGCAGCGCCTGGCGCTCGTAGTCGAAGGGGCTCTCGAGGCACAGCGTCGCGGCGTCGCCGAGGCCCAGCCGTGTCGCGAAATGCTGGAAATTGCCGCCCAGCGCGAGCGTGGCCGAGGTGAAGATCCAGGCGCTCGGGTGCTGGTCGACGAGGCCGCGGAAGCGGGCCGAGATGTCGTAGGGGAGCAGCGAGAGCGCGAAGCCGCGTGGATTGACGGCCACGCCGCGCGCCCCGCCGGACTGCGCCTCGTCGGGCTCGCTCATGACCTGCGCGAGGTCGGCCGCCAGCGAGCGGGCGCGCGCCGCGCATTGCGCGATGCCGGCTGCGTCGCCCTGCGACTCGAGCGCGCTGGCGTAGTCGCCGAGCGCGGCGTGCAACGAGGCGCAATCGGCGCGCGCCTCGGCGCCGAGCTCCTCCCAGGACAGCCGCCGCTCGTGGCGACCGAGGCGCGCCCCGAGCGCCTGGAGCGGCGTCTCGACCAGCGCCTGGAGCCTGGCGATCGCGCCGGCCGGGACCGACAGCGCCGCCAGCTCGGCGCGCGCATCGTGCAGCAGCGTTTCGAACTGGCGGCTTGAACACGAGACACCGAAGAACTCGGCCGCGAGGTCGGGCAACTGGTGCGCCTCATCGAGGATCAGCGCATCGACACCCGGCAGCAATTCACCGAATCCTTCCTCCTTCAGCGCCAGGTCGGCGAGCAGCAGGTGATGGTTGACGACCACGAGATCGGCCTCGAGCGCGGCGCGGCGCGCGGCGAACACGTGGCAGCGCGCGAACTCGGGGCAGCGCGCGCCGGTGCAGGCCTCGCGGGTGCTCGTCAGCTGCGCGCGCAGCGGATGCGACTCACCGAGCGCGGCGACTTCCGACAGGTCTCCGCTGCGCGTCGTCGCAGCCCACTCGCGCACCTGCGCCAGCAGCGTCGGTTCCTCGTCGGCAAGCAGCGCCTGCTGGCCGCCGCCCCCGAGCCTGGCGAGGCAGAGGTAGTTGGCGCGGCCCTTCAGCAAGGCCGTGGTCAGCGGGCGACCGAGCGCGCCCGCGAGCAGGGGAATGTCGCGCGTGTAGAGCTGGTCCTGCAGCGTGCGCGTGCCCGTCGATATGAGCACGCGCAATCCCGACACCAGCGCCGGCACCAGGTAGGCGAAGGTCTTGCCGGTGCCGGTGCCGGCCTCGATCAGCAGGTGTTCGCGCCGTTCGAGCGCCTCGGCGATGCGCGCGGCCATGCGCCGCTGCGAGGGGCGCGAGACGAAGCCCTCGAAGGCGCGGGCGAGCGCGCCACCGGGCCGGAATAAGTCATCCAGGACGCTCATGCTGGCACGATTGCGATCGATATGATGGGGTCCGCCGCCGGCGACGCCGTATAATTGAGCACTCCGCCAAGGATACGACATGGCGAGCGCCCCCCATACCCTCGCATCACTGCCCGAAATCAGCAGAAACGTCGCCACCTGGGTCGCCGAGGTCGCGGCCCTCACCCGGCCTGAACGCATCCACTGGTGCGACGGCTCGGAAGCCGAGGCGGCGGCGCTGCGTGCCGCGCTGGTCGCGCGCGGCGAACTGCAGCCGCTCAACCCCGACACCTTCCCGCGATGCTACCTGTACCGCTCGGATCCCACCGACGTGGCGCGCGTCGAGCACCTGACCTTCGTCTGCACGCGCACGCAGGAGGATGCCGGGCCGAACAACAACTGGATGGCCCCGGCCGCGGCGCACGAAAAGATGCGCGGGCTGTTCAGCGGCTGCATGCGCGGCCGCACGCTCTACGTCGTGCCCTACTGCATGGGTCCGCTCGATTCGCCGTACGCGCGCTGCGGCGTCGAGATCACCGACAGCGGCTACGTCGTGCTCAACATGGGGCTGATGACGCGCATGGGACGCGCGGCGCTCGAACGCATCGCGACCGACGGCGGCCGCTTCGTGCGGGGGCTGCACTCGACCGGCGAGCTCGATCCGGAGCGTCGCTTCATCATGCACTACCCGGAGGAGCTCGCGATCGAGAGCTACGGGTCGGGATACGGCGGCAACGCACTGCTCGGCAAGAAGTGCCATGCGCTGCGCATCGCCAGCTACCAGGCGCGCACCGAGGGCTGGCTCGCCGAGCACATGCTGATCGTCGGGCTGCAGAACCCGGCCGGCGAGACGCACTACGTCGCGGCGGCGTTTCCTTCCGCCTGCGGGAAGACGAACCTCGCGATGCTGATCCCGCCCGAGTCCCTGCCGGGCTGGAAGATCTACACGATCGGCGATGACATCGCCTGGCTCCAGCCGGGGCCCGACGGACGGCTGTGGGCGATCAATCCGGAGAGCGGCTACTTCGGCGTCGTGCCCGGCACGAACCGCGCCACGAACCGCAATGCCTTCGACATGATCAGCCACGACGCGATCTTCACCAACGTCGCGCTCACCGCCGACGGGGAGCCGTGGTGGGAGGGCCGCAAGAAGCACGTGCCGGCCATCGACTGGCAGGGCCGTCCCTACGACCCGGCCAATGGCCCGGCGGCACACCCGAATTCACGCTTCACCGTTTCCGCCCGGCAGAACCCGAGCTACAGCCCGGCCGCCGAGGATCCGCACGGTGTACCGATTTCCGCGCTGATCTTTGGCGGGCGGCGGCGCGAGCTCGCGCCGCTCGTCTACGAGGCGCGCAGCTGGCAGCACGGCGTGCTGGTCGCCGCCTCGGTCGCCTCGGAGACCACCGCCGCGGCCACGGGCCAGGTGGGCGTCGTGCGGCGCGATCCAATGGCGATGAAGCCTTTCGCCGGGTACAACTTCGGCGATTACTTCGCGCATTGGCTGGCGATGGGCCAGCGCCTGGCACGCGCACCGCGCATCTTCCACGTCAACTGGTTCCGCCAGGATGCGGCAGGCAAATTCCTGTGGCCGGGCTACGGCGAGAACCTGCGCGTGCTGCACTGGATGCTCGAGCGCTGCGCCGGCCGCGTCGGCGCGCGCGACGGCGCAATCGGCCTGCTGCCGCGGCCCGAGGACCTCGACACGACCGGGCTCGGCATCGATCCTTCGGTGCTGGCGGAGCTGACGACGGTGCCGCCCGCGGCGCTGAAGAAGGAGCTGGCCGACATCCGCACCTACCTGGCGGATCTCGGCGCGCGCACGCCTGCGGCACTGTACTCGGAACTCGACGAGATCGAGCGCCGCCTCGGCGCCTGAGGCCTCAGGCCTCTTCGCAGGCGAATCGCAGCGTCTGCGGCGATTCCGCGTCGGGCGACTTGCCGAGGCCGACCATGCCCTCGCCCTTGATCGGGATCGTGTCGCGCCGCACGAAGGCTTCTTCCTGCCCGGCGATCTGCACGAAGGTGCCGTTCGTGCTCATGTCGGTGAGCGTGAAGCGGTTGCGGTTGAACTCGATGCGCGCGTGGAGCCGCGAGATCAGGTTGCCGCGGATGATGATGTCGCTCTCATCGGCGCGGCCGATCACCACCTGCGGATGGAGCTGGTCGACGATGACCTCGCGGTCGGCGACCGTCAGGCGCATGCGCAGCGTGCGCCGCTGGTCGCGCGCGGTCAGCGCGATCGCCGGCAGCATGCTGGTCACGTCTTCGGTCTGCCACAGCACCTCGTAGAGCGCCACCTCGGCGCCCTGCCCGCGGATGGTCGCGACATCGATCTGCCGCACCGAGGCACGCCATTCGGGCGAGAGCCGTTCGACGGTCGCCGAGGTCGTGATGATCTGCCCCGCCTTGGCCTGGCTGGTCATGCGGTTGGCGGTGTGCACGCTGGCGCCGAACACATCGCGCGCCTCGAGCACGACCGGGCCGAAGTGGCAGCCGATGCGGATCGCCACCGGCTGGCCATCCATCTTCAGCTCGGCGTGCGCGGCGATCTGCTTCTGCATCTGGCCGGCGGCGTCAAGCGCGTCGTCGGCCTTCGGGAACGTGGCCATGACCTCGTCCCCGATCGTCTTGATGACCGTGCCGTTGTGTTCCTCGGTCGCGGTGCGCATCACGTCGATGCAGATCGCCACCATGGCGCGTGCGCGCTGGTCCCCCAGCGTCTCGAACAGCCGGGTCGAGCCGACGACGTCGGCGAACAAGATCGCGAGTTCGATATCCTTGACCATGCTTCCCGTCGTCGACATCGCTGGCGCTGGCGCTTGCGCGGCCCCGAGGATTCCCCGTCAGTTCACATAAGGTGGCGGCTGGCTGGCAGGATTATACGCGAGCAACTGCTCCAGACGACAAATAAAAGTCCCGATAAGTACATGATCAGTACAGGAAAAAGTCGGCCGCGACGTCGCCCCGGCGCGCCCCTTCCGCCAGCCGCGACCGGAATGCGCGCGCACCGCTCTGCCCCGAGTAGAGGCCGAACATGTGGCGCGTGATGGCGCCCAGCGGCTCGCCGGCAGCCGTTTCCCGCAGGGCATAGCGCGCCATGCGCTCGAGCAGCGCGCGCTCGTCCGGCCGCTGCCAGCCGTCGTCGAACAGGCGCTGGTGCAGTTCGGTGAGCACGTAGGGCCGGTGATAGGCCTCGCGGCCCAGCATCACGCCCGCGCACCACCGCAACGCGGACTGCGCCTGCTCCACGGTGCGCAGGCCGCCGTTCAGCACGAACTGAAAGACCGGGAATTGCGCGGCCAGGCGCTGCACCACCTCCGGCCGGAGCGGAGGCACTTCGCGGTTCTCCTTCGGTGACAGGCCGCCGAGCACGGCCTGGCGCGCGTGCACGATGAAGGTGCCGCAGCCCGCAGCGCCCACGGACTGCGTGAAGTGGACCAGGCGTTCGTAGTCGGCCTCGTCGTATGCGCCCAGCCGGGCCCGCAGTGGCGTGCCGCCTGCTCCCCCGGTGGAACCGCCGATGATGCCGATGCGCATCTTCACCGTGACCGGCACCGCGACCGCGGCGCGCATCGCCGCGACGCAGTCCGCGACGCGCCCAGGTTCGGCCATCAGGCAGGCGCCGAACGCGCCCGCATGCACGCGGTCGCTCGGGCAACCGCAGTTGAGGTTGATCTCGACGTACCCTGCCTGCTCGCCCAGCCGCGCCGCCGCCGCCAGGCGCGCAGGATCGCTCCCGCCGAGCTGCAGTGCCACCGGCTGCTCTTCAGGGGAGTGGCGCAGCAGGCGCGCCGCATCGCCGCGCAGCAGCGCCTCGGCCGTGATCATCTCCGTGTAAAGGAGCGTGCGTGGCGAGAAGCCGCGCAGGAAGAAGCGGCAGTGCCGGTCGGTCCAGTCCATCATCGGGGCGACGCAGAGCCGCCGATCGAGCGGCGCGCCGGGAGCGCCGCCGGCCGCGCTCAAGATGCGCCTGCGCCAATGGCGCCCTGCTGCGCCAGCGC
>Ga0335070_10001246_pt1 | contig 29292 bp, 26 predicted proteins | sample Lox_Sample_13_FD_206722 | JGI IMG/M metagenome (GOLD analysis project Ga0335070, IMG submission 206722) | Soil microbial communities from Loxahatchee National Wildlife Refuge, Florida, United States - Lox_Sample_1.3 | ecosystem: Environmental > Terrestrial > Soil > Wetlands | place: USA...
TGAGGCGGGAATTAGAGTTGGTGCCGGGAGGGGGACTTGAACCCCCACAGCCCTTTCGGGCCTGCGGATTTTAAGTCCGCTGCGTCTGCCAGTTTCGCCATCCCGGCCGAGTGCAGATGGGCGTTTTCCGTATCGCATCCGCGCGCCGCTCCGGAACCTCTTAAGCGCGCCACGCAAACGATGCCACGGATGCGCCGCCTGCGGTTCTGCAGTGCTGTCTGGACACCACATCGCCGGGCGAATCAGGAACTCGCCTTGGTGCCTTCGAACAAATCATACAGCCTGGTGAGTTCAACGACATCCTGAACGTACTTGCTGGGGTTACGGAATTTCAAGTCGCAGCCTGCCTTCTTGGCCGAAGCCCAGACGCTAACGAACACTCCGATGCCGACGCTATCGACTACCGTTACATTGGATAGGTCGACGCGGATTGGCTTGCCCTCGGGAATGAGATCTCGTAGCGTAGTCGAGAGTTTCGGCCAGGTCTCGATGACCACCTTGCCGGTGCAGTGCACGATCGTCACCTGCGGTTGCTTCTCTGTTTCCAACTCCAATACGGGCGTTTTTTCAGCCGGCACGGCATGTCTCCATTCGAAGAGAAATCAGAATACTACGGCGCACCACATCGCGGCTCTTCACGATCGAGCTCGTTCCGCGGATTACGGGGATGCCAGATCCGACCGTTTCCCACAGGGGTAGCAGGTTCAGTGGAGGCCGGCGTCTGCCGCTTCGCCGGGGCGCGGCTTCTTGAGCAGGAAGGGCAGGGGGACGAGGCAAGCTACGATCACAGCCGCAACCCAGAAGGCGTTGACGTAGGAGAGCAGGGCGGCCTGCTGCTGGATGAGTTCCATAACCTGGTTGTAGGCCTGCTGCACGGCAAGCGTCGGGCCGGAGCCGGATTTGGCCATGTTGGCTGCGCTGCCCTTCACCATCGGGTTGAACTTAGGATTGGCGGCGGTGGCGTGGGCGACAAGAAGTCAGGGCGATGATCGCCGGGTTGTAGCGGGGCTTCCAGGTGGTGATGGTGTGAGGTTCGGCATCGGTCATACGGTTGTTACTCAGCACCAGGCGAATTCAGCTTCGCTCGGAGACAAACAAAGACCCCATCGCGGCACGGCTGAAGAGGCTGGGTCGAAAAATCAGACTAAGCCATTGAAAATACTTGGTCGCTCGATGTGAACTTTCATGCATTCTCGCGGGCCGTAGGCCCTGGGCGACAGCTGAAAAAGTCGGAAGGGCACACGCCTCGCGGACTAAAGTCCGCTTGGCGGATCAACAATAAAGCGCTTAGCGGCACAGCTCAAGCTGTGCCCTTTCAAAACATCGTCCGAAGCGGGTTTTTCCGCAGCCTGTGAAGCCACGCTACTTTAACGCTCGACTGCTTGTCATCCTGTGGTGCTATTTGTTCTTGGCCTTGGGGCGGACCGAGACCTTCACGTCGGGCACGACGGACATGCCCGGCCGCAACAGGCCGTCGTGATTGAAGTCGGGGCGGTCGTTGTTGTCGAAGTCGATGCGCACGGGAATGCGCTGCACGACCTTGACGTAGTTGCCGGTGGCGTTTTCGGGCGGAAGCAGGCTGTACTTGGCGCCGGTGGCTCCGCCGATGCTGGTGACATGCGCGTTCCACTTGCGCCCGCCGTAGGTGTCGACTTTCACCTTGACGGGCTGGCCGGGTTGCATATGGGCGAGTTGGGTTTCCTTGAAGTTGGCGGTAACCCAGATGTCGCGCAGTGGCACAATCGCCATCAGGTCCTGGCCGGGAGAGACATTCTGGCCTACTTGTACCCCACGCTTGCCTACGATTCCATCCACGGGCGCGACGATGGTGGTATATCCCAGATTCAGTTGAGCTTGATCGAGTGCGGCCTTGGAGCGCAGCGCCTGGGCGGCGGCGGCCTGCGCTTTGGCGCGAGTGGCTTCCACCTGCTTGGGAGTGATCTGCGCATTGCGCAGGGCGGCGTTAGCCTGATCCACCCGCGACTGCGCCACGCGAACTTGTTCCTGGGCGGCGAGAAGAGAGGCCTTACGAGCATCGACTGTGGCGTTAGCGGCCGTAGCTGCGGCAATGGCCTGGTCAAATTGCTGCTGCGCGATTTCATGCTTGTCGAGCAGCGTGCGATAGCGCTCCACGTCGGCGTTCAGTTTCTTGGCGTTGGCTTCGGCCTCGATGACCTGGGCCCGCGCTGCTTCGACTTGTTTCTGCGCAGCAATTACGCCGAACTGGGCGCCGCTGACGTCAGCGCCCGCGGAATGAATCTGGCTCACGGATCCGACATCAGCGATGGGCACGCCTGCCTGGGCAGCGAGCTGGTTGGCCTGTGCGTCGAGATAATCCGCCTGAGCACGGTCGAGCGAGACCTTGTAGTCGGTGGGATCGATCTGGACCAGCACATCGCCCTTGTGCACGAATTGTCCGTCGTCATAGTTGACCTTAATGACTTGTCCGCCAACGCGCGCGCTGATGGGATAAATGTGGCCGTCGATCTGGGCGTCGTCGGTGCTCTCCCAATGACGGCCGTCCCACCAATACCAGCCCACCAATACCAGGATGAGCAGCAGCGCCACCAGCCCGATCACGCGGGCTTTCGGGTTGCGCTGGAATACGCTGCCGCGGTTGCCGAGATCGCGGTCGTCATGGTTGGCGTCGTGATTCAGCAGGGGCGCTTCCGTGTGCTTCAAGTCGTCTTCTTCAGTAGTGGCAGGGCTCATCTGGTCATTCACCTGTTGCTTCGTCTCTCACTTGGGATTCGGCGGATTCGGTGGAGGCACGTTGCTATTGTCCGGCGGCGGTTGTTGTCCTGGCGGCGCCAGAACGGAAGGTGGCAGTGCGGGCTTGCCTTCCATGTACTGTTTCACCATCTGCTCAATGTTGCCAATGGAACGTGCCAGCAAAACCTTAGCGATGTTGTGGGCATAAAGGCCGGCGATGTATTGGTCATTGGCGGCCGCGAGCTGCTGTTGCGCCTGGATCACCTCGACGTTGTTGGTTACACCTGCGGCAAAGCGGTCTTGCGACTGCACCAATGCCCGCTGGGCGAAATCAAGACCGGTTCTGGCCGCCTCCACTTGTTGTGCTGCTGCCTTAATGTCGAGTATAGAGTCTTCGACTTCCTGCTCGATGCGCGCTTTCAGATTGTCAGCCTGCGCCTGGCGCTCTTTGAGGACAGCGTCGGCTTCTTTGACGTCGGACTGCACGCGGCCGCCCTGAAAGATGGGGATGTTGAGTGAGGCAGTGCCGGAGTAGTTTGGGGCCATGCCATTCGGCGTAAAGCCGAGTACGCCGTAGGTCCCGGAGACCCCAACCGACGGTAGGTAACCTTTCCACGCCGCTGAGCGTCGCAGTTCGGCGGCCCGAAGTTGGGCTTGCGCAGCCTTATAGTCGGAGCGCGTCTGCAGTGCCAAATCGTACGCGCTCTCCAGCGCGATTTCGGGCACTGCCGCGTAAGGCACGCGGTTCACCAGGCGGAACTTCTGGCGGACCGGCAGACCGATCACGCGGGCGAGGGCGATGCGCTGCTTTTCGAGAGCGTTCTGGACCTGGATCAGGGTTTCTTGCTGGGCCTGCAACTGCACACGGGCGCGCAAGGTGTCGATGTTCGGGGCCAGTCCGGCGGCCTCCTGATCCTCCGCAAGCTGATACAACGCCTGGGCAGTTTTCAGCTCCGCCTGCGCCGCTTCCAGTCGCGATTCCTGCGCGATGACAAGAAGATAATTGGCACCCACGGCAAGCACGACGGTGTCACGTGCGTCGTAGTAATTGAACTGCGCGGCCTTCACCGTTTGTCCAGAAGCGCGGAACTTGTCGATGGAGGCGAGGTTCAACAGGTTCCAGGAACCCGTCGCCTGGGTTGAGGTGAGGCCGAAGGGGCCGACGGAACTCGGGAAGCCAGGAAAGGTGAATCCAAAGGCCTTGAGGTTGATGCGCTGTATTTCCTCGCTGAACGATCCATTGAGGTTGGGGAGTATCTCGCTCAGCGATTGCAGGCGGGCCGCGTGGGCCTCGGCGGTCGTCTGGCTGCTGAGGAACAGGCCGAGGTTGTATTTCAGTCCGCGCTCCATGGCGTCTTCGACTGTCAGGTCGATGGTCTCCGCGGTGGCCTTGCCCTGGGGAATCGAGCCGAGGTAGGTATCGGTGTTGCGCGTGATGACCGACTCGGCGGACGGCAACGGCGCCAGGAGAGTCGGGGAAGTGACCTGCGCCGGCAGGCTTGCGCTCGACAACCAAAGTGCGGCAACAAGCGGGATGGCACGCCGGATCACTCTTTGAGAAAAGTTGCGTCGCATGCGTCTCATGATATATCTAACTTATACATACATGCATGTATGGAATACTACAGGTGCGTTAGATGTGCCCGCTAGAGGTTCGGTCGCAAAATCGGGACGAAATCTTTAACCAGAGCACAGACCCGAGTTGATTTGAGATGAACAAGGCAGCCCCAGTATCGCGACATCAGGAGCGCACCGAGATTACACGAGCGCGGCTGATCCAGTCGGCGGAGAAGGTGTTTGCGCGCGACGGATTTGAGGCCGCAAAGCTGGAGGAGATAGCCACAGACGCGGGCTACACGAGGGGCGCATTTTACGCCAACTTCGACAGCAAGGAGGACCTCTTCTTTGCGCTGCTGGAGCGAGAAATCTCGATGCGCATCACGGCCCTGGAACGGGAGATGGACAAGGTACGTGAGCCGGAAGCGAAGCTCAAGGCCATGCGCGACTTCTTCCTTACCAAAACGCTGGACCGCCGGTGGGCCCTGCTGTCGCTGGAATTCAAGTTGTTTGCCGTGCGGCATCCCGAAGTTCGGCAGCGACTGGCGGAGATGCACCGCCGCTTTGTAGGACCACGGGGCGGTTTCCTGGAAAAAGTGATGAAGGCGCTGGGCCGCGACCTTCCGGCCTCAGCTTATGTGACGGGAGTGTCGCTGGCGGCGCTGGGGAACTCGTTGACGCTGGAACACATGCTGGACCCGGCAGTGATGCCGGAGCGCGACATGCGTCGCATCATGGCGAACTTTTTTGACAGCCTGACCTCGACGCCAAAAAAGCACAACACGAAGTAGACTAGCGTGCGAGCTAACGATTCCGCGCGATCCCCAGCTCGCTGGTGGAGGGCCGGGCCATCAGGTTGCGGATCGCTTCCTGCGGAGACTTGCCCTCCTGCAGAATGGCGTGCATCTGTTCGGTAATCGGCATCTCGACGCCCATTTTGCGTGCCAGACCGATGGCAGCGTTGGTAGTGAGTACGCCTTCGGCAACCATGCCGTGCATTCCGGCGATGATGTCGTCGAGCTTGCGGCCGCGACCCAACTCCACGCCGACACTGCGGTTGCGGGAGAGCCCGCCGGTGCAAGTCAACACCAGATCGCCAAGTCCCGCCAATCCGGCCATGGTTTCTTGCCGACCTCCGCAGGCCACGACGAGCCGCGTGATTTCGGCGAGGCCGCGGGTGATGAGCGCGGCCACGCTGTTGTGGCCGAGGCCGAGGCCGTCACACACTCCGGCGGCGATGGCCACGATGTTCTTCAGCGAACCACCCAACTCGACGCCCACTACATCGTCGTTGGTGTAAACCCGGAAGCGGGGATCGCTGAACTCCGCTTGCACAGTTCGGGCGAGTTCAACGTCTTTCGAGGCGACGGTAATAGCTGTGGGATGGTTGAGCGCGACCTCTTTGGCGAAACTTGGGCCGCTGAGAGCGCCGATGCGCGGAGCGAAGGGCAGTACATCGGTGATGACCTCGGTCATGCGCTGGTAGGTGTTGTTTTCGATGCCCTTGGTCGCGCTCACGTAGAGCATGTCAGCGCGCAGATGCGGGAGCATTCCGGTGAAGACGCGTCGCGTGTGGTGCGAGGGCATTACGCTGACCACGAAGTCCGCATCACGCAGGGCTTGCTGCAGGCTTTTGGTGGCGATGACAGACTCGGGAATTGAGCAACCTGCGAGGAAAAGTTCGTTGACGTGACCGATGTTGATGCTCTCACAGACTTCGGTTTCGTGCGCCCAAAGGCGGACGTCGTGTCCACCGCGGCGTCCCAGGACGATGGAGATGGCGGTGCCCCAGGCTCCGGCTCCGATGACAGCAATTCGGCTCATGCAGCACCTGATTTCTTTCCGCCAAAGCGGTTTTCGTTCCCCGCCAACAGGCGGCGGACGTTGTCTTTGTGGCGGACGATGATGAGCAGGGAAGAGGCGGCGATGAAGAGCATCACGACAACACTGCGGGTATGCGGCTCAAACCACCAGGCAGCCAAGGGAAAGATCGCCGATCCGAGGATGCTGCCGAGAGAAACGTAACGACTAATGGCGACGATGGCAACAAAAACCGCGAGCGACACGAGAACAGCCACCGGCGCGATTGCGAGAAACGCGCCGACGGCGGTGGCGACACCTTTACCACCCTTGAAACGCAGCCACACGGGAAACATGTGTCCGATGATGGCACAGAATCCCGCGAAGGCGGCAAAGGCAAAGACGGTGTGTGGCCCGGCTTGGGGAACGTGGCCGGGATGATGCTGCGCCCAGAAGAAGACGTGCGCCACCGCAACATAGCCCTTGAGGGCGTCGAGCAGCAGCGTGGCGATCGCCAGACCTTTGGAGCCGGTGCGGGCGACATTGGTGGCGCCGATATTGCCGCTGCCGGTTTGGCGGACGTCCTCGCCGCGGAAGATGCGGACGAGGAGGTAGCCGAAGGGGATCGACCCGAGCAGATACGAAGTGACGGCGAAGATGACCGTGTAGTGGATCAAGCGATCTCAGTTCGACGGTTGCTGCCTCGCGGACTAAAGTCCGCTCGGGGTGAAATCAACAACGGGCCTAAGGGCATCACTAAAGTCGTGCCCTTTTAAATCGCAGCTCTCGATGTGTGCCTGAAGCCGTGCTCCACCCAATTCCGATATGGCGAAGTTGAAGGCCCGCTACTTCAACGGAAAGGCCGCGCGCTTTTCGTAGCGCGCGCCTGCCGGCGACAGGTGGCTCTCGTACAGAACGAACTCGTGCGCGGTCATTGTACCGAAGTCGGGTGGCGGAGACTTTGCCAACTCCTCGCGGACCCGTTGCAAACCGGATGCGGGACGCTCGCCGGGAACGGGGCGCGGGCGTCCACTGCCGGAGCGGGCGAGGGTGAGGTGCGGAGTGAAGGGCCCGGCGTCGCGCTCGAATCCGAGGGGGCGCATGGCAGTTGCAACCTCGGTCGCCAATTGCTGCAGCCGTTCGTCGCTTTCGATGCCGACCCAGAACACGCGGGGAGCTTTGGGATTGGGGAAGAAGCCGGCGCCACGAAACGAAATCGTCACGGTCGTGCATTGCAGTTGCTTCAGGGCGTGGCGAATCTCGTCTAACTTCTTAGTTTCCCCGAGGAACTGCAGCGTGACGTGAAAGGTCTCCGGGCCGACCCAGCGCACATCCTTAGCCAGAGCACGCATTTGATTGCGGAATGCAGTGATGTGCTCGCGGATTTCGGGTTCGATGTCGAGGGCTACGAAGAGGCGCATGGGTTCACATCACCATGCGGCGAACGAGGTCGAGGGCCTGCTGGCTGGCCCAGCGGCGGATGCGCTCACGGTCGCCGGGAAAGCGGCGTTGCACGACGTCACGCCGTGTACCGTCGGAGACGGCGACGTAAACCAGGCCGACGGGCTTCTCTTCCGTGCCGCCCGTAGGCCCAGCGATGCCCGTGACTCCCACACCGATGTCAGCGTTGCAGATGTCACGGATGTTCTCCGCCAGGGCCAGTGCAACTTCCTTGCTTACAGCGCCATGCGCCTCGATCATCAGGGGCGGCACGTCGGCGAAAAGGGTCTTGAGGTCATTGGAGTACACGACGGCTCCGCCGAGAAAGAAACGCGAGCTGCCGGGGACGGAGGTAATGCGCTCGGCGACCATGCCTCCGGTGCAAGATTCGGCCACAGCCAGCTTGAGGTTGCGCATCTGCAGGTAGTAGCCGACGATCTCTTCCAGCGATTCGCCGCAGGTGGAAAAGACGGCGTCGTCGAGTTCGTCTTCCAATTCGCCGGCGAGTTTGTCCACCGCCGCCTGGGCTTCCTCTATCGAGGTGGCAGTCGAGCGAAGGTGAAACTCGACCTGGCCCTGTCCGGCGAGCACGGTGGTTTCCACGTTGGGATGCTTCTTGTAGATGGGAGCGGTGCGCATGTCGGCGGCCGACTCGGGCAGCATTGCGGTCTTGAGCACCTTGGTAGCGATTGCTGCGGGCGGCAACTTGGCTTGGAGGCGCAGCTCGCACTCGCGGCGCCACAGCGCCTCGAGTTCGTGCGGCGGACCTGGAAGCAACAGAATGATGCGCTCGCGGCCATTCACCGTGGTTTCCAGATACTGTCCGGGTGCAGTACCGCGCGAGTTGGGCAGCAGCACCGCCCCTTCCACCATGTCGGCCTGCTTGGCATTGTTGGGCGGCATAGCGATGCGCCGCTCGGCGAAACGCTTGTACAGGGCGGTGACGGTTTCGTGATCGCGTTTGAGCTCTAGTCCGAGTGCAGCGGCAACACATTCACGGGTGAGATCGTCTTCGGTCGGGCCCAGGCCGCCGGTAAAGATGACGACATCGGCGCGGTCGATCGCGGCGCGCGCAACTCCCACCAAGTGGTCGAAGGTATCGCCTACGACGGTCTTGAAGGCGACGACGACGCCCAATTCGTTGAGCTGCCTGGTGAGGAATAGGGAGTTAGTGTCCTGACGGAACGGAGTGAGCATCTCCGAACCGACCGCAATGATTTCAGCGATCACGAGTTCAGTCTAGCATCCGGAAAATGGCGGTCCGACGCAGCTAGCGAGCGGGAATCACGCGTCGGCCGGCGATCTCCCACGCCAGATGATAGAGACCGCTGCTGGTGGCCAGCACAGCCGATTTGTCCGAGGCAAACGCGAGGCCGACCAGGTTCTGTCCCGATACCACGAGGGAGGCGACGCCGCCGGGAGTGATCTTCACGATGCCGCGCCGACCGTGCAACGACGCGGCGACGTACAGATTGCCCTTGGCGTCAAAAGCTAGCCCCTGCGGTCTTCCCAGACCGCGGTAGAACACCTCGACGTGCCCTTGAGGATCGACCCGGTAAACGGCGTCGTAGCTCGAGGTAGTGGGACCGGTCACGTAGAGGTCGCCCGCGTCGTTGAAGGCCAGATGGTAGGCGGCAACACTGGGTTCCATGGTGGCGAAGACAAAAATCTGGCGGTCGCGCCCAATCTTGAAGATCGTTCCGCTGCGGTCGCCGACGTAGAGACTGCCTTCTTTGTCGAACGCGATACCGGTGGCGACGCCCATGCCTTCGGCGTAGGAGGTCATGCTGCCATTGCGCGACACGCGATACACCGTTCCGTCGTAGCGGGAAGAGACGTAGAGGTGCCCGTCGTGCCCGACGGCGAGGCCGGTGGCGTTCATCATCTCGGTGACGAAGGGCTTAGCGGAGTTGGTGTCGTCGATGCGATAGATTGCGACCGGCACCTTCTGACCGCGGGAGCCGGAGAAGGTAACGTATATGTTTCCCTCCGCGTCGACCGCGGGGTTCGCGACAGGGTGAAGGTTGTCCGCGATGGGGATGGCGACGCGCACTTCCTGCGCATTGCTGCGCTGCCCGTTGGTGGCAACGACCACGCTGCCCGAGGAGGCCCCGTCAGGTACGCGCGCCACAATGAACTGGTCTGAGCTAATGACAATGTAACCATCCACGTCACCGAAGCGGACTTCAGGCCGACGAAGCTCTTTGGGACGAAGCCCGCGGCCGAGGATGCGGACCTCGCCTCCGGGCAGAGCGCACCGGGGTTCAATGGATTCGATATGGGGCTTGCCGTTCATGTGGAGCACAGCCATCTCTGCAGACCCGTTGCTGCTCTCGCGTCGAACCGCCGAGCTCGAGTTGTCACGATCGGGCGGCCAACCGCTGCCTAGCCAAGAACATGAAAGTGCAGCAGGACTTGCAATACCACCAAACCGTACACCCCGGCACCCAAGTCGTCCACCACGATTCCAGTCCCGTCCGGCAGCTTCTCCAGGCGGCGAATGGGCGGCGGTTTCAGGATGTCGAACGCACGAAAAAGTATAAAGCCCGCCAGCAGGGGTTTCCACAGGAGAGGGCAGGCGATCAGGGTAACCAGTTGTCCGGCGACTTCGTCGATGACCACGTGAGAGGGATCTTTAGCGCCGCAGCGGCGGGACTCGAGAGTGGCGGCGGGAATGCCAATCGCGGTCACGACAAGGATCAACGCCAGAATGACCGGCAGATGCCACGGCGCGGGCAGGTGTGAGGCGAGTAGCCACCAGAGCAGCGCAGCGGCCAGCGAGCCCCAGGTGCCAGGGCCGGGGCGAAGGCGACCGGCGCCGAAAAAGGTTGCCAGCAGCGTCGCCCAGCCCGGGGCTGTGCTTGAGGTCGCGGCGGTGTCAGTTGGGCTTTTTGACATGATCGTTGGGATAGCTGGAGTCGTCGGTCTCGGGGTCGTTGAGAGGGGTCGAGATGACATACCCTCCGCTGGCCCATTTGCCCAGGTCGATGAGCCGACAGCGCTCGCTGCAGAAAGGGAATTCTGGATCGCTGGCACGAACGATCGTTTTGCAGGTCGGACATCGCAGGCCGGCAGCGCGCTTTTTGGCCATCATTCAACCTACAGGATGCGCGCGACGAGGTCGTATTCGTGCGCCTCAGTGATTTCGCAGCGATGGAATTCGCCTTCGCGGACGTTGTCGCGGTCGCCGAAGTCGTTGACGTACACCGTACCGTCAATCTCGGGCGCGTGCATGGCGGTGCGTCCCTGCCATAGCAGGTCGGTTTCTTCGGACGGTCCTTCGAGCAGCAGATCGAACTGGCGGCCGATGAGGGCGCGCTTGTTTTTGCGGCTGATCTGCATTTGGATCGACATCAGCTTCCTGCGGCGGCGCTCGATTTCTTTGGGTGCGACCTTATCACCCAACGCGAAGGAGCGCGAGCCTTCTTCGTCGGAGTAGCTGAAGACGCCTAGCCAGTCGAATTGCGCCTGGCGGACGAAGTCGCAAAGGAGGTCGAAGTCGGCGGCGGTCTCGCCGGGGAAACCGACGATGAAAGAGGTACGTAGCGTGAGGTCCGGAATGTGGCGGCGCATGTTGGCGATGGACTTGAGAAAGATCTCGGCGCCGGCCCCGCGCTTCATGTTCTTGAGCACCGATGGCGAAGCGTGCTGCAGCGGGACGTCGATGTAGGAGCAGATCTTCTCGTGCACCGCGATGGTCTCGAGCAGTTTGCTGGTGATCTTGTTGGGATAGGCGTAGAGAAAGCGCACCCAACGCAGCTCGTCGATTTGCGCCAGCCGTTCGAGCAATCGGGCGAGACCGTCTGTGAGGCCGAGATCTTCGCCGTAGCAGGTGGTGTCCTGACCGATGAGAGTGATTTCGCGCACGCCCTGCTGAGCCAGGTGTTGCGCTTCGGCGATGACGGACTCGAAGCGGCGGGAGCGGAACTTGCCTCGCAACTGCGGAATGATGCAGAACGAGCACGGGTGGTCGCAGCCCTCGGCGATCTTGATGTAGGCGGAATACTTTGGCGTGGCCAGCAGTCGCGGGGTGTTCTCGTCATAGAGGTAGTTGGGTAGATCGGCGATGGCGCTCTCCCAACCCTCTTTGGAAAAGCGGCCGGAAGCCTGGCGGGCATCGCCTTCGGGGCGCGAGTTTAGGATGACGAAAGGGCCGAGGTCCGTTGGCGGCGGCTGGATTCCAGCAGCGGAAAGGATTTGCTGCAGCTCTCCGGTGCCGACCACGGCGTCGACCTCGGGGATGTTCTTTTGGATTTCGTTGCGGTAGCGCTCGACCAGGCATCCGGCGACAATGAGCTTCCTGGCCTTGCCGGTGGTCTTGTGCTGGGCCATCTCCAGAATGGCGTCCACCGACTCCTGCTGCGCCTTGTCGATGAACGAGCAAGTGTTGACCACGATGACGTCGGCGTCTTCAGCGCGCGGGGTGATCTGCGCGCCACCCTGCAAGAGCAGGCCCATCATGACCTCGCTGTCCACCAGGTTCTTGGGGCAGCCGAGGCTGACGAAGCCGATTTTCGTGGGAGTGGCAGGCGCGGCGCCCTCATCGGGCGGCGCCAGCAGGGCTACAGAATCGGGCGTGGAATGCATGCAATCTCTTGATTTTAGCATTCAGGCGAGCATCACCGGCGTGGGCACGGCGCCGCATGCAGATGGTATGATGCAGGAGGTCGGGCGCTGGTCCCGCGCAACGCACCCTGTGAACCCCGCCAGGTCCGGAAGGAAGCAACGGTAACAGGTCACTGCTGTGTGCAGCGGTCAACTGGCGCCTGACTTTTTAGCAATAAGCCGTTAGCAATTAGTCTCGGGTTTGTGCGCCAACCCATTCGTTAGGCAGCGTGGACATTCTGCTGCGCATCGTTCAGAATGAGTGGTCATTCATCTTGCATTTGCAATTGAGGGAGAGTTTGTTTTGCCGACATGCTGTCGCGCCAAGATTACTGCTCTAGGAACCTACGTTCCGCCGCGTGTTCTGAGCAATCAAGATCTCGAGAAGATGGTGGAGACCACCGACCAGTGGATTCTGGAGCGCACTGGCATCCGTGAACGTCACATCGCCGACAAGGGCGTGGCCGCCAGCGACCTGGCGGTCGAGGCGGCGAAGAAGCTGCTGGAGAGCCATCCCCTCGATCTGCAGGAAGTAGACCTCATCGTGGTGGGCACAGTGACGCCCGACATGATGTATCCCTCGACGGCGTGCCTGGTGCAGCACAAACTGGGCATCACCAACACGTGGGGCTTCGACGTGTCGGCGGGTTGCTCAGGGTTCCTGTATTCGCTGAACACGGGCGCGATGTTCGTCGAGACTGGCAAGTACAAGAAGGTGCTGGTCATCGGCAGCGACAAGAATTCGATGATGGTGAACTATGAGGACCGGGCAGTGTGCATCATCTTCGGCGACGGCGCGGGAGCAGTGTTGTTGGAACCGGCCGAAGAGGGCGAGGCGGGAATCATCGACCATGTAGCCCAGATCGAGGGCGCGGGCGGGCAGTACCTGTACATGCCCGCGGGCGGTAGTTTGAACCCTGCCTCGCACGAAACCGTTGACAAGAAGATGCATTATATTCATCAGGATGGGCAGCAGGTCTTCAAGTACGCAGTGAAGAAGATGGCGGAGATGACCCAGCGCATCCTCGACCGCAACAACCTCACCGGCGCCGACATCGATTGCTTCATCGCGCACCAGGCCAACCGGCGCATCATCACCGCCACGGCCGACCGCCTGAAGATGCCGGACGAAAAAGTCATCGTCAACATCGACCGCTTTGGCAACACCACGGCGGGAACGATACCGCTGGCCATGCAGACGGCGCTGGAGACCGGCAAGCTAAAAAAAGGCGACACGGTGCTGCTGTCGGCAGTGGGGGCCGGATTCACGTCGGGCGCGACCCTGCTGAAGTGGGCGTACTAGCGGCGCTGCGGATTGAGGCTTCACGGCCATGCTAGGATTGAGCTCATGGACGCCGATCTGAAACAGTTCCTGGAAGGGATGGAACATCGGCTGCGCGAGCACATCGACGAGCGTACGCATGAAGTCGAGATTCGATTGCGCGAGTACATTGACGAGCGCGCGCATGAAGTCGAGACTCGATTGCGCGAGTACATCAACGAGCGTACGCACGATGCCGAAACCCGCATCGTAAGGGCGTTTGGCGCGTACCAGGAATCGGCTGCGGTCCGCTTTCGCAAGATCGAAGCCGACCTCTCCAACGTGAACTCCTCTACCACCCAGCAAATGGACGCTTTCCCGGCGAAACTGCTAGAGCTGGAGACCAAGATCATCAACCTGGAACGGCGGCAGGGCTAACAGCTTACTGTTAGCGGCTCGCCTTTACCTTTTCCCTCTCTTTCGCCGCTTTCAGCGGCCGCTGCGGTTCGGTCATTCTTGCCGGATCCAGAATCTCCTTGATTTGCTCCTCGGTCAGGTAACCCCTGGCCCGCGCGATCTCAATGATCGTCTTTCCCGTCGCAACCGATTCCTTTACGATCTCTGCCGCTTTCGCGTACCCGATATAGGGATTCAGAGCCGTCGCCAGCGAGACTGTGCTTTGGGCGTAGGTTTCGCAGCGCTTCTCGTTGGCAGTGATGCCTTTGATGCAGAACTCGGTGAGCTGGCGCAGCATGTTGGTCATGATGGTGATCGACGTCAGGACACTGTGTGCCATGGTGGGCATCATGACGTTGAGTTCAAGCTGCCCCGCCTGCACGGCCAGAGCGACAGCGGTGTCATAGCCGATGACCTGAAAGGAGACCATCGCGGCGAGTTCAGCCATCACCGGATTGATCTTGCCCGGCATAATCGACGATCCCGGTTGAAGTGCCGGCAGGTTGATTTCCGCGAGGCCGGTGTTGGGCCCCGACGACAACAGCCGCAGGTCGTTCGAGATACGGATTACCTCGAGCGCAAGGTTTCGCAGCGCGGAGCTGACTGACGACATCGCCAGGTTCGACTGCATGGCGTAGCGCATGTCGTCCACCGGCGTGAGCTTTTGGCCGGAGAAGCGGGCGAGGTTGGCGATGGCTTTCTCGCGATAATCGGGATGGGTGTTGATGCCGGTGCCCACGGCCGAGCCGCCGAGGCCGATTTCGCGCAGCAAGTCGGCTTGCTGGTGGATGGCCTGCTTGGCGCGGCGAATCGCTCCGGCGTAGGCGGTGAATTCCTGGCCGAGACGCATGGGCACGGCGTCCATCATGTGAGTGCGGCCGGATTTCAGGATATGGTGGAACTCACTCGCCTTGGCTTCTAACGCTGCGCCCAGTTCGTTGAGAACGGGATAGAGTTTCTCCAGCTCGAGGAGAGCGGCCAGGCGCGTCGAGGTGGGGAAGACGTCATTGGTGGACTGGCCGTAGTTCACGTGATCGTTAGGGTGCGCGTGCTTGTACTCGCCCAGCTTGCCGCCCAACAACTGGGACGCCCGGTTGGCGATCACCTCGTTGGCGTTCATGTGGAAGCTAACTCCGGCGCCCGCTTGGAATACATCGACGACGAAATGCTCGTGCCACGTGCCGTTCTGGATCTCCTGCGCGGCCTGGATGATGGCGTTGGCGGTTTTGGCGTCCACCAGGCCGAGATCGCGGTTGGCTTCCGCGGCAGCCTCCTTCACCATGGCGATGGCGCGGATCAGTGAGACATGCGCGCGCAGTCCGCTGATGGGGAAGTTCTCGACCGCGCGAGCTGTCTGGATGCCGTAGTACACGTCGGCGGGAACACCCTTGGTGCCGAGGGAGTCTTTTTCAGTGCGGGTGGACATGGGAGCCTCCAGAAGAGGGATGATCGCGGAGTCGCGGCGGGTTCATGCATTGCGGAATTCCACCCTATCGCCGCAAGCGCACGACGGGGTGTGGCACTAGACAGTGCGTTAGCTATCTCCCGCAGCACTTTTTGAGTTTCTTGCCGCTGCCGCAGTAGCACGGATCGTTGCGGCCGATTTTGGGCTCGGCGCGGTAGATGGGGACCACGCCGGGCCAAGGCCGAGGGTCATCGAGGTCGCCCGAGAAATCTGAGTCGCGATCTTGATTAAAGCAACACCACCCGGACAACTCCTGGTGAACATCTGTGACCAACCTGTTGTGCTTCTCAAGGCGCGACATCGCAGCCTCCTTGCCTCGCGCCATGGCAGATTCGACTTCACGCCAGCTAATGCACATAGGATCAATCAGATCGTCATCGTATGCCTGTCGAAGTTCGTGCATTACTTCCACGGAACAGAGATCAGCGCAAGCGTGAGCCAGCCAGTTCCACGCGCCATCGGGTGTGCGCTTCAGCTTCCGGAACAGACTCTGAAAGTAAGCGATGACATCGTCTCGACTGAGAGCACCGCTGGCGCAAACAGTCAGAAGCGCGGTAAAGCCTGCCGAACGCACGTATTCATTTGCCTCCTCGTCTTCGACCAGGGTACAGATTCCATGGACGTCACCGCCTGATACCGACGCCAGGATCCTGCCAAGCTCTTCCGTGACTAGGTCGCCGACCAAATCGAACGCAAACTCTCCGGGCGCCGAAAAAATGTCAACGAGCAGTGGGTAGGCGCGAGTTTCCCGTAATTGCGCCAACAGAAACATGGCGTAAATGTGGATGAACAGGTCTGTATCCCGTAGATATGGATCAGGATCGCGGCGCACATCGTCCAGGACAGCCAAGAGTGCGGGGATGATCTCATCGCGGCGGAGTAAGGCTTCGGAGATAGCTTCGCGCGGATATCGTCCGTCGTTGTGTTGCAGCGTCTTGAGGATTTCCTGGAGGTCCATGTAGAAGTCAGGGTAGCACCTGTGCCCGTCTCGTCGGTGCGCATAACGAATGGTGCGCCAAGCGGAGATACAAGCTCACTCAGGCTGGTGTCTGATTGGGCCTCCGGCACGAACCCATCCGCTCGTTCGCCCTCGCAAACGGTAAAGGTGGCACACACAATTTGAATGAGTAATTACGCCGTGATCTCTACCAGTTCCGCGATCTTCGCCTGCCACTCCTTCGGTCCGGACTGGTGTACTGCGTTGCCCTTTGAGTCCACCGCGACGGTCACGGGCATGTCCTGCACCTCGAATTCGTAGATGGCTTCCATGCCGAGGTCGTCGAAGCCTAGGACGCGCGACTTCTTGATGGCCTTGGAGACGAGATACGCGGCGCCGCCGACGGCCATGAGGTACACGGCCTCGTGGTCGCGAATGGCTTCGATGGCCGCCGGACCGCGTTCGGCCTTGCCCACCATGCCGAGAAGTCCGGTTTCTTTGAGCATCTGGCGGGTGAACTTGTCCATGCGGGTGGCGGTGGTAGGACCGGCTGGACCCATGACTTCGTCGCGCACGGGATCGACCGGGCCGACGTAGTAAATAAAGCGGTTCTTGAAGTCCACTGGAAGCTCTTCGCCGCGGTTCAGCATGTCGGTCATGCGCTTGTGGGCGGCGTCGCGTCCGGTGAGCAGTTTGCCGTTGAGCAGCAGCACTTCGCCCGGCTTCCAGGTGGCGACTTCTTCGCGGGTGACGGTGTCGAGGTTGACGCGGCGCGCGCCGCCGCTCATCGGGTCGTAGGCAAGCTTCGGCCAGTCGTCGAGGGACGGGGGCGTGAGTGCCACGGGGCCTTTGCCGTCGAGCACGAAATGCGCATGGCGGGTGGCTGCGCAGTTGGGGATCATGGCAATTGGCAGGTTGGCCGCGTGGGTTGGATACTCGGCCACTTTCACGTCGAGTACGGTGGTCAGGCCGCCGAGTCCCTGGGCACCGATACCGAGCGCGTTGACCTTCTTATAGAGTTCGAGGCGCAATTCTTCGGCCCGGTTCTTCGGGCCGCGTGCCATCAGCTCCTGAATGTCGATGGGTTCCATTAGGGCTTCCTTGGCCAGCAGCATGGCCTTCTCGGCAGTGCCGCCGATGCCGATGCCGAGAATCCCCGGCGGACACCAGCCCGCGCCCATCGTGGGAACGGTCTTGAGCACCCAATCGACGATGGAGTCGGAGGGGTTGAGCATGACGAACTTGGACTTGGCCTCCGAGCCTCCGCCCTTGGCGGCGACGATTACTTCGAGCTTGTCGCCGGGGACGATGGTCATGTTGGTCACGGCGGGAGTGTTGTCTTTGGTGTTCTTGCGGCCGCCGGCCGGGTCTGCCAGCACACTGGCGCGCAGCTTGTTGTGCTCGTGCAGGTAGGCGCGGCGTACGCCCTCGTTCACCATGTCTTCGACGCTCATCGTGGCGTCCCACTGGACATTCATGCCGACTTTCAGGAAGACGGTCACGATGCCGGTGTCCTGGCAAATCGGCCGATGCCCCTCGGCGCACATGCGCGAGTTAATGAGCAACTGCGCGATGGCGTCGCGCGCCGCGGGTGATTGTTCTTTTTCATAGGCGCGAGTAAGGGCCTTGATGAAATCAACGGGGTGGTAGTAGGAGATGAACTGCAGGGCGTCGGCAACGCTCTGGATAAGGTCGTCTTGTTTGATGACTGTCATGTCAGCCTGCCAAGTAAGGATTTTTGGTCCGAGCGTCACAAGTTGCGCATTCGTTATCAGGAGCTTGCGCCCGCCCTTGGGAACCTGAAAGTATAACCCTCCGGCGACCGCCGTAGTTGTGACGAGTGCACGCGCCGAGTACGTGTCCAGCCCGTGCGGTTGGTTATAATAGCGGCCTGCATCTGCAGTTTGGGGTGAATCCTGGGGAGCGGCGCTTGAAGCGCCGGGAGGAGTTCAGTGCCGAAATCGAAAGCGCGCAATACAGCTCAGCGCACGGACGCGAGCCGCAGTAAAAGGGGGGTAGACGCCGGGCGGTTGGAGGAAGTTAGCAAAAGCACCGCCCAGATCGTGAAAGACGCCGCAGCCTTGCTGGATGAAGAGTTGGCCGCCGGCGTGGTGGCCGCCAAGCAGGTGCAGGAGCGTTTCCGCAAGGAGCGGCGGGTCGATCCCAGGGACTTCAGCAACGCCTTGCAGCGATTTCAGGCCGACGCGCACGAGGTCATCAAGCTGCTCAACGATCGTCTGAACGACATGCGTTCGCAGGAGAATTTCGACCTTGTGAAGAACCTGGTCAACCGCAGCCACGACATGGTGGACATAGCCGTGGAGGTGGTCAACAGCAGCGCGGAGATCGCCACGCAATTGGCGAACTCCCCAATCCTGCAGCAAAGTTCAGGACGACGTGCCGGCCGCAAGCGCTAACCGCCCGCATTCCAAGAGACGGGCAAAGCCGCGCCCGGGCCGGGATTTCGAACGGATGCTGGCCCGGTATCGGGACCTCACCAACCGCGACCTGCTGGATTCGATTCCGCCAGACGGGCCGCCGTACCTGTATGAACTGGTGTCGGCCTATCCCAGCAGGCTGGGGAAAGGCCTGCGCGCCGCACTGTGCTTCTCCACCTGCACCGCCCTGGGCGGCAGCCGTCGCCAGGCGCTGAACTCGGCGGTCGCTATTGAACTGCTGCACAATGCGTTCCTGATTCACGACGATGTGCAGGATGGTAGCGAACTACGCCGCGGCCAGCCGACCCTTTATCGTGAGCACGGCATCCCTATCGCCGTCAACGTGGGCAATGCCACCAATCTGCTGGCGCTGCGGCGGCTGATGGAGAACCGCGGCATCCTCGGGCCTGAAGCAAGCTGGCACATCGTGGAAGAGACCGAGCGCATGATGACCCATTCGCTCGAGGGGCAGGCCATTGAATTGGCCTGGATTCGCGACAACCGCTGCGACCTCGATGTGCGCGACTACATGCAGATGTGCCTGAAAAAGACCTCGTGGTACTCCTTTATTTACCCGATGCGTGTGGGAGCGTTGGTGGCGCGACCTGGGAAGCTGGGGAAAGAGGAGTTCTGCCGGTTGGGCTGGTACTTCGGAGCCGCCTTCCAAATCCAGGACGACATCCTGAACCTGACCGGCGAATACCAGAAGTATGGCAAAGAAATCGCAGGTGACCTGTGGGAAGGCAAGCGCACGTTGATGTTGATACACGTGTTGAAGCATTGCAGCGATCGCGAAAGAGCGAGGTTGCGCCGCTTTCTAGCTCAGCCCCGTCAGAACCGCAGTGTGGCCGAGGTGGAATGGGTGTACGGGATGCTGGTGCGCCACCAAAGTATCGAGTATGCGCGCCGCGCCGCCCGGCAGCTAGCCGGCGCCGCCCTATTCGAGGGGTTGCGGGCTCTTCGCGGCCTCCCCGATTCGGACGAGAAGCGCTTCATCCTGGAGATGATTCTTTATGTGGTGGACCGCGACCGCTGAGGACGGGCGACGGTTTATGCTCTCTACATGGAAGATAAGGATCCCGTTCAGAGTCCAAACTCCGAGCAGTTTGACGTAGTCGTGATCGGCGCAGGACCGACCGGCTTGGCCTGCGGCATCGACGCCAAGCGGGCGGGTTTCACCGTGACCAACATCGACAAGGGATGCCTGGTCAATTCGCTGTTCAACTACCCCAGCAACATGACTTTCTTCACCACGCCGGAGCTGCTGGAGATTGGCGACATCCCGTTCGCCAGCCCGAATCAGAAGCCCACGCGCCAGGAGGCGCTGGAGTATTACCGCAAGGTGGCCGAGCACTACCTGCTCGACGTGCGCCAGTACGAGCCAGTGCAGAAAATCGCGGGTAGCGACGGCGACTTCGAGGTCCAAACCATTGACCGGCACGGGCGGCCCTGCTCCTATCACGCGCGCAAGCTCATCCTCGCGACCGGGTACTACGACCGTCCGAACCTGATGAACGTTCCCGGCGAAGACCTGCCCAAGGTGCTGCATTACTATCGCGAGCCGCACCCGTTTTTCAATCTCGACGTCTTGGTGGTGGGCGGCAAGAATTCAGCAGCGATCGCCGCGCTCGAACTGTGGCGGCACGGGGCGCGGGTAACGCTGGTGCACCGCCGAGAGGGAATGAGCAGCTCGGTCAAATACTGGATCAAGCCCGACATCGAGAACCGCATCAAGGCGGGGCAGGTGAAGGCGTACTTCAACAGCACAGTGAAGGAGATCGCTCCCGACCACGTAGTGCTCAAGACGCCCGAGGGCGAAGTCAAGCTGTCCAACGATTGGGTGTTTGCCCTGACCGGGTACCATCCTGATTTCGAGTTTATTTGCGGCCTGGGCTGCAGGCTGCGCGGCGATGACGACAAGAAGCCGGTGGTGAATCCTAAAACGCTGGAAAGCAGCGTGCCGGGCATTTACCTTGCGGGCGTGATCGTTGCGGGAATGCGCACCAGCGAGATCTTCATCGAGAACGGACGCTTCCATGGGCGGGCCATCGCCGCCGACCTGCAGGTTAAGCTGAGGGGGGAGCCGACCGTGGCATGATTTGATTTCTGCTTTATACTCGTTTCGCCACACCGTGGGGTATTCCGGTGTCACCGATGGCAGGGCGACCTTGTGTTGATGGAGAAATGAGCGCGTTGGCCCTTCGCCATGATTCCGGCTTGGAATGAAACTTCGAAATGAGGTGCGTAGTATGAAGAATCCATCGGGCCAGGGATTGTCCAGACGGCAACTACTGCGAGGCGGACTGACGGCTGCGGCTGGCGGCTTGTTGGCAACAAGCTTCGATCTGTCCGTTCCGCAAACCGTGCTGGCGCAGTCTGCGCTCACTCCGGATGCGGCGCTCGGCGAACTCATGGCGGGCAACAAGCGTTTTGTCTCAGGACGTCTGACCGCGCAGGACCAAGACCTCGCCATCCTTAAGCAGCATACGGAAGCGAAACAGGAGCCGTTCGCGGCGGTGCTTTCCTGTGCCGATTCTCGGGTACCGGTCGAGCTGGTTTTCGACCAGAGCATTGGGCAGATTTTTGTGACACGGGTCGCCGGCAACATCATCACGCCCGAAATTATCGGCAGCTTGGAATACGGGGCCGCTGTACTCGGCACCAAGGTGATTCTGGTGATGGGGCACTCGAACTGCGGGGCTGTGAAGGCCACCATTCAGGGCAAGGAGGTCCCCGGACAGATCAGCTCGCTGTTTCCCCATATTCAACCGGCCGTCGATCAAGCCGGGTCAGATCTGCAGGCGGCCACCGAAGCCAATGCGAAGATCCAGGCCAACTTGTTGCGGCAGTCGTCCACTGTGATCTCGGGGATGGTGAAGTCAGGCAGCGTCAAGGTCGTGGCGGGTTATTACGACCTGGGCACAGGCGGCGTCAAGGTTCTTGCGTAGGAATCGACATGACTTACCCCTGTAATTCCGGCCGGTGCAGCCGTTAAATGGGCGGACCGTTGTGGAGAGCCAATACTCCGAGGCAGGCTGCCATTTCGACGTAACCCGCGCCGCCGCAATCTCTGATAAACTTTTGCACGGGGTGAGGCCCGTCGAGATCTCTCGCCGAACCTCTCGCACTTCTGACTCGGCTGTCTGCCTCTGAGTGCTTCCATTCAGATGGGAGACCGCACGAGCGTGTCTGACCCCGCGTCCGTGACGTGTCGTCTGCAACGCGCAAACATCCATCTCATTGCCGGCGGAGCGCTCCAAGCTGCGTGCTCCGTCATGGAGGATCTCGATGGCTACAGCCGTGAGTGCCGCACCAATCAACAGCCGGGTAGAGGAGTTTATCCGCAAGCCGCGGCCCATGTTCATCAACAATCAGTTTGTCCCTGCCGCATCAGGCAAGACGTTTCCAACTTATAATCCGGCGACCGGAGAGGTCCTGGCGCAGGTGGCCGAAGGCGACCGCGAAGATATCGACCGCGCTGTGAAGGCTGCGCGCAAGGCCTTCGAAGGCTCTGCCTGGGCTGACATGTCGGCCTCGCAACGCGGCCGCCTCATCTGGAAGCTCGCCGATCTGCTGGAAGCCCGTACCGAAGAGTTCGCCCAACTGGAAAGTCTGGATAATGGAAAACCGCTGGCCGTGGCCCGTGTGGCCGATGTGCCGCTGGCGGTTGACCTGTTTCGCTACATGGCGGGATGGGCGACCAAGATCGAGGGCAACACCATTCCCATCTCGGCGGGGAACAAGCGCACCCAGTTTCTCGCCTACACACGGCGCGAGCCCGTCGGAGTCGTCGGCCAGATCATTCCGTGGAACTTCCCGTTGCTTATGGCGGCGTGGAAGCTGGGCCCTGCGCTGGCCACAGGCTGCTGCGTCGTGCTTAAGCCAGCCGAGCAGACTCCGCTCTCCGCGCTGATGCTGGCGGAGTTGATCGCCGAAGCTGGTTTCCCCGAGGGGGTGGTCAACGTCGTACCGGGCTACGGAGAGACAGCCGGCGCCGCGCTGGCGGCGCATGCGGATGTCGACAAGGTGGCATTCACAGGCTCGACGGAAGTGGGCAAACTGATCCTCAAGGCGGCTTCCGGCAACTTGAAGAAAGTGTCGCTGGAGCTGGGCGGCAAGTCTCCCAATATCGTCTTTGACGACGCTGATGTTCGCTCGACAATTCCGGGCACTGCCAGCGCTATCTTCTTCAATCACGGTCAGTGCTGTTGTGCCGGCTCCCGCCTCTATGTCGAGAAGGACATGTTCGACCAGGTGGTCGAAGGCGTGGCCGAACAGGCCAAGAAGATCAAAGTCGGTCCGGGATTCGACGCTGACACCACCATGGGCCCGCTGGTGTCAAAGGAACAACTGGATCGCGTCTGCAGCTACCTCGAGTCCGGACTCAACGAGGGTGCCCAAGCGGTGGTTGGCGGCAAAAAGAAGGCTGGCTCGGGGTACTTCGTCGAGCCCACGGTGCTGGTGAAGACGAATCCCAACATGAAGGTCGTGCGGGAAGAAATCTTTGGCCCGGTGGTCACCGCCTCACCCTTCAGCGACATCGACCAGATCGTGGCGGAAGCGAACAACACCGAGTATGGGCTTGCTGCCGGTGTCTGGACGAAGGACATCAGCAAAGCCCACCGTGTGGCGCACAAGCTGCGCGCCGGAACGGTGTGGATCAACTGCTACAACGTGTTTGACGCGGCGCTGCCGTTCGGCGGCTACAAGCAGTCCGGATGGGGCCGCGAGATGGGCCACGAAGTGTTGGAGCTGTACACCGAAGTGAAGGCCATCTGCGCGGCAATCTAAAAAATTCGCGGTACCGGCACAAAGGGTTCGCAAGTGCCGGTGCCGCGATTTTTGCGCCTAATCGCCGATCATTGTAAGTGCGGGCTGTTCCGGTAAGCCCACGCGCGCTGCGACGTTCTCCATCGATGGTTTGAATCCTCGCTGGGCCATCACCACAATCTTGAACTTTGTGCCCTCGCCCGATTCTTCCACCCAGTTGTGCCGTTCCACAAAAGTCTGCGGCTCGTAGGTGACGCCGTTAGCGAGCCGCCGGTCTTCGCGCTTCGACGTCCAAACCAGCACGGGACCAAGCACCATACGCAGAAGACGCGTCGGCAGGCCGAATGCGGCCTCGATCTGGCGTCGCAACTCGCGGATTTGCCGAGCTACCTGCGGATTGCTGTGCTTCAGCCGCCTTTCCATGGCCCACAGCGCGGCGTTGTAGGTGGTGCGCAGTTTTCGTGCTTCGTGCGCAAAACGCTCACGCACCCTGGCCTCGGGATGATCGTGGTATCGTTGCCAGCCGTTGAATTGCGTCTGGCAGATGCGGAACAGGCTCGGCCCATTCTTCTCGAAGTCCTGACGGAACGCGCCGTCGAGAAATTCCTTCGACTGGTCACGCGAAATCGCGGCATGGCGGAAGTTGAATTTGTACTGCCCGTGGATGTCGGCCAACTCGACGTCATCCAGCATCCGCCCTTCGGCGCTCATTTGGTGGAAGAGCGGTGTGCCGGGTACTGGGGTGTAGAGCATGAACTGATGGAAGTCCGTACCGTGGGAGACGGCATAGTCGAGGTCTTCCTGAATGTTCTGTGGCGTGTGGTGTTCCAGCCCGACGATGGTCGAGCCCAGCAGCTTAATGCCGTGGCGGCGCAACTCGGCGACGATCGAACGCGTGTCGGCGTCCTTCAGCTTGGCGTAGCTCGATTTGGGGGACTCGAGGCCAACCCAGATCCAGGAAATGCCGAGCTGCACCAGTTCTTCCATCGAGTATTTGCGGATGGCGTTGATGGACGAAAAGACGTAGAGCGCCCAGCTCTTGTTGTGTTCCTGCATGCGTTTGAGCAGTTGCACGGCGCGCGGGCGATTGAGCAGAAAGTTCTCGTCCATGACAAAAAACGACTGCACACCCATGCTCTCTTCCATGTGCTGCATCACCTCGAACAAGTGGTCGCCCGATTCGTAGAAGTGATAGCTCTTACCTTTGCCGCCAAAGAATGCGGAGGTCGTGCAGAAGTTGCACCCCATGGGGCAGCCGACCGAAGGAATGATGGTGGCCGCCGTGTCGCGAGTGCTGTCGGGGACACGCATGCCGAGAACGCGAAAGCCAAATCCCGACAGAATTTCCGGGTGCACGACCGGAGCATCGGCATCTTCGCCGAGAAAACGCCGCATCCAGGCGACCCCTTCGCCGCGCACAATGTGGTCGGCGTCGAGCATCGCTTCAATGTCAGGTATTCCGGCGACGTGCCCGCCGACAACGATTACGGAATCAGGCGACAGACGGCGCACCCGCCGGCACATCTCGCGTACCTTGCAGAAGTTCGGAATGATGCCGGAGATGCCGACGATGTCGTAATGATGGGAGGTCAGTTCGCGCTCGAACGTCTCCAGGGTAGGGAAGTCGAGCAGCGTGCTGGGAGCGGAAATATTCTGCTGGATCATCATCAGTCCCCAGGAGCGGTGAAACATGCGCAGCGAAAAGCTGCCCTGCGCGCGGGTCACCTGGTTGTGGTAGAGCTCCATTGGATTGATGGTGCGGCTGCCGAATTCGTCGTCTTGCGCGTAGGGGCCGAACACCGATGTGAGAAGGACTCGAGCTTGGATGCCTTTGGGATGTAAAGAAGTGCAATCAGGGCCGTTTGAAACCATGACTGCATCCTAGAAACTGCGCGCCCTGAAGTATGTGACCTAGTGCGGTTCGCGAACGAAATGACAGAAGTATTACATTCAGGGTTCGCCGAATCACCGCCAGAAGCGCCGCACCGTCAAAAAAAGGCAGGGCCGAAGCCCTGCCCAATCGAACGCACTGCAAAACTCTTACTCCGACGGCGCCGGAGGAGGAGCATCGGTTCCGTTGGCCATCCGCTGCAGGTGCTGATTGATGCGATTGATCTGCTGCGTGCGAAGTTGTTCCGCTTTCGCCTGCTGCTCCGAGGTCAGCACCTGGGTGTAGATCTGGTGGTGCACCGCTTCACGATTCATGATCATCGCCGCCTGCAACTGCGCCTGCTGGGTGGCCAGCGACTGAATTTTCGCCGGATCGTAGGCGCCATTCGCCGTAGCCGCCAACATGGCTGCGCGGTTCTGCTCCATCTGCTGCATGACCGTCTTCATGGTGGCGTGGTTCGCCTGCATGATCGTCTTGATCTGCGCCTTCTGCGCATCGGTCAGGTTCAACTCACGTGCCCAGAAACCCATTCCGGGGCCATGTCCGAATCCGCCACGAAAGGCCTTGCCTTCGGGACCGGGTCCCTGCGCATAGGCAACCATCACCGCGCCGCACAGCAGCAGCGCCAACATGCTTGCAACTACCAACCACTTCGTCTTCATCTTTTGAACTCCTTATAGTCTCGACAGTTTCTGTTTCCGTCGCTGGTAAGAACACTGGCTGCTTGGCTTCGACGGTAAAGTCTGGTTACACGGCGTAAAGATTTGTGGCGCGGCCGAACCAACCTGATCGTCTGCCATCGATACGCGCATGCATTACCTAACTCCGGCGCCCTGTTCTCTGCTGAATGTTCCGAAAGCGCGCAACAAAGGTTCCTAATTTTTTTCTTCGCGCATGATTTGGTTTCAAATCTCTGCGGTGCAGCGTTGAGAGTTACAAGAATCGAACTGTTGGCATACTCCCGACGCGCATGGCATTGGCTTTGCATGAAAACTGCTTGATTAGGGCGGAACTGGCGTGCGGACCAGCGCACAAGGAATCGTTCTTTGCGTTTCGATCATGGCACTTCGGTGTTAATTGCAGCTAGAGGCAGGGGTTAGCGGACGTAGCAAAATATCGTCTTCTACTAAAGTTGTAGCAACCCCTGCGAATGTCAGTAGTATGCGGCTATCTATCACAATTTATTGATGGTTAACTCCGTTCACAGACTTCCGTCGCCGCCCCATATCACACCCTCACTGTGCGCAATATCACAACGCTACGTGAGTTACGTCCGCGTGACTGCTTCGTTGCTCCCCTTAAAGTTCGCCCCCAAGATCCTGTAACAAAAGGGAAACATAGGGACTACACTTTCCCGAATCTGAGACTTTCGCGTCTGCAGAGCAAACTGCGAACTTGATGGAGGCAACGATGCAACATTCTCTCAGAACAATATGGCTGTCTATTGTTCTCCTCTCCTGGGTCTTGATTCCATCGCTGCTCGTCGCGGCGGATCCGGCGGCTGCTACTCCTGCAGGTGGAGCCGCTGTTAACCCAGAGCCAACCCCCAACGCGGTCAGCACCCTCTCGGAACCCAATGTGAACGCCGCCTTGCTGCAAATTCTGGTGAGCAAGGGGATCCTCTCCTCCAGTGAAGCCAACTCGCTGGGAGCTGCGAACAGCGCAGCCAGCACCCAGCAGTTGCTGCTCTTGCTCAAGCAGAAGGGTCTGCTGAGCGACGCGGACATGGCTGCGCTGCAAGGCGGAATCCCCGAGCGGACCAGCGATCACATGTTGTCCGACATCAAGTATTCCGACAACCTCGTGACGGCGCAGACGGCGCAAGCCGCCGGCCAGGCCAAACCGAAGGAAGCTCCTAAGCCTCCTCCGGTCATTCCTGCCGTTGCTCCGGTGCGGGTGCTGCCGATTGATCCGCCGGCGAAGGAAGGCGTGGTTCCGGCGTTTTCTCTGGGCCCAGTAAAAGTCAGGCCATACGGTTTCATCAAGACCACCATGGCGTATGACACCAGCGATCCCCGTGGTGACGATTTCATCGTTCCGGGTTTTCTCAACTCTGACACCGGCCCCAATCCCAACCCGGAATTCCACCTCAAGGCGCGGGCGACGCGTATCGGTTCGAAATTCGAATGGCCTGACATCTCCGGCAAAATGACCATTACCGGCACGATCGAAGCTGATTACGAAGGCAACTTCAGTCGTGTTGATAACCGTAACGTTTCCACCATCCGCAGCAATGCCTTGCAGTTGCGTCTGGCCTATGGGCGGCTCGATTACGCTGCCAGCGAGAAGACCGACCTGTTCTTCGTAGCGGGGCAGGATTGGACCATCTTCGGTTCCAGTGCGCTGATGAACCTGTTTGAGACCACATTCTTCGGCGCCTACTGGGGCAATATCTACGAACGCTCGCCGCAGTTCCGGGTTGGCTTCGTACAGAAGCTGGGCGGGTCGCGCAACTGGAAGTTGTCGCCTGAATTCGGGATCATGATGCCCAGCGAAGGTCTTCCCCCGGCTGACAGCGTTACGTGTACAGTCGCAGCTCTGGGCACCGCGACTCCCTGCACGTTCGTCAACGGGCTGGGCAATCAGCTCGGCTACGGCGAGCGCCAAGGTGCGGACTACGCTGCGCCCGAACTGGAAAGCAGAGTCGTACTGCAGTTCCAGCTCGACAAGGCTCCGGGCGTGGTTCCTGCTCAGATCCTGTGGAGCGGGTTCTACACCCATCGCCAGGCAACCGTGCTGGCTTCCGCTATCCCGGCTCCTTACAACGCCACCTTCACCAGGGGCGTGGACGTCACCAGTCCGGGATACGGCAACCAGGTCGCTGTCTCGCTGCCCACCCGCTGGTTCACGGTCGTGGCCAGCGGATACATTGGAGCTGACATGCGGTTCTTCTTCGGCGACCAGCTCCTCTCCAACTACACCTATAGCGGCGGCCTGTCTCTGCTGAAAACCGCAGCTTCGGTCGATGGTGCTTCGACGGTTACGTTCGGAACCAACGCCTCGGGGAATGCCGTGGTTGCTCCGCAGTACGCCGTGCGCGACTACGGAGGGTTCGTGCAGTTGGGCCTTCCGCTCTCGCGCTGGTTCAATGCCGATCCGAAGGGACGGAACGCCGGCTGGCAGGGCTACTTCGAGTACGGCATCGATGCTGCAAACACGGCGGACTTCCGCAAAGCGAAGGGCATCGGAGCAAGTGGCGCCGGACCGTACAAGAGCACGATCAAAGCCGGAACACTGTTTTACAAGCTGAACAATTACGTGCAGTTCGGATTCGAAGAGAGCCAATACCAGAGTTACGCGCTGCCCAACAATTTGGGCGTGTGCACGACCAAGGTATCGGGCAAGCCGACCTGTACCTGGACCGACTGGCGCACGGAGTTCGGCCCCATCTTCAGCTTCTGACGCGCGCTGGACTGGCGGTACAACTGCAGGCCGCCAGTTCGATTGAGTCAGGGGTAACAACCGGCAAGGGCGCTGGCAATCGAGGCATGATTGCCCGCGCTCTCTTGCACTCCGAAGTTCGCCCGGCAAAGCTGGCGGTCGGGCAAGCAGCCTAAGGCCCAGTCTCCCGTAGGAGCAGGGCCGACTCGTTTCTCGGGTGCGGAGCCGGGCAGAGTGACCCGGAATTGTGTCGCCGGTCACTTCGGTTGGTGAGCCGCGCCCGCCACTACAATGCCGTAGTCAACATAGAGTTTTGCGAGTAAGATTCGGGCGTCATTTCAGCAACACAAAATTTCACACAGTTGATATTGATCAGGAGGCGCAAGCATGGCAGGCCCTTCCGCATCGTCGCAGCCGTCGAAACCCCCGTCGCATGGTTCGGCTTCCAAGCCCGACTCGGGTGGCTGGCTTGGCGTTGTACTCACCGTAGCAGCCGTCGTGGTGGCCATCGTTATTTTGCGACTGCCCGAAGTCAGCGGCGGCTGGCAGCAGCATTACGATCCCACCGGGCACTGGTGG
>Ga0335070_10001247_pt1 | contig 29284 bp, 22 predicted proteins | sample Lox_Sample_13_FD_206722 | JGI IMG/M metagenome (GOLD analysis project Ga0335070, IMG submission 206722) | Soil microbial communities from Loxahatchee National Wildlife Refuge, Florida, United States - Lox_Sample_1.3 | ecosystem: Environmental > Terrestrial > Soil > Wetlands | place: USA...
GGCGAGCTGGATCGGATGAGTGGGGAGATGCAGGACGGGGCGCCAGAAGTCCTGCGCGATGTCGTCGAAACGGTCGCTGAGCGCCCCGAACAGTGAGCGCCAGCGCTCGCCGTCGCGCTCGCCGAGCTCCACGGCGGTCTGGTCGACCGACCGCCACGCCGCGACGCCGGCGTCGCCGTCGAGCGGATGGGAGTACTGGACCTCGGGCCAGCGCCACGTCAGCCCGTGGCCGGCGAGGTCGAAGCGCCGCGAGAACGGCGTGTCGATCGCCAGCGGGTGAGCGGCCGAGCACTCGTCGTGGATCAGGCCCGGCAGCGTCAGCTCGCTCGACCGCGTACCGCCGCCGAGGCGATCAGACGCTTCGAGGATCGTCACGTCGACGCCTTCGGCGGCGAGGGTGAGAGCGGCAGCGAGCCCGTTCGGCCCGCTGCCGACCACGACGGCGGTCGTCATGCGACCACCATCCCCTCGAGCAGCGCCGACGCCGGTCCCGGCGTGACGGCCGTCGTCGGGCGGTCGTGGCGCATGCGGCTGTAGCCGTCCATGCGCGAGTCGACCGAGATGGGGATCGGGCCGTTCGGCAACCATGGCTGCTGCGCCACGGCGTCCTTGACGGCCCAGCTGCCGCGTTCGACGATCCCGACCGCCGCGTCGATCACCAGGTACTGCTGGCGGCCCTTGCCCAGCGGCTCGGACTCGGCCCAGACGACGATGAACTCTCCGGGAGCGAACCGGCAGCGCCGCTGGATCGCCTCGATCAGCCGGTGGTTGTGCAGGTGCCCGTCGCCGAAGTTGAAGCCGACGATCGCGTTGCAGGAGAACTCCGCCTCGCGCAGCGTGTACGTGTCGATGTCGTCACCGAGCTGGTTGATCATGACCGAGTTCAGTCCGCGGCCCTGGCTGTGCATGGCGCGCCACGCAAGGAGCTGCTGCAGCGCGACCTCGGCCTCGCGCTCGCCGAACATCTCCGTCAGCTGATTCTTCTGCATCTGCGCCGCCTTGACGATGTTGTCGTTGAGCTTCTGCTCGGCGCCGGGCGCGAACGCCCACATCCCCGTCGCCCAATTGCCCGCGTACTGGCGCATGGAGGGCAGGAACGAGACGAGGTCAGGCCGCAGGTTCCCGAGCACCGGGAAGAACAGCAGCCCTGCGACCGTCACGATCAAGAGCGTCGTGTCCATGTCGCCCAGGCCGTAGCCCGCGTTGTTGGGGTAGCCGAGGAAGAGGAACACCACGATGTACATGAACAGCGCGTTCCACTCCAGCGGCACTGCCAGCGGGAGCGTCGAGATGATGAACGCGTGGAAGCAGAGCATCAGCACGACCGCGGCGACCGTGACCGTGTGGTTCTGCGAGAACAGCAGGATCAGCGGCGTCACGAACTCGACGAAGGTCCCGCCGGCGTGGGCCAGGCCGACCGCGCGCTCCGAGGGGCGCAGGTCCTCCGGGAAGCTGCGGTAGTGCAGGCGCTTGATCTGCTTGCTGGGCAGCCATGGGGTGTTGGACACCATCGGCGGGATGACGTTGGCGAAGTGGCGCCCGAACTTCGAGAACGCCGCACCCGTCCAGACGATCACGATCAGGAGCTTCGCCGCGACGATCATGTCGACGAACGGGTAGAACGCGAAGAAGATCAGCGCCGGGAGGTACTGCTCGCTGCGGGCGGCGAGGAAGAACACCTTGTCGCGCAGGCCCAGCGCGACGAGCAGGACGATGATCGGGACGATCGCGCCGGTCGCGATCATGCCGTCGGCGGCGCTCGGGACGAGCAGCGCCACGACGATGCTCGCGAGCACGCCGACGTACAGCAGCGCGTCGAACGGGGTGCGCTCATCACCCTTGGTGAATGGGACCCGGTCCGGCCACGGCGGCAGGCGGATCGTGCCCGGCCGCGCGTAGTGACGGAAGCCGGCCGTCATCGGCTTGAAGTGACCGGCGAGCGGGCCCCACGAGCCGGCGACGCCGAGGCACTCGAGCAGCACCGTCCACAGCACGAGCTTCTGCCAGACGATCGGATCGTCCCACCAGGCTGACGGGTGCAGCGGATCGAGTCCCGAGCTGAGTGTCGCGACGAGGACACCACCGAGGACGTAGAAGAACAGCAGCTTCGCGGCATAGACCAGGCCGGTGGTCTTCGGCGCGCCGAAGCCGTGGTCGACCCAGTGTGCGGCGAGCATCCGCGTGCGCTCGCGGTAGGGCTTCTGCATGAAGGTCGCCGGATCGACCGGCGGGAATGCTCCTGTGGTCAGGCCCATGGTGTCGCTCCTCCTAGTTGTCGTGATCGAGGGTCTGCGCCAACCTGCGCAGCGCGGGTTTGTCGAGCTTGCCGACGGGGTTCTTGGGCAGCTCGTTCAGCAGCTCGATGGCGACCGGCCGCTTGTACCTGGCCAGTCGCGCGGCGCAGAGCTCGTGCAGCTCGTCACGTGTGGCGCCGGCGCCGGGGCGCAGCGCGACGTAGGCGATGACGACCTCGCCGAGGACCTCGTCGGGCCGGCCGACGACGGCGGCTTCCAGAACACCCTCGTGGGTGTGGAGCGCCGACTCGACCTCCTTGGGATAGATGTTCTCCCCGCCGCGGATGATCATGTCCTTGATGCGGTCGACGATCCGCAGGTAGCCGTCCTCGTCGAAGAGGCCGACGTCGCCGGTGTGCAGCCAGCCGTCGATGATCGTCTTCGCGGTCTCCTCGGGCCTGCCGAGGTAGCCGCGCATCACGTTGGGTCCGCTGATGACGACCTCGCCGCGTTCCCCCTGGGGCTGCTCGTTGCCGTGCTCATCGACGACGCGGACGTCCTGTCCCGGCAGCGGCAGGCCGACGGTCCCGGGCTTGCGGACGCCGTCGTAGGGGTTGAGCGTCGAGGCGCACGTCGCCTCCGAGAGTCCATAGCCCTCGACGAGCACGACGTCGAGAAGTCGTTCGACGCGCGCGATCAGCTCCGCGGGCATCGGCGCGGCGCCACACACGACGAGGCGCAGCGACGACGTGTCGCTCGCGACGTCTGGCAGCGTGGTGAGCATCGCGTACATCGCGGGCACCGCCGAGAAGTAGGTGGGCCGGACGCGCTCGACGAGCCCGAGAAACGTCCTCGGGCTGAAGCGCCCGGCGATCGTGACCTGACCGCCCGCAAGCAGCGGCGTGAGCGTGCCGACGACGATGCCGTTGACGTGGAACAGCGGAAGGATCAGGAGGCTGTGATCCGAATCGGTGATGCCGAGCCCGGCGCACGCCATCGCGCACATCGCGGCGATGTTCGCGTGGTCGAGCATCACGCCCTTCGGCTTGCCGGTGGTGCCGCTGGTGTAGATGAGCAGTGCGAGCGCGGCCGGATCGACGTCCGCTCGACTGCCGGCAGCTGGCGCCTCGCGAGCCAGCTCTTCGACGCCGACGACCTTGGCGTTCAGCTCAAGGCCGCGGCCGATCACGACCCTGGCCCCGGCGTCGTCGACCTGGTACTGCATCTCCGTCGCCGTGAGCGACGGGTTCACGGGCGTGATGGCAGCACCGAGGCGCCAGGCGGCGAACAGCGAGATGATCAGCTCAGCCCGGTTGGCGAGCACGACGGCGACCACGTCACCCTCACGGACACCGAGGCGCGTGAGGAGCGCGGCTGCGCGAGCGACGCGGTCGGCGAACGCCGCGTTGTCGAGCCGCATCGCCTCGTCGGCGACGCACGGCGCGTCGGGCGCGAGCGCCGCGCGCGCCTCGGGAAGCGCGGCCAGGGGGACGCTCGGTGACTGACGGGTGTCGGATGCGGGCATCGGCTCTCCTGTTGGCATGTGACTCGCGACGTGTCGCGTGGCCGGACAACCGTCCCAGGGGAAGTGCGGAACTTCGGGGTGCATCTGCCTACGAATCGGGCTCGGGGGGGTGCGCTGGCCGCCGGATCGGCGTACTGTCGGCACGTGTCCGTCCCGAGCACCTGGGTGCCGCCGACGCCGCTGGTCGCCGAGCAGATCCGCTCGGTCGCGGAGCGCCTGTACGCGGACCTGGATGAGCTGATCCGGAGCACGAACGCGGCGATCCTCGACGCCCTGCCGGCGCTGGAGTCCGACCCGGTGCTGGCTGCGCGCACGCGCGAGAGCACGAGCGCGAACGTGACGCGATGGGTCACCGCGATGGTCGCGCGACCCGAGGCGCTGGTCAGCGTCGACGTGCCGCCGCAGGCACTCGACCTCGCACGCGATGTCGTACGTCGCGGCATGGAACGCGACGCGCTGCTGAGCTCGTACCGGCTTGGCCAGAACGTCGTGTGGGCTGGGTGGATGCGCTGCGCGCGCGAGGAGGGACTCGACGGCGACGAGCTCATCGCGGTGCTCGACGTGGGCTCGCGTTCGCTGTTCGCCTTCGTCGATGGCGTCCTGGCGAAGATCGCCGCGCAGATGGAGCTGGAGCGCGACGAGCTGATCGGCGGCGCGCTGGCCCGCCGCCGCGAGACGGTCATGCTGATCCTCGACGGAGCGCCGATCTCAGAGGCTCGCGCGAGCGCTCGCCTCGGGTACGAGCTCGGTCGCGCCCACACTGCGGTGATCGCGTGGTCGGACGAGCAGACGCTCGAGCAGGGCGAGCTCGAGAACGCCGTCGGAGTGCTCGCGCGGGCGCTGGGCGCGGGACGACCCTTCTCGGTCTCCGCGGGGACGAGCGCGCTGTGGGCATGGATCTCCGCTGTCGCGCCGGGCCTGGACGATCTGCGCGCCCTGGCCGAGCTCGTCCCGGCCGGCGTGCGGGTCACACTCGGCTCCGCGCTGCCGGGTGTCAACGGCTTCCGCGACAGCCACACAGAGGCGCTGGCGGCCCAGCGGCTGCTGATGCGAGCGCCCGACGGACCGCGCTTCACGACGTACGCCGCGGTGCAGGTGGTCTCGCTGGCCTCGCAGGATGAGACGCGCGCCGCAGCGTTCGTCACCGCGACGCTGGGGGAGCTGCGCCACGCCGATGGCGAGCTGCTGGAGACCGTGCGCGTCTACCTCCAGCAGGACTGCAACGCGGCCCGTGCGGCGTCCCTGCTGTACACGCATCGCAACACGGTCCTCAAGCGCATCGGGCGCGCCGACGGCCTGCTCCCGCAGCCGCTGGCCGGCAACGGGCTCGACGTGCGCCTCGCGCTTGAGCTGCTGCGCTGGCGCGGCGACTGACCCGGGTGCAGCTGCCCACGGCGGCCGAGTTGCACGGGGCATCTGCCCGCACCTCGCCCGGCGGGAATCGCGTAGAACGAGTCCATGAGCGCACAACCGAGCTATCAGGAGTCAAAGCGAGTCGCGGAGGCGAGCCGCGAGGCCGACTGGGAGCAGCCGAGCTTCGGGCGCGAGCTCTTCATGGGAAACCTCCAGCTCGGACTCATCCACCCGCAACCCGCGCTGCCCGCCGACTCGGTGGCGCGCGGTGAGCGGTTCTTGGAGCGCCTACGCGTCTTCCTGACCGAGCACGTCGATCCGCTCGCCGTCGAGCGCGACGCCGCGATCCCCGCGAGCGTGCTCGACGGGCTGGGGCGGATCGGCGCCCTCGGTATCAAGATCCCCGAGGAATACGGCGGTCTCGGCCTGTCGCAGGTCTACTACAACAGGGCGCTTGCGCTCGCTGCGACCTGGAACGCCGCGCTCGCGGCCCTGCTCAGCGCGCACCAGTCGATCGGCCTGCCCGAGCCGCTGCGGATGTTCGGCACCGAGGAGCAGAAGCGCGACTGGCTCCCGAAGGTCGCAAAGGATCACATCTCGGCGTTCCTGCTCACCGAGCCCGACGTCGGCTCGGACCCCGCTCGCCTGGCGACCGCCGCGATCCCGACCGATGGCGGATACCGCGTGTCCGGGACGAAGCTCTGGGCCACCAACGGCGCGATCGCCGACGTCGTCGTGATCATGGCGGTGGTACCCCGGTCCGACGGGCACCGCGGCGGCATCAGCGCGTTCATCTGCCCCTACGACGCCGACGGCATCACCGTCACCCACCGCAACGCGTTCATGGGCCTGCGCGGCCTCGAGAACTCGGTGACGGTGTTCGACGACGTCTTCATTCCCGCCGAGAACCTCATCGGGCGGGAGGGCGACGGACTGCGCATCGCGCTGTCGACGCTCAACACCGGCCGCCTGTCGCTGCCGGCGATCGCCACCGCCTCCACCCGCTACGCGCTGAAGATCGCACGCGAGTGGGCCGCCGAGCGCCGACAGTGGGGTCAGCAGATCGGCAGGCACGACGAGGTCGCGCAGATGCTGGCGTTCATCGCCGGTTCCGCGTTCGGTATGGAGGCGGTCACCGACGTGGCCAGCCGGATGGCGGACGACAAGCGCAACGACATCCGGATCGAGGCCGCGCTCGCCAAGCTCTACACCTCCGAGCTCGGCTGGCGGGCCGTCGACGCGATGGTCCAGATCCGCGGCGGTCGTGCGTACGAGACGGCCGCGTCGCTGAAGGCGCGTGGCGAGAAGCCCGTGCCGGCCGAGCAGCTGCTGCGCGACATGCGCATCAACCGCGTCTTCGAAGGCTCGACCGAGATCATGCACCTGCTGATCGCCCGCGAGGCTGTCGACCAGCACCTCAAGATCGCCGGCGACATCCTCGATCCCGACACGGCGCTACAGGTGAAAGCAAAGGCTGCGATCGGTGCCGGCAGGTTCTACGCCGCCTGGCTCCCGACGCTCGTGACGGGTGAGGGCCGCCGGCCCGGATCGTTCGCGGACTTCGGCGAGCTCGCCGGGCACGTGCGCTACGTCGAGCGCGGCTCGCGCAAGCTCGCGCGCTCGACGGTCGGCCTGATGGGCCGTTACCAGGCCAAGCTCGAGCAGAAGGGCGCGCTGCTGGGACGCGTCGTGGACATCGGCGCCGAGCTGTTCGCGATCGCCGCGGCGTGCACGCACGCGCAGACGATCGCGCTCGAGCAGCCTCAGCGCCGCGAGGAGGTGTTCGAGCTTGCCGATCTGTTCTGCGGGCAGGCGCGCCGGCGGGCCGACGCCCTCTTCCAGACGCTCTTCTCCAACGATGACGCATCGTCTTACGCCGCGGCGCAGCGGCTGATCGAAGGGCGCTACGACTGGTTCACGCAGGGCGTGCTCGACCCGGCCGGTGACGGCCCGATGATGCCCGAGCGCGAATTCCAGGGCCACAACTAGGTCCCACACCGGCGGGCGAGTGCTCGCGCGCCGAGCGCGGCGGCGTGTGCAGGAGGACGTCCGGCGCCGCACCGGCGCCGCCGGGCCTGTGCCCGCGTTCTGCGTATGGGCTCATGCTCGCCGTGGGACGTCGCGCGCAGGCCCGCGGATCAGGCGACCGCGACAGACAGCCCGACGGTGAGGGCCGAGACCACGATCAGGATCGCGTAGGTGACCAGATAACCGCGGTAGTGGCCGATCACCGACGCGGCCAGCACGGTGATTGCCAGGGACGCCAGCACGCTGGCCGTCGTTGCACCGAAGAAGAACGGGATCGCCGGCAGGATCGAGCCGATCAGCGTCGCCACCGCCATCACGATGGCGCGGCGCAGGCTGCGGCGTTCGTCGGAGAGATACTGGCCGGCGCCCATGCCGATCGTCGCCGCGACCGCGATCCCGATCGCGCCTGCGACGATGTGCTGGGCCGTGGACTTGGTCGCCAGCAGACCGGCCACCACTCCCAGCGTCGAGGTCATCCCGTCGAAGGAGCCGAAGATCGCTTCCCTGGCGTCGTCGGCGTTGAGTCGCGTGCCACCTTGTGTCCTCGCGTGCGCGCTCATCGCGCTGACCTGCGCCGCCCTTCGCACCGCAGCAAGACCCGCTGCGTCCAGTGGCAGACGCGTGAGGACTCGCCGCCGCCGCGGACTCCAACCCCGCGAGCAAAATCTCGGGATACTCCCGCTATGGCGATTGAGGCGCCACACCAGAGCCCCGCCAAGGGCACGCGCGCCGTGCTGGCCGACGATGACGTCCTGCTCCGCGAAGGCCTCGCGAGCCTGCTCGAGCAATCCGGGTTCCGGGTCGTCGGTCAGTGCGGGACATCGCCGGACCTGCTCGCGCTCGTGCGCGAGCACGCACCCGACCTCGCGATCGTCGACATCCGGATGCCGCCGGCGTACGCGCTCGAAGGTCTGGAAGCCGCGCGCGTGATCCGCGAGGAGGCACCGCAGACCGCGATTCTCGTGCTCTCGGCGCACGTCGAGGTCGAGCACGCCATGGACCTGCTCGCCACCGGGCAGCGATGCGGCTATCTGCTGAAGAGCCGCGTCAGCGACGTCGACGAGTTCATGGAGACGCTCGAGCGCATCGTCAACGGCGGCTCTGCCGTCGACCCCGCGCTGGTGAAGGAGCTGGTCGCCGCGCGCCGGGTCCACGATCCGCTCGACGTGCTGAGCCCGCGTGAGCGCGAAGTGCTCGCGCTCATGGCCGAGGGTAGGTCGAATGCCGGTATCGCGCATCTCCTCTGGGTGACTGAGGGCACCGTCGAGAAGCACGTACGGAGCATCCTCTCCAAGCTCCGGCTCCCGGAAAGCACCGAAGACCATCGCCGCGTGCTCGCCGTGATCACCTTCCTCGACGCGCACTAACCGGCGAGCCGCCGGATCGCGTCGGCCGAGAGCTCGGACTTGGGCACGAATCCGGCCGCCGGGGCACGTTCGATGAGGTCTGCGAAGTCGGTCTCCGCGTGCGTGGACACGAGGATCACGGTCGGGGCGCCACCGTCGATGGCGGCCAGCTCCCCGGCGACGTCGAAGCCGCTCTCGCCGCCCAGCTTGATGTCGACGAGGGCGACGTCCGGGCGCAGCTGACGCGCGCGCTGCACCGCATCAGCGCCATTCGACGCGACACCCGCCACCGTCAGGCCCTGGCGCTCGAGCAGCACCGTCGCCGCTTCGAGGAACGACGCGTTGTCGTCGACGATCAGGCATCGGAGGTTCACGGCCCCAGCGTGGCAGCTTCGAGCGCGCTCGGCATTGCGGCTACCCGGAAACTGCCCTCGTCGCCGGTCTGGTCTCCAGCTGGCCGGACCATGAGTTTCTGAGTGCTGTGTGGCTACGCGGCCAGCGGGGTGTCGGTGTCGAAGGGCCGCGCGGTGCGACCCCTGCCGGCGCTCTGTGAGGCCGCGTAGGCGTAGGGGTGGTGGAAGACGTCGAGCGCGCGCTCGCCATCCTGAACCGGCACCGAGAACGCGTCACCGGTCTTGGTGTCGCACACGGCCACCCAGATGCGCCCGTCACGCCCGCACCACATCAGGCGGACGTCGATTCCATCGGTGACACGGCTGTGCAGCTCGCGCACGGTCGCGGCGCCGCAGTCGTCCGGATGGGCCGAGCCGAAGTACTTGACGTTTGGATACAGCATCCGTTCGCCTCCTCTGCCGCCACATCGAGCGGTCCGCAGTGATGCGCAAACCATCGCGCTCATGACCCTCGCGGTCATCGCGGGCAGCGGCCATCTCGTCGCACGGCTACCCCTGCTCCTTGGGTTCCTGCTGGCTGCAACGGCCTGACAGCGAGTGGGTCGCGGGTTGGCGAGGCGTGACCCGTCCTGTACCGTCGTCGAGGTCGAGATCGGTGGGGTCGTCCGTGCAACGTGCGCGCTGTTCGTGGACCGGATCGGACAGGGCCCAACTCTGGTGACATGGGCACTTCGGCGTGGTCAACCCAGCAGCTCGCCGAGTTCGTGGTGGCCGTCTGCGCCGCGGGGAGCGAGACCTCGGCCGCGATCGCGGCGGTCGAACGAGCGGCTGAGGCGCTCGGCGCGGACGGGGCGGCCATCGTGTGCGGCAGTGAGGTCATCAGCGCGATCGGCGACCTCGATGGGACTGCGACCGCTGAGCTGGAGTGCTCCGGCGCGGCCGTGTCGCCGATGGCGGCATCGCTCGAGCATCCCTCGGGCGCGACGCTCGTGATCGCTCGAGGGGAGCCCCTGACGGGTGAGGAAGCCGAGCTGCTGCGAGGGATGGCCCGCGTGGCGTCCATGACGATGCGGACGCTGCGGGACGTCGACGACCAGCGCCCCGCCCGCGCGGGGCTTGAGCGGCTCGCGGGCGACGAGGCAGCGCTGCGCCGTGTCGCGACGCTCGGAGCTGACGCGACGCCGCCCGAGGACCTCTACGCCGCCGTCGCCAGCGAGATCGCGCATCGCCTGGGCGCCGACGCCGTGAAGGTGCTCCGATACGAGGCCGACGACACGGCGACGATCGTCGGCGGGTGGGCTGTACCGGGCATGCGCATCCGGGTCGGCGCCCGCCTGATTGTCGAGGGAGGAGGTCTGGCCGGAGCCGTCCTCCGTCGGCGGCGGCCTGTCCATGTCGAGCGCTTTGACGGGCCCCCCGGCTCGATCGCAAGCCACTTCCGCAGCCTCGGGCTTCGCTCCGGTGTCGCGAGCCCCGTCGTCGTCGAGAACGAGCTCTGGGGCGTCGCGATCGCTGCCTCGACGCGGCCGCAGGAGCTGCCCGCGGGAAGCGAGACACGCCTCGCGGAGTTCACCGAACTCGTCGCGACGGCGATCGCGAACGCCGAAGCGCGCACCGCGCTGCGGCGCGTCGCCGACGAGCAGGCGGCCCTGCGGCACCTGGCGACGCTCGTCGCTCGTGGCCGCCCGTCGAGCGTCGTGTTCACCGCGGTCGCCGAGAGTGTCGGACGTGTCGTCCTCGGAGCCGACGTCGCCCTGGTCGGCCGGTACGAGCCCCAGGATGCCATCGAGTTCGTGGGTGGCTGGAGCAGCGACGGCGACACCAGCTTCGTCGGGGTTCGCGTGCCTCTCGGCGGTCACAACGTGAGCACGCTCGTCTCTCAGCGGAACGAGCCTGCGCGCGTCGACCATCTCAGCCATGAAGCCGCCCCGGCGACCGCGCTGGCGCGCAACTGGGCGCGCTCCTCCGCCGGTGCGCCAATCAATGTCGAGGGGCAGCCCTGGGGGGTGATGATCGTGGCGTCGTCGCATCCGGACGGGCTCCCGCCCCGGGTGGAGTATCAGCTCGCCGACTTCACCGAGCTCGTCGCGACGGCGATCGCGAACACCCAGGCGCGGACCGAGCTTGGGACCGTCGCGGACGAGCAGGCCGCGCTGCGGCGCGTCGCGACGCTCGTCGCTCGTGACGCGCCCCCGGCGGAGGTCTTCGCGGCCGTCGCTGCGGAGTCGGGCGGGTTGTTCGCCGCCGACGAGACGGTTGTCGTCCGCTACGAGACCGACGCCACGGCGACGGCTGTGGGCGTCTGGAGCCGGAGCGGCGACCACACCGTCCTCGGCGCGCGGTTCCCGCTCGGCGGGGGAAACACGGTGACGGCGGCTGCGCGCGGGCCCGGCGCGCGGTCGGCTGTCGGCGCGCCGATCCTCGTGGAAGGTCGCCGCTGGGGTGCGCTGCAGGTAGCGAGTTCGCGCGAGGACGGCTTGTCCGCCGGCACCGAGGAGCGCCTGGCAGGCTTTGCAAAGCTGGCCGCGATCGCGATCGCCAACGCGCAGGGGCGTGAGGATCTGCAAGGAGTGGCCGATGAGCAGGCGGCGCTGCGGCGCGTCGCCACGCTCGTCGCGCGTGCCGCATCGCCGTCGGTCGTCTTCGCGGCCGTCGCCGAGGAGGTCGGGCGGCTCCTCTCGCCCGACCGCACGTTCATGGCCCGGTACCAGGAGGACGACACGGTGGCCATCATCGCCGCGTGGAGCGCGAGTGGTGCGCGGCTGCCGGTCGGAATCCGGCGCCCATTCGACGCGGGCAGCCTGGCCGCGCTCGTGCGCGTCACCGGGCGCCCGGCCCGGGTCGACCGCTTTCCCGACCGCCTGCGCCCGGCTGCGCTGGACCTGGGTCTGCGCTCCGGCGTCGCCGCGCCGATCACCGTCGAGGGCCGTCTCTGGGGTCTCATGGTGGTGGCCTCTGCAGGCGACGTGCCTGCGCCGCCCGGCACGGAGGAGCGTCTCGCCGACTTCACCGAGCTCGTCGCCACGGCGATCGCAAACGCGGAGACGCAGGCCGAGCTGACGGCGTCGCGCGCACGCATCCTCGCGACAGCGGACGAGACCAGGCGCAGGATCGAGCGCGACCTCCACGACGGCGCACAGCAGCGGCTCGTCACGCTCGCGCTGCAGCTGCGCGCCACGCAGGCAGCAGTCCCCGCCGAGCGCGCCGAGCTCGCGGAGGAGATCGACCGCGTCGCCGCCGGCTTCACGGACGCGCTCGACGAGTTGCGCGACTTCGCGCGCGGGATCCACCCGGCGGTCCTCGCCGCAGGCGGTCTCGGTCCGGCGCTCGGGGCGCTCGCCCGCCGGTCGGCAGTTCCGGTCGTGCTGGACGTGCGAACCACGGGTCGACTCCGTCAGCCGGTCGAGGTCGCGGCGTACTACGTCGTCTCCGAGGCGCTGACGAACGCCACCAAGTACGCGCAGGCGAGCAGCTTCGCCGTCGACGTGGCCGCGGGCGATGACGTGCTGCGCGTCCGGGTACGCGACGACGGCGTCGGCGGCGCCCGCTTCACTCGAGGATCCGGCCTCAGCGGGCTCAGGGACCGGGTCGAGGCGCTCGGCGGACGCATGGCGCTGCAGAGCGAGCCGGGCCAGGGCACGCTGCTCGCGGTCGAGCTTCCGCTCTCGGACGACGCAGCCGCAGCCGGGACCGGCTAGTCAAGGCCAGCGCTGCCGTCGGCGAGCGGGAGCCGGACCTGGACGAGCGTCTGCGCGCTGCGCGGGCGCTCGACGGAGATCCGGCCGCCGAGCGCCTCGACGCGATCCCTGAGGTCGGTCAGAACGGATCCGCGGGCCGACGCGGCGCCGTCGTCGCGTACCACGATGCGCAGGACTCCGTCGGTGGCCTCGACCTCGACTGTGACCGAGGACGCGGTCCCATGCTTGGCGGCGTCCGTGACCGCCTCGGAGACGACGTAGTACGCCGCGAGCTCGACCGCCTCCGGCAGGTCGGCCGCGGTGGCCACGCGCAGTTGAACGGGGATGGCAGACCGGCGGGCCAGCGTCTTCAGCGCCGGGCCGAGACCGCCTTCGGCAAGGATCGCCGGGTGGATACCGCGCGCGAAGTCGCGCAACTCCTCCAGCGCGTCCGTCAGCCCCGAGGCGACCCGGTCCAGCTCCGCCGCGATTTCGTCGAGATCCGGCGGGACCGCCGCCTGCGCGGCGCGCACCTGGAGCGCGAGCGTGACGAGCCGCTGCTGTGCGCCGTCGTGGAGGTCGCGCTCGATCCTGCGCCGCGCCTCGTCGGCGCCGGCGACGATCCGTGCGCGCGACGCCGTCAGCTCGGCCTGCGCGTTGGCGTTCGCGATCGCGGTCGCCAGAATCTCGGTGAACTCGGCCAGGCGCATCTCGGTGCCCGGCCGCAGCGGCTCCTCGCCCGTCGTGTCGACGCCGATCACTCCCCACAGGCGACCCCCGACGGTGATCGGCGCAGCGACACCGGAGCGCAGGCCGAGGCCCGGAGCAGTCTCGGGCACGTGGTCGGGACGCGGTGCCGGTCGCGCCGGATCCCCGGTCTCGCTCACGAGCGCGCTCGCGCTGCCTGCGCCGAACGGTCGGAGGTCTCCGTCCCGCACGCGCTCACCGCTCGCGCTCCACGCGGCGACCTTCGTCACCGTGCGGCCCACGTAGCGTTCGACGTATGCCCGCTCGGCGGAGAGCAGCCGGCCGACCTCCTCCGCCACGCCCGCGAAGACCACGGATGGCGGCGCGGCCTGCGCGACGAGCGTCGCAACGCGCCGCAGCGCCGCCTGCTCGGCGGCCGCTTCGAGTAGATCCGCGCGCGTCTGCGCGTTCGCGATCGCGATCGCCGCGAGCTCGGCGAAGTCCGCGAGGCGCTCCTCGGTCCCGGGCGGCAACCCTGCCTCGCGAGAGCTCGCCACCTGCAGGGAGCCCCAAAGCCGGTTCTCGACGAAGAGCGGCACGCCGATGGCCGATCGCAGGCCGGCCCCGCGTGCAATCGACGTCACCTCGCCGGAGTCGGCGGCGGCGTAACGGTCGATCCGCGCCGGGCGACCGGTCTCGAACACGAGCGTGCTCACGTTGTGGCCACCGAGAGCCGCCGTGGTTCCTTCGGTGGATGGGCCTGCGCTGTTCCAGGAGCCGACCGAGGTGAAGGCTCCGCCGGAGTCGTACCGGACGACACCCGTCGCGTCGGCGGCGAACAGCCTGCCCGTCTCGTAGGCGACCACCGCGAAGACCGCCTCCGGCGGCTCGTCCCGAGCGACCAGCGTCGCCACGCGTCGCAGCGCGGCCTGCTCCGCGGCGAGCCTGCCCAGCTCCCCGCGCGCCTGGGTGTTCGCGATCGCGGTGGCAGCGAGATCGGTGAACGCGGCGAGGCGGCCCTCGATGCCGGCGGGGAGCCCGTGCTCGTGCGTCGATGCGACGATCATCACCCCCCAGATCCGGCCCTCGACGCTGATCGGCGCGCCGGCCGACGAGCGTACGCCAACGTCGCGTGCGTCTGCGTTCAAGGCGGCATCGGGGTCATCGGTCAGGTCATCGACGCGCGCGGGCTCGCCACGCTCGAAGACGAGCGTGGTCACGTTGTGACCTCCGACGTCCATGCGCTCGCCGACGAAGGTTGTCGGGCCGGCCCGGCTCCAGCCACCTACGACTTCGAACGAGCGATCGGGGTTGTAGCAGCTGACCAGTGCCAGGTCGGCTGCTACAAGGAGGTTCCCGACCTCCTCGGCGACCGCGGCGAACACCTCGGCGGGCGGCGCGCCACGCGCGACCGATATCGCCACGCGCCGCAGCGCCGCCTGCTCGTCGGCGACCGCGCGCAACTCCGCTCGTGCCAGGGCGTTCGCGATAACCGTCGCGACGAGCTCGATGAACGCCGTGATGCGGTCCTCCACCACGGACTCCAGCGTCAACGGCTCCTGCGGCGGCCTCCCCGGCCCGGTCAGCGCGGCGATCACCACGCCCCAAAGCCGCCCTCCGACCAGGATCGGGCCGCCGCTGGCGAACAGCACACCGGCGCGCCTCAGGGACTCGGCGACCGACCCGCGCGGGCCGTCGACCCGAGCGGCGCGCGCCGGCCGGCCGGTCCGCCGGACGTACACCGCGACGCCGTCACCCGCGACCACGAAGCGCCTCCCGACCGGGAGGTGCTCCTCGGGATCGCCCCAGCCGCCTACGACGGTCGCGCAGTCGTCCGGCTCGTAGCGAAGCACCTTCACGATGTCCACCCGTGACAGCAGCGCGAGCTCCTCGGCAACCGCGGAGAAGACCTCCTCCGGCGAGGCCACGTCGGCCACGAGCGTCGCGAGCCGGCGCAGCGCCGCCTGCTCGCCCGCGAACCGCTCGAGCTCGTCGGCCGCTGTGCGCTCGTCGCCGATGACGCGCAGCATCCGCAACCTCGTGGAAGCGGCGCGCGCCATCGCGCGCAGCAGACCCTCCTCGTCGCGCTCGAGGGGATCCTGGCGCGCGACCACGAGCGTCGCGCCGCGCGGGTGCTCAAGCGCAACCGCCGCCGCAGCGCGTATACCGACGCCCTGTATGTGGAGCCGGGAGCCTGCGTCGCCGGGCCGCACGCGCTCGAGCTCGTCGAGTCGCGGACGGCCTTCCGGGTGGCCGGCCGCAGCGACCAGCTCCCCGCCGCAGACGATCACGGCCGCGTCGGCGCCGAGCGCCTGCGCCGCCCCATCGACCACCGCGGTGGCGGCGGATGTCTCGCTCTCAGCTGCGAGGACGGCCGCCAGGAATTCGGCGAGCTCGTGCGCGCCGCTCACTTGAGCGACGTCCAGGCGAAGTCCCAGGCCCCGGTCACCTGGTTCGCGACGCCGTTGACGTTCTTCGACTCGATCAACGGCCACTTGTCCCACAGCCACGGCACCGCGGGCGCCTGCGCGGTGACGAGCTTGTCGACGTCGGCCCAGGCCGTGGCACGCGCTTCCGGGTCCGTGAGGAGCTTGGCCCTGTCAATGGCCCGATTGACGGACGGCACGTCGAGCTGTGAGAAGTTCAGGCTGCCCTGCGGCGAGATGCTCTCGCCGTTGAACGTTGGGTCGAGCATCGATTGGCCGTCGGCGAAGTCCTTGCCGTACGTGATCGGGCAGACCGCAACCTTCGCCGCCGGGACCCCGCAGAACTTCGTGTACATCGTGCTCTTGCTGAGGATGCGGAGCGTCACCCTGAAGCCGAGCTTCTCGAGGTTCGCCTTGGCGATCTGAGCCTCGTTGGGCTCGCTGCCCTCGTTGGATCCCACCTCCAGGAGGTTCGCGTTGCCCGTGTACCTGCCGGAGGGATAGCCGGCCCGCTTCATGTACTCGCCAGCGAGCTTCATGTTCGGCTTCCCGGTCGCGTTCAGGAAATCGAGACCCGGTCCCTTCACCCCGCCTGCCTGGTCGAAGCCGGCGACACCAGGGACGAGGAAGTGGGTCGCGATGTCGCCGACCAACTGGCCGCCGCGGGCAAGCCGCAGTGCGTTGCGGTCGAAGCCCGCGATGACCGCTCTGCGCACGTTGAGGTTGTCGAACGGCTTGATCTTGGTGTTCAACGCGAGGTATCGCACGGTGGAGCCCGGGACGATCAGGAGCTGGTTCTTGTAGTTCGTGGTGGCCTTCTCGAGGATCGGCGGTGGCGGGGTCCAGTCGCCGTTGACCATGCTCCGCCCGGCCAGGACGCGCCGCGAGGCGAGCGTCGCGTCCTGGTTGCCCTCGAGGATCTCGATGTCATCGAGGTAGGCGGGCTTGAAGTCGGTCGATCTGTCCCAGTTCGGGTTGCGCACCAGGTTGATGCGCTTGCCAGGCTCGTAGCCGGTCGCTCTCCCGGACGAATCCTGCTCGATCATGTAGGGCCCCGTCGCGACCTGGTGCTCGCCGTAGCTGTTCGGGTTCTGCCGGTCGAACTTGGCCGCGTACTCCTGCGGCACCGGCGCAGTCAGCTCCATCCCCAGCGCCCCAGCGGCCAGGACGCCGCCACTCCCTTTGCTGAGATGGAAGACGATCGTCTGGTCATCGGGAGTCGTGATGCCCTCGTCGAGCATCGTGCCCGGCTTCGCACCGGCCTTGGCGCCGACGATGTCGCCGAAGTATGCGGCCGCGTACGGGTTTGGGACGGTGCTGAAGAAGGCGCGTTCGACCGCATACTTGACGTCCTTGGAGGTCACTTCGCGGTTGACCGGCGGCGAGAACCTGACGCCCTTGCGGATTCTCACCGTGACGGTCCTGCCGTCCGACGACACCACGGGCGGGCCCGTCGCAAGGTCGGGGACCATGTGGACGCTGTCGTTCGGCTTATACCCGTACAACGCGCGCTGCGTCGCAAGGCAGACCTTGACACCGTTCGAATAGGCACTGCCGCAATCGATGGAGTCGACGTCCCCGCTCCAGAGGGAGGTCAGCGTGCCTCCCGCCCTGCCACTCACGAGGCTCGCGTCGACCGTCTTCGTCGCGGTGCCATGCCCCGTGGTGCCGCCCCCACACGCCACGACACCGAGCGTCGAGGCAGTGGCGAACGCGGCGACAACGGTACGCACGGGGCGTGGCATCGGGTCCGTCCTCCTCGGCCGGTCCCCTCCGTTTCAGGAAGCCTCCGGGACCAGCGCCGTCATCGTAGCGATCCGACGAGGCACAGTCAGCCTGATTGCGCCTACGCTGCGAGCGCCTCCTGTCGGAGGTTCACCGGGACGAGCCGGCGGGACACGCGCCCCTCGACGGCCTCCATGCAGGACGCCACGAAGGCGTCAACCACGGGGGACGCGATCCGGGATGAGCACGCCACCTCGAACCGGAAGGTGGGCGCCTGCTCCAGCGGCCGCAGCACCACCCGCGGGCCCGGGTCGACGGACCCGGAGGCGACCACGGCGATCGCGCTGCCCGCGTGCACGGGCGTCAGCATCGCGGGCCCGTAGCCCGACGCCTGCAACCGGTGGCGGACGCCGAGCGTCTCGAGGATGCAGCTCACCCGCCCGTCGTAGATGGAGCCATCGCGCTCTCCGCTCACTGCGACCACGACTCCGTCGAGGTCGCCGGCGCAAATGCGCTCGTGTCGTGCCAGTCGGTGACGCGGGCTCATCGCCACCTGCGCCGTCGCCTCGTGCAGCAGACGCGAGTGCACTCCAGGAGCGACGACTGGCCCGAGCACGATGGCCGCGTCCAGACGGCTGTCGAGCAGGTCGCGCAGCAGCGTGTCGGACTGCGCCTCGCGGACGGTGATCTCCACGCCAGGCCGCTCCGTGGAGAACGGGCCGATCAGCGTGGGCCAGAGATCACCGCGTGCCTGGGTGCTCAGGCCGATCCGCAGGTGGCCGATCAAGCCGGCGCGAGCGTCACGGGCGGTGGCGAGCGCCTCATCGGCGGCCGCGATCGCGACGCGTGCCCTGTCCAGGAAGATGTGACCGGCGTCGGTCAGCGCGCCGCCGCGGCTCAGGCGCACGAACAGCTCGACGCCGAGTTCGCGCTCGAGCGCGCGGATTTGCTGCGACAGCCCCGGCTGGGCGATCCACAGCCGCTCTGCCGCACGCGTGAAGCTCTCCTCCTCGGCGACGGCGACGAAGTAGCGCAGGTGTCGGAGTTCCATGATCGTGGCCCTCATGCCGCCCGGCCGAGCACGAGGTCGCAGCAGTACGCCGCGAGCTCGCAGGCGGCCAGCCGCTCGTCCTCCAGCGCCTTCACGTGCTGGTCGTACATCGCTCTGCGCGCGTCCTCGGGTGCGGTACAGACCTCGTCCCAGGTCGCCCAGACCTCGTCGGCCGCCGAGCGCCAGGCGCTCCACGCTTTTGCTCTGCGATCAAAGCGCGTGCGCAGCTCGGACACCACCGCGAGCGACTGTTTGCGTCCTACTTCATCAGACATGGGGAGCCTCCTTGATGCGTGCTTTGGCTGTCTCGCAGGATCGGTGATGCGTCTGCAGCGTCGCCGGCGCCTCGGCCGAGCTCGGCGGCGAGCTGGGAGCGTGAGGTGATGTCGAGCTTGCGGTAGGTGCTGGTGAGATGGACTTCCACGGTTCTGGTGGTGACGAAGAGGGTCTGAGCGATCTCGCGGTTGGTCAGGCCATCGGCGGCCATCTGGGCGACGCGGCGTTCACTGGGAGTGAGCGATGCGACGCCGCTGAGCGAGATCCGCCGGGGGCGCGCGCCGGTCGCAAGCAGCTCGGTCTCGGCGCGCCTGGCGAGTGGCGCGGCGCCGCAGAGGGTTGCCAGCTCGAGCGCGTGGCGAAGCTGGTCGCGGCCCTTGGCGCGGTGCTTGGCTCTGCGCAGCGCCGCTCCGAGCTCGGTGCGCGCCTTGGCGTGCTCGAGCCGCGCCGGGGAGCCGTCGAGCACCTGCACGGCCTGCTCGAGCAGCGCGAGTCCCGCTCGCCCGCCCTGCACCACGCCCGCGGCTCGCAGGGCCGCGCCGAGCGCGCGTGGCGCGCCCCAGGTGCGCGCGAGCTCGAGCCCTTCGCACGCCAGCCGCTGGGCCTCGTCTCGTTCGCCGAGATGCAGGAGCCCAAGCGCGGCCTGCGAGCGCCAGGCCACGAACGCGGGATTGCCTGCGCCGATCGCCTCAAGGCCACGGCCCACGGCGAGCAGCTCACGGACACCGCCGGCGAGGTCGCCGCGCAGCAGGCGATGGCGTGCACGGCTGTCGCGCAGCATGAGCAGGGGCTCGCCGTCTCGGAGTGCCGGTTCGCGCGCACCCGCTTCGGCCAGCGCGAGGGCGGCGTCGTCGAGTCGGCCCTGCTCCATCAGGGCATCGGCGAGCAGGACGGCCGGGAGCACCGAGAATCGCCATGGTGTCCCGCCGGCTTCACCCCCCAATGCTTCCCGGCACTCGGCCTCGGCTTCGCTCAGCTCGCCTCGCCACACGAGGGTCTGCGCGCGGTAGCACTTCGCGGCGGCGAAGATCCTGATCGAACCGCGCAGGCGTGCCTCCGCGAGCGCGTCGTCGTAGATCGCCAGCGCCTCATCGAGGTCCGCCATCGCGAGCACGCCGGCGGGCAGAATGAAGGCCACGTCGGGAATGTCCCGCGTGACGGGCGTCCGGTCGGCGAGCGCCCGACGCGCGAGCGGGACGACCGCCTGGGCCGGAACTCCGGAGCGCGCGTCGTGGTGGGCGAGCAGGGCGAGCAGCAGCCGCTCGCCGACCGTATCGCCGGCGGGCCGGCGGCGGACATTCTCGAGGCGCTCGCGAGCGTCGGGATAGCGTGCCGTCTCGAGCAGGCCGCAGTCGATCAACCCGGCGTCGCGCAGGCGCTCCAACTCGCCATCGGCGCGGTCGAGCCCGTCGAGCGCGTGCGTGTACACCGTGACCGCCTCATCGACGCGCGCGAGAACGGTCAGCTGGCGGGCGAGCGTGAGCGCGGTCGTGGCTCTGCGGACGGGGTCCTCGAGCAGCACGTGCGCCTCACCGAGGTGCTCGACCGCGGCGTCACCGCTCACCAGCACTTCCAGGGAGCCCAGCTCGAGCAGCACCGCGGCGCGCACGGCGCCGGCGGGTGACTCGCTGAGCGCGCGGCGCAGGTAGGCGATCGCGCTCGCGGCTGCACCGCGCGAGCCCGCCCTGCGCGCTGCCTCGCGCAGCACCGCGACCGCGCGTGAATCGCCGGCCGGAGAGCTGCGCAGCAGGTGCGCAGCGATTCGTTCCGGCTCAGCTCCCGCCTCGTCGAGCAGTCGTACAGCACGGGCGTGTGTGCTGTCGCGCTCGGCGGGACTGAGCGCCTCGTAGACAGCCTCTCGAATCATCGGATGCACGAACCCCAGTGGCGGCTGCGGGCGCAGGATGTCGACCCGGGCCAGCGCGCCGGTCGCCTCTACGGCGGCCTGCTCGTCGAGGTCGGCGAGCGCGGCGGCCTGCAGGGCCTCGGTGTCGTCGCCCAACACGGCGACCGCCCGCGCCAGCCTCGTCGCCTCCGGGGTGAGCCGCGCCAGGCGGACCGAGACGGTCCGCGAGCCGGCGCGTGCCTCCAGCTCGCGCAGGCGCGCCACGTGCTCCTCGGTCGGGGCCAACCCCTCGTCGGCGATCGCGTGTACGAGCTCGCGCAACAGCAGCGGATTTCCACCCGTCTCCTCGTGGCAGGCGCCACAGAAAGCGTCGTCGGCCTCGGGGGAGAGGTGCTCGCGCACGAGGCGTGCGGCGGCCGTCGGGCTCAGCGGAGCGGGCCGCACGAGAAGCGCGAGCGGGTCGCAGACGACCTGGCCGACGAGCCCGGGTTCCGCTCCCGGCTCGCCGAGCCGCGAACCGACGACCAGCAGGACGCCGAGGCTCTCCATCCGCGGCAGCAGGTACGCGAGCCAGCGCAACGAGGGCGGATCGCACCAGTCGAGATCATCGACCGCAAGCAGCAGCGGCCCGCGAGCGGCGACGTTGGCCGCCAGCCAGTACAGGCCGTGCAGCGTCGCCAGCGACGAGTCGGCGGCCGACGCACCCGTCATCGTGGCCGGATCGAACAGAGGGGTCGCCAGACCCGCCGCGCCCGCGAACAGCTCGTCGCGCTCCGCCGCCGGCAGGCAGGCGAGCAGGGGCTCGAACAGCTGCCGCACCACGCCGTAGGAGAATGAGCATTCGAGCTCGGAGCCGCGCGCAGCCAGCACCCGCATCCCCGCCGCCTCACCCAGCGCCCGCGCCTCGACGATCAATGCCGTCTTGCCGATCCCCGACGGGCCCTCGATCGCCAGCAGCCGGCCTCCGTCGGGGGCGGCACCGATCAGGGCTTCAATGGTGGCCAGCTCGACGTCGCGCTCGAACAGCCCAGCCGAGAGACGGTACGTGGGGTCTGCAAGCGTCGCGCTGCTCATCTGCTGCTCCTCGCCGGTGGAGTTCGAACGCCATGCTGCCCACCGGCCGGGCTCCTGTCATCGACACCACCAGCAATCCGCCTCCCCTGCCGGCTGGTGTCGCGGCATTCCCGCCAGCAGGAATGGTGTCGGCGGAGGGTGGACCGCTGTCAGGCCCTCGAACTCTGAGGCTCGGGCCCGGGTTGCCACCCAGGCTCGGGTGTCCACGCGCCGCGGCTCCCAGTCGGCGACTGGCGGGGCGTCCCCGAGACGGAGCGCAGACAGCCGAGCGGGCTCTCGCACGCGACGCAGCGCGGCTGTTCGATATGCCACGCCGCGGCGTACTGCGCGATCGCGCAGCGCGGGCACTTGAGCATCGGCATTCGGCGATGGTGCTCGAACGAGCCGGTGGTTCGCATCGTGGACCACCACGGACCCTCCCCGAAGTCCTTGGCCGCCGGGGGCCGCAGCCGCGGGCGCAAACACTTCGGATCGGACCCGGGTGGGCCCACGATGCGGGGCCGGTCTCGCCGCGGAACCATGGGCGAACATGAACGACCTGACCAGCACGTTCGTGCGGCAGCGCGAGCGCTTGAACGAGGTCATCGGCGTGCTTGCGAAGTATGGGTTCGCTCGCTTCGTCGAACACGGCCACGGGATTCCGCAGGTGACCGCTGCCGTCGCCGGGCGCATCGGCGATCCCACGCTCCTTCAGGAGTCGAGTGGCGAGCGCCTGCGAGGTGCGCTGACGGAGCTCGGGACCACGTGGATCAAGTTCGGGCAGATGCTCAGCACGCGCCCTGACCTCGTCGGCGCGGACGTGGCGGCCGAGCTCGAGAAGCTGCGGGCCGACGTCCCGCCCGACCCGCCCGGCATCGCCAAGCGGCTCGTCGAGAGCGAGCTCGGCGGCTCGGTCGACGCGCTCTATGGCTCGTTCGAGTCCGAGGCGTTCGCGTCGGGCTCGGTGGCGCAGGTTCACCGTGCGACGCTCAAGGATGGAACCGCCGTGGCCGTCAAGGTGATGCACGACGGCGCCGACCGCAAGATCCGCTCCGACCTTGAGCTGATGGAGGCGCTCGCGCGCTACCTCGAGGAGCAGGACGCGGAGATCGTCCGATACCGCCCGACGGTGCTGGTGGGCGAGTTCGAGCAGATGATGCGCGTCGCGATCGACCTCGGCCAGGAGCTCTCGAACCTTCAACGCTTCCAGGCCAACTTCGCCGATGAACAGGATGTCGTCATCCCGCAGCCGTACCCGGACATGTCGGGTACCCGCGTCCTGACGATGGCGATGGTCGAGGGAGCGAGGTTCACCGACCGTGCGAGCATCGAGGCGGTCGGCTGGGATGTCGACGTCCTGGTGCGCCGAGCCGTCGAGATCTACCTGGAGATGATCTTCCGTGACGGGCTGTATCACGCCGATCCGCACCCGGGCAACTTCCTGCTGCCGGACAGCGAGCACCTGGCGATCCTGGACTTCGGCGACGTCGGTCGCGTGTCCAACACCCGTCGACGCCAGCTGGAGTCGATGGTCATCGCGATCGGCACGCGGAATGTGGATGCGCTGACCGACGTCATCCTCGAGATGACGACGCCGCCCGCCGACATGGTCATCGAAGGATTGAACGATGACGTCGATACGTGGCTGAACCGCTACCTGATGGTGGGCGTCGGCCAGATCGACATGGCCGGCGCTATTCGGAGCGCCACGCAGCTCATGCGCGACCACGGACTGGTGCTGCCCGCCGACCTGGCGCTGCTGTTCCGCGTGCTCCTGCTGTTGCAGGGCCTGGGGCGCGGCGTGGGAACCGAGGTTCGCCTCACCGAGCTGCTGACACCGTATGTCCACCAGATGATGTCCCTGCGGTACGACCCCCGGCACCTGGCCCGGCAGGCCGCGCGCGTGGCCGGCAAGTATGAGCGGCTGGTCGCGGAGTTCCCGGAGGACGTGCAGGCGATCCTCGCGCAGATCCGCAGCGGCAAACTCGGCGTCGACTTCCGCGTGCATGATGCCGACGGGCGGGTCGATCAGCTCGTCGACGGCCTGATCGCGGCCTCGTCCATCCTCGCCTCCGCGCAGCTCCTCTCGCGTGACACGCGGCCGACCGTCGCCGGCTTCTCGCTTCCGGGGGCCGTGGCCGCCGGCGTCGGCGTCATCACCTGGCAGCGGCTGGCCGCTGGGCGGTCTGGTCACCCCACGATGGTCGCCCGTGCACGACGGCTGGCCCGCATGCGCGCCACGTCCTGACCGCGTCCTGACCGCCGCCGGGCCGCGGCATTTGCCCCGCCGGGCCGCGGCATTCGCCCCGTCACGTCACGTCTCCCGGCCTGCGCCACGCAGCAGAAGCGTGTCGAGGCCGCGCGTGAGGCCGACGAGGTGCGGTGCCCAGGGTCCCGGCAACGTACGGCTCGGGAGTGCTGCCCGCGACGTCGGCGCCTCGTGCCTCGCGAGGACCGCGGAGATCCTCGATGGGGTATCCGAGCTCCGGCCGACGGATCTCGGACAGGCGCTCGGGCCGACATTACGGGCCGACATTACGGCAGCTGGCGTGCCGCCAGGAGTGCCGCGGCCTGGCACACCGCGGCCGTCAGCGAGAAGTTCCCGGCAGCCACGATCCCGCGGGCTGCTTCATCGATGTCGTTGAAATCCGCAGCCGTGAGTCCCGACGTGCCGATGACGACGCAGACGCCGGCTTCGATCGCCGCCAGCGCGTTCTCCCTGACCACCGTGACGGAGGTGCAGTCGATGAGCACGTCGATCCCGTCGAGTGCCTCGGGCACGGTCGCGTAGACCGGGACACCGAGAGGCTTCTCGCCGAAAGGCGAGGTCGGGCGCGTCCAGAACGCCACGCACCAGCGCCTGCCCGGCCCACCCGGTGGCCCCTGCTATGCAGACCGACAACTGCTTGCTCTGCTGCATCGGCCCGACTCTCCTCTCATCGCCACGATCGCCGCACGCCCTGCGCCTCCATCAGGCGACGGCGGCCAGGGCCGGTCTGATCGTCGATCCTGCCGGCTCGACGCGGGCAGTCGCGATCCGGCAGAGCTCGCGGAGCGCAGGTGCCGGCGTCTCATCGCGGCAGAGCAGTTCGAAATGCAGATGCCGAGACGGATCGAGCGGACGGACGATCAGCTCGCCCGGCACTCTTCCGGTCATCGTCGTGAGCGCGACCGCCGTGCCCTCGGAGACGGCCGCAAACAACGAATTCCCCGGGCCGCCGCGCTCGAGCACCGGCGTGACTCCGAGATCCAGGAGGGTCTCGGTGACCGCGCGGTCGTATCCGGCACCGTCGCGGTGACCCGTGACCACGACGTGCTCGTCCCGCAGGTCGTGCGCCCCGACCGCCCCGGGGCGGGCCAGCCGATGGCCCGGCCCCACAAGCACGCCCCAGGGTGCGCATCCGAGGCGCAGACGCTGCAGCCTGGACGACGCGAACGTCGATGGTGAGAGAAGGACGTCGAGGCGCCCCTCGAGCACGTCGCGCAGCAGCGTCCCGCCGTGAGACTCCACGACCGTGATCTCCACCTGCGGGCGTTCCCGCCCGAAGGCGTCGAGCAGCGAGGACTCAAGCGGCCACCGCGCACCCGTCGCGATCCCGATCCGCAGGGTCCCGACCAACCCGGCCTGGATGTCGCTGCCCGTGGCGCATGCGTGGTCAGCTGCCGCGAGCGCAGCTCGCGCACGCCCGAGGAGGAGCTCCCCCGCGTCGGTGAGGTTCACCCCGCGCGCGTGACGCTCGAAGAGCTGGGTTTTCAGTTCGGTCTCCAATTGCCGAATCTGGGCCGACAGGCCGGGCTGAGCGACCCACAACCGCTCGCCGGCGCGCGTAAAGCTGCCCTCTTCGGCGATTGCGACGAAATAGCGCAGATGACGAAGTTCCATGAGTTCCACGCGGCATCCGGTACGTGTCTCGTCCTAGTACTCGACGCGGACGCGGTCGTCGACGTGGGTGACTCCCGGAGCCGCCCAGGCGGCAAGCAGGGCCTCGTCGTGCTCTGCCCACGAGCCGACGGCGCCCTCGACCGACCCGTCGTTGACCTCGGCGTCGACCGTCACCGGCACGAGGCTGTCCAACATGAGCACCCGCAGCGCATCAGCGCGCAGGTCGGCGTCCTCTCGACTGTCGAGGAGTCTCACCTGGAGCTCGTTGTTCACCGCCGTCACGCCGAAGACCCGCTGGGCGGCCTTCCTCGCCTCCTGCTTCTCACGGAAGCTCCCGACGGTCCCGCGCAGCGTGATCACTCCGCCGTTCGCCCCGATGGCGATCGCGTCGCTGTCGACCTTCGGATCCCACAGCAGCTCTTCGCTGACGTTCCCCATCAACGTGCCGTCCGACATCTCCGTCTCCTTCGCGGTTGGTGAGTCGCCAGCAATGCTTGCGAGGCGCGAGCGCGTTCGCATCGTGGGCATCCCCGAATCCGATCCGCAGTGTTCTGGCCCGACCACCATCGGTCGGGCTCGGCTGACGTCTGCGGCGACGAGGCGGGCGAGCTGTAACGCCTCCGTCTCATAGCTCCGCTTGACGTTTCGAACGGTTCGGCGGTCGTGGCCAGCACCCCCCTCGGCGTGCTGCTCGGTGTCGACCCGTGGAACTTCGAGCGCGAGCGCCGACTGAGGACAGCTCGCAGCATGCTTGAGCAGAACGGGGCGTCTACACCAACATCTTCGTCCCGATTCCCGAAATCCAGCGCATTATCGAGAATCCGCTCGTTCAGGGTGCCTCGCTCGCCGGAAGCGAGCGCGCCGGCGCGAGCGTCGCGGAGATGAGCGGACACAACCTCAAGAAGTCGGTGCTCGAGCTCGGGGGCAGCGACCCGTTCATCGTCCTCGACGGCGAATACCTCGACGAGACGATCACCGCGGCAGTCGCCGGTCGGATGGCCAACACCGGGCAGAGCTGCGTCGCCTCGAAGCGGTTCATCGTGCTGGAGCCGTGGTTCGATCACTTCGTCGATGGGATGCACGAGCGCTTCGCCGCGCTCCAGCCCGGTGACCCGTTCGACCCAGCGACCACGCTGGGTCCGGTCTCTTCAGAGCGCGCGGCCGACGGTCTGATCGAGCAGGTCGGTGACGCCGTCGGCAAGGGCGCCACGTCGTCACCGGCGGCGCTCGGATCGCGCGCCCGGGCGCGTTCGTGGAACCGACCATCCTCACGGGAGTGACGCCGGACATGTGTGGATTAACAGTCCGACGTCGACCCAGGCGGATCTGCCGTTCGGAGGTATCAAGCGCTCGGGCTTCGGTCGCGAGCTGTCCGAGCTCGGAATGCACGAGTTTGCGAACCACAAACTCATCCGCACGTTGCCGCCCCGAGGGGCCTGAAGATGCCGCACCGTGCGAGCGCCGTGAGCAGTCCCCGGTCGGGCGACGGCGCATGCCGGGCTCACACGAGCGTGAATGCCACCGCCAGCAGGCTTGCGACGCCTGCCTGCACCGACGAGGACGGCCTCGGCAGCCGTGCGCGAGGCATCCTCGGACTGCGCCATTCGAGCGGTCGCGCCGGCGTCTGCGTCGAAGATGTGCAGCCACACCGACGAGACGAACACCATGCCCGCGGAAGACGAACACCATGCCCGCGGTGTCCATGACGACGCGTCGGGCTGCCATTGTCAGACCAGACGGCGGGACAGCCTGGCCAGTGCCAGGCGGAGTGCGCCGCTGACCTCGTGCAACTGCCCCTGCGCGGCATTGATCCGGTACTGGGTCAGGCGCAGCTGGCGCAGGCGGGTGCCCGGGTCGCGCTCGGCCGCGGCGGCGGCGAGCATCGCTTCGATCCGGTCGGTTTCACGAACCAGATCGCGCAGTCGTCGCTCTGCCGACCTGACGTTCGCCCGCGTGGGGGTGCCTGCGCTCTGCTCGCGAGCGAGTACGTCGCGTGCACGTCCAGCGCGGCTCGTCAGGCGCTCGCGGTCCGACCGTCCTCGTCGCTCGAGGATGAAGAACATGCGGTCGCGAGGGTCAGGAGGCGCTGCGCTCACGCGGCGAGCGAGGTCCGCTCGGCGAGGGCCCGCAGTCGGCGCAGTCCTTCGGCCTCGAGCTGCCGGCTGCGCTCCGCGGTGATGCCCAGCACCTGTCCGATCTGCTGGTGGGTCTGAGGCGCCCCGCCCTCGAGGCCGAAGCGGAGCTCGATCACGCGCCGGACACGTTCGCACAGGCACGCGAGGGCGGCGCCGAGCTCGCGCCTCGCCTCGGCACGGTCGAACGCGAGCGTGACCTCGGGCGCCCGCGGATCGGCGAGGAACTCGACCAGCGGCGTCTCACTGTCCGCGACGGGTGCGTCGAGCGACGCCACCACATGAGGCGCGGATCGCAGCCGCTCGACGCGTCGCAGCGAGAGCCCCGTGAGCGTTGCCAGGGCGTCGGAGTCGGGCCGTGGGCTTCCGTGCGCCGAGAGCTCCCGCTCGGCCCGGGCGATGGCCGCGAGCGCGCGGCGTCCCTCTCGGGGCAGCCGGATCGACGGAGCTGCATTGATCGCTCCCAGCATCGAGCGGCGCACCCACCAGGTCGCGTACGTCGAAAGGCGATGACCAAGACTGGGGTCGAAGCCGTCCAACGCGCGCATCAGACCCATCATTCCCTCCTGGACAAGGTCCGCGTGGGGGACGCCACGCCCGCGGTACGCGCGCGCGAGTCCCACCACCAGCCGCACGTTGCCCTCGATCAGGCGATCGCGGGCCTTCACGTCGCCGTCGGCCGCGAGCCGCGCGAGCTGGCGTTCCTCTTCGGCGGCCAGCGGGGGGCGCCGCAATGCCCTGTTGAACGCGCCGCCGAGCGAATCGTCGCCGGCGGGCATGCGGATGGCTGCTTCGTTGCCGTGCATCGTTCCAAGCTAAGCCGTGACGAGCGATAGAGCTAGACGGCCTGTCCTGCGTCGTATCGACATCACGACTGGGAGCGTGCGCCTCATGCCCCTGCCCTGCCCGAGGTGATAGTGCGGGCATCGTCGGATGCCGCGAGCCCCCCGACGAGCAGCAGGAAGCCGCCGATCGGCGCGACGAACGGACCCACGTCCACCGACGCCCCGCCGGCCGGCGTGACGAACATCGTGACGACGCTGTACAGCATGACGGCAAAGCCCGCCACGGCGGCGACGACGCCGCCGGCGCGCTCCTCGGCGGGGGTGAGCGCGAACGAGAGGACCCCGATCACCGCGACGGCGAGGACCAGCCACGCGGCGAGGTCTCGGGTATGCCAGAGGGAGAGGCCGACCCAGGAGCTCCCGGCCGCGCTGCTCATCCACGCCGAGTACCAGGACAGGCCGGTCGCCACGAGGACCGTGAGCCCTCCGACGATGCCGATGATCCGATCGCCCTTCAGGTCCTGCACTGCGGTCGCGACGAGGGCGCGCGACGGGGCGGCGCGGGTCTCGTGGGGTTGACGGGTGTTGGCAGCCATGACATGGATCTCCGTTTCGGTGTCGTTTGGGCCCGCTGGTGGCACGGCGCCTGGCGTCCAAGCATTTCGGCTGCCCGCGCGAGATCAACCAAGTCTGAGACCGGGGGGACATGCGGGTAGAAGGCGTACGTCTCGCCGGCTTCCGTGCACGTCTTGGCTGCTGCGGCGACGCGGCCCCACACCGGGGACATGTTCACCTTCACGGCATCTCTCTCCCGCGGTCAGGCTGCGCTGCGTGGCCTGGCCGCCGCGATCGTGGGCTTCGTCTTCATCGTCTGGCCGGGAATCTCGATCGGCACGGCGGCGGT
>Ga0335070_10001248_pt1 | contig 29261 bp, 33 predicted proteins | sample Lox_Sample_13_FD_206722 | JGI IMG/M metagenome (GOLD analysis project Ga0335070, IMG submission 206722) | Soil microbial communities from Loxahatchee National Wildlife Refuge, Florida, United States - Lox_Sample_1.3 | ecosystem: Environmental > Terrestrial > Soil > Wetlands | place: USA...
CGCTCTGCCGCCGGCGAATGCCGCTGTGCGCGCGCAGATCGACCGCGAAGCGGCGCAGCGCGGCTGGCCCGCGCTGCACGCCGAGCTCGCGCGCGTGGACCCTGGCGCGGCGGCACGCCTGGAGCCCGCGGACGCGCAGCGCATCCAGCGCGCGCTCGAAGTCTGGCGCCTCACCGGTCGGCCGATCTCGAAGCTGCAGTCCGGGCAGCCGCCGGCGCTGCCGTTCGAGCTGCGCGCCTTTGCGCTCGTGCCCGAGGATCGCGCCGCGCTTCATGAGCGGATCGCGGAGCGTTTTGATGCGATGTTGAAAGCGGGATTGGTCGATGAACTGCGGTCATTGAGAAAGGAATTCAAGTTGAACGCGCAACTACCCGCGATGCGCGCGGTCGGCTACCGTCAGGCGTGGCGCTATCTCGAAGGCGAGATCTCGGAGCGGGAGCTGCGCGACACGGGCATCGCCGCCACGCGCCAGCTCGCCAAGCGCCAGCTCACCTGGTTGCGCCGCCTGCCCGGGCTCGCGCCCGCGCGCGCGCTGGACGCCGCGCTGAGCCTGGCCTGAGCGCCGCGGGCGCTCAGTCGAGGCTGAGCCCGACCGCCTTGGCGGCGCGGCCGTAGGCCTCCAGCTGCTGCGCGACGAAGGCGCTCAGCTCCTGAGGCGTGGAGCTGCGCGCCTCGAACGCGAGCTTGCCGAAGGCCTCCTTGACGTCGGGTTTGGCGAGCAAGGCGACCATCTCCTTGTTCAGGCGGTCGACGATCTCCTTCGGCAGCTTCGCCGGCCCGAACAGGCCGCCCCAGGGCGTGATCGGCACGTCGGGCAGTCCGGATTCCTTCAGCGTCGGCGCGTCCGGCAGCAGCGCGTTGCGGCTGGGCAGGAGCGTGGCGAGCGCGCGCAGCTTGCCGTCCTTCACGTGCGGCGCGGCCAGGCCCGGCGTCATGATCGACATCTGCACCCGGCCCGCGAGCAGGTCCGCCGTCAGCGGCCCGTCGCCCTTGTACGGGATGTGCGTGACGTCGATCTTCTGTTGCGCCGCGAACTGCGCGGTGGCGAGAATGCTCGTCGCATTGCCGGTGCCGTAGTTGAGCTTGCCCGGGTTCGCTTTCGCGTACGCGATCAGCTCGTTGATGGTGGTCGCCGGCAGGCTCGCGTTCGAGATCAGGAAGAAGCCGAAGATGCCGACCATCGAGATCGGCGTGAAGTCGTTCACCGGATCGTAGGGCGACACCTTCTTCGCCGCCGGCGCGTACGACATCCCCGTCGCCGTGCCGTAATACAGCGTGTAGCCGTCGGGCGGCGCCTGCTTGACCGCTTCCGAGGCGATGATGCCCTCGGCGCCGGGCTTGGTTTCAATGATCACCGCCTGGCCGAGCTGCTGCGCGAGGGGCTGCACGAAGATGCGCGCGCCGAGCTCGGCCGCGCCGCCGGGCGGAAACGGCACGATGACGCGCACCGGCTTGCTGGGGTACTGCGCCGACGCGCCCGCGCATGCGAGCGCCGCGAGGATGCCTGCGAGGAAACGGGTCATGGCGTTACTCCGGTTGCATGCCGATCGACTTCATGATCGCGCGGTAGGCTTCGAGCTGGGCCTTGGTGAAGGTGGCGAGCTCCTCGGGCGTGCTGCCGGTCAGCAGGAACGCCTGCTTGTCCATCTGCGCCACGACGTCGGGGCGCTTCATGGCGTCGGTGAACTCCTTGTGAATGCGCATCTGCAGCTCGCGCGGCAGCTTGGCCGGCGCGTACAGCGCCGCCCAGGAGACCACCGAGTAGCCGGGAATGCCGACCTCGGCCATCGTCGGCACGTCGGGCAGCAGCTTGGAGCGCGCCTTCAGGTTGGTCGCCAGCGCGCGCAGCTTGCCGTCCTTGAGGTGCGCGAGGCCCGTCGTCGGCGTGGCCCAGAGCAGCTGGACGCGCCCGGCGATGATGTCCGTGACCGCCTGCGGCTCGCCCTTGTACGGCACGTGCGTCATCTCGATGCCCGCGAGCGCGTTCATCTGCGCGAACGACATGATGCCGGTGGTGTTGCCGGTCGCATAGTTGAGCTTGCCGGGATTGGCCTTCGCGTATTCCACCAGCTGCTTGAACGTCTGTATCGGCGTCGCCGCGTTGATGTACAGGAAGAACGTGTAGCGGCCGACGTCGGTGATCGGCGTGAAATCCGCCAGCGGGTCGTAAGGCGGCTGTTTCTTCATCGCCACCGCCACCGCCATCGGGCTGTTGGTCGCCATGAACAGGGTGTAGCCGTCGGGCGCGGACTTGACGACCTCGGCACCGGCGATCGCGCCGTCGGCGCCCGCCTTGTTGTCGACGACGACCGGCTGGCCGACCGCGGCCGACACCGACTGGCCGAGAATGCGCGCGATCGTGTCGGTCGCCGAGCCCGCGGGGAACGGCACCACGACGCGGATCGGCTTGGCCGGGTACGGCTGCGCGAACACGGGCGCGGCGAGCAGCAGCGCCGCCGCGAAGAGCAACAGGCGTTTCATTTGAACTTCCTCCCTGGGGGCCGATTATAGAATGGCCCGCAGCAGGGCATCGGGAGATTCGCATGGAGATCGGGGTGATCGGCCTGGGCCGGATGGGCGCCAACATGGCGCGGCGCATGGCGCGCGGCGGGGCGCGCGTGCTCGCCTACGACCGCGACCCGGCGGCGCGCGCGGCCTTGTCGGGCGAGAGCAACGTCGAATGCGTGGACAGCCAGCCCGCGCTCGCCGCGAAGCTGGGCGGCGAGCGCGTCCTGCTCGTCATGCTGCCCGCCGGCCCGGCGACCGAGGACACGCTCGCCGCGCTGCTGCCGCTGCTCTCAGCGGGCGACACGCTGGTGGACGGCGGCAACGCCTACTACAAGGACTCCATGGCGCGCGCGCTGGAAATGTCGCAGCGCGGCCTGCGCTACATCGACGCCGGCGTATCGGGCGGCGTGCACGGTCTCGCCAGCGGCTACTGCCTCATGCTGGGCGGCACGCCGAAGTCGGTCGAGCGCTTCGAGCCCTTCGCGCGCCTGCTCGCTCCCGCGCCCGACCGCGGCTGGCTGCACTGCGGGCCGAGCGGCGCCGGCCACTTCGCCAAGATGATCCACAACGGCATCGAGTACGGCATGATGCAGGCCTTCGCCGAGGGCTTCGCGCTGCTCGCAGCGCGCAAGGACCTGGAGTTCGATCTCGGACGCCTCGCCGAGACCTGGCGGCACGGCAGCGTGGTGCGTTCCTGGCTGCTGGACCTGTGCGCCGAGGCGCTCGCCGAGGACGAGGACATGGCGCGCGTCGCGCCCTTCGTCGCCGACTCGGGCGAAGGCCGCTGGACGGCGTTGGAGTCGGTGGAGCTCGGCGTGCCCGCGCCGGTCATCGCGATGGCGCTGATGGCCCGCTTCTCCAGCCAGGGCAAGTCAGACTACGCACGCAAGCTGCTCGCCCGGCTGCGCGCCAAGTTCGGCGGCCACGACGTGCGCCGGGCGTGATCCTCATTCTCATGGGCGTGTCGGGCTCGGGCAAGAGCACGATCGGCGGGCCGCTCGCCGCACGCCTCGGCTTCCCGTTCCTCGATGCCGACGAATTCCACCCGCCAGAAAACGTCGCCAAGATGGCCGCGGGCATCCCGCTCACTGACGACGATCGCCAGCCCTGGCTCGAGCGCCTGAACCGGGAGCTGCGAAGCAGAAAAAAGGCCGTTCTCGCCTGCTCGGCTCTGAAGCAGTCGTATAGAGAAATCCTGACCCGCGACATCCGCGCCCCCGTTTTCGTATTTTTGAAAGGCGAGATCGAGCTCATTCGTTCCCGACTTGCAAACCGCAAGCATCGCTACATGCCCGCGTCGCTGCTGGAAAGCCAGTTTGCGACGCTGGAGCCGCCCGCGGACGCGATCGAGCTCGATATCGCGCAGCCGCCCGAGCGCTGCGTCGAGGCGATCCTGCGCGCGCTCGGCCGCTGAGCCCGGCCGCCGTCAGTTGGCGTCGAGGTAGAGCGGCCGCCCATCGATCGAATACACACTGCAGGGCGCGCTGGCGTGGCTCAGCCGCGCACGCATCGTGCAGCGCGCGATCGCGAGCGCCCTCGCCCGCTCCCGCGTCGGCGCCGCCACTGCGGTGCCCCAGAAAATCCGCTCCGGGTCCGCGGCGAGAGCGACCGCCGTATGCGCGCGCTCGCGCGCCGTCTCGCGCGCGACTTGCTCGAACCGCGCGAGGTCCCGGGCGCCCGGCGCGGCGGCGTCGGCCTGCGGATCGCGCAGGCAACCGCCGACCGGCAGGACGCAAAGCAGCGCGAACGCCGCGGGGCGCATGGCGCCTAGCCGCCGATGTGCGCCGTATAACGCGCGCCGTTGGAGAACGTGCAGGTGCCGGTGCCCTGGCGCGGGCTGTTCATCTGGTATTCGCAGCTCATGTACGCGCCCGAAGATCCGTAGGCGCTGGCGATGCCCTTGCCCTCGTCATTCGACACGCGCGTGGCTTCGCCGGTGAGGATCTCGTTGCCGTACTGCAGCTGGAAGCGGCCCTTGCCGTTCATCATGTTGGCCACCGTGCCGGTGACCACGCCAGTGCGCGTGGCGATCTCGTTCTCGGGGTAGAGACGCACGTTGAGCACCACCGGCAAGGCTGCGCCCGCGCCGGACGGCGGCACCGGGTACGCGGCGGGCGGCGCGAAGACCACCGGCGTGCCGGCCGGCGGCAGCGGGTAGGCGCCGTACCGGACGTCGCCCTTCGGGTCCACCACGGGTACGACGTAGCAGGCCGAAAGCGCGAGCGCGGACGTGCAGAGCGCGGCCGCGATCTTGAGTCTCGGTTTCATGGTCCTCTCCTGTTCGTGGTTGCGGGCGTGCGGCCTTGCCCAATGGCCGCATGCTGCGCGGGCGCCCCCCACAGGCCGCTTACCGCCGGCTTACGGATCGGATACGGCGCGGCGCGGAGCCCGGAACCCCTTACAAATCGCTTACCTCGGCCCGCCCCGCGCCTGCGGATTGGTTAAAGTAGGCGTCGGGCAATCACGACCATGAGCGACGCCGCCTACCCGGACGCGCTGCCGTCTCAGTACCGGCTCCACTGGTACGTGCTGGACCGCGTGCTGGGCCAGGGCGGCTTCGGCATCACTTACCTGGCGCGCGACACGAACCTCGACCAGGCGGTGGCGATCAAGGAGTACCTGCCGGTCGACGTGGCGACGCGGCGCGCCGACTCGACCGTGCGGCCGCGCAGCGACGACCAAGCCGAGCGCTACCGGTGGGGCCTGGACCGGTTCATCCGCGAGGCGCGCACGCTGGCGCGCTTCGACCACCCGAACATCGTGCGCGTGCTGTCGGTGTTCGAGCAGAACAGCACCGCCTACATGGTGATGCGCTTCGAGGAAGGCGAGAACTTCGCCGCGCTGCTCGATCGCCGGCACACCGTGAGCGAGGACGAGCTGATGCGCGTGCTGCTGCCGGTGCTCGACGGCCTGAAGCTCGTGCACGACGCGGGCTTCATCCATCGCGACATCAAGCCGGACAACATCCACATCCGCGCCGACGGCAGCCCGGTGCTGCTGGATTTCGGCTCGGCGCGCCTGTCGCACGGCCATGCGCATACCGTGACGATCCTCGTCGCGCCCGGCTACGCGCCGTTCGAGCAGTACTACTCGAGCGGCGAGGACCAGGGCCCGTGGACCGACATCTACAGCCTGGGCGCGACCTGCTACCGCGCGATCTCCGGCGCCGCGCCGATGGACGCCATCGCGCGCAGCAAGGGCATCCTCGGCAGCACCCGCGAGCTGCTCGTGCCAGCGAGCGCGGTCGGCGCAGGACGCTACTCGGAGCGGCTGCTGAAGGCGATCGACCACGCGCTCGCCTTCGCGGAGAAGGACCGGCCGGCGACGATCGACGCGTGGCGCGCGGAACTGCCGGATTCCGCGACGCCGCCACCGGCGGCAGCGAAGCCTCGCGCGCCCGCGCGCCCGGCCTCGGCGCCTACGCTGGTCGTCGGCGAGCCGCAGACGCCCGTGGCGCGTACCGCCGCGCTGATCGCCGCCGTGGCGGCGGTAGCGGTCATCGGCGGCGGTGCCGGCGCGTACCTCATGATGCGTGGGAAGCAAGCTGCCGAACCACCGCCGCCTCCGGTCGCAGCGATCAATCAGACGCCCACAGTGCCCACGGTTGCGCCGCCTCAATCGCCACCTGTGCCGAGCGCTGTGCCGAATGCGCCCGTCGAGCCGCCGGCGCCGGCACCTGTAGTTGCGACTCAACCCTCGCCTGCCACCGCGCCGGAACCGGCGCTGCCCGTCGTGAAACCGCCCAAGGACCAGAAGAAGCAATTGGTCAGGACGAAAGGTGCCAGCAGCGTGCACAAGCCCGAGGCCGGAACCAAAATCGAACCTCCGCAGCCTCCGTCGCCGCCGGATTGCTCAGCCGGGGGCGAGATTGCCGTCTACAACTGCTACCGCGAGCTCGCGAGCCGGGGCAACGCGCTGGCCGCGCTCAAGGTCGGAGAGCTCTATGAGACGGGCCGCGGCGTGGGGCAGAGCAACAACCTGGCCTACGTCTGGTACGCCATCGCCGAGAATCGCGGCGCCGGCGGCGCCGGGCCGAAGAAGGACGCCGTCGCGGCGCGGCTGCAGCCGGTCGAGCTGAAGCAGGCAAGAGAGCAGGCGCAAAGCTACGTGCGCCAGGCGAAATGACGGCAGGACCGGCCCGGGGAAGGAAAGCCATGAACAGAATCTCGTGGATCGCGATTTGCGCGGGCTTGTCGGTGCTGCAGGGATGCCCGGGACCCGGGCCGTTCGGAGATCGATCCGAGCCGAAAAAGGCCGATGCCGGCGCGATGAAGCCGGCGCCGCCGCCGACGAGGGAGCAGATCGTCGAGGCGTTCACGCGCCTCAACAAGGCCCTGGAGGACGCCTACGAGCGCATCATCAAGGAGCGCGGCTCACGCACGGTGCCGGCGTCGCGCGCCGTCGCTTTCGACGCGCTCAATGCCGGGCTCGCGCGCCTGGGCATGATCGTCGAGAACCGCGACCCGGACCTCGGCTTCCTCGCAGTGGCGGCGCCGGCGCCGCGACCTCTCGATGCCGCTGAATGGCGCACCACCGTGCAGTCGGACCTGCCGCTGATGGCGGGCATTCTCTGCCCGGTCCTCGGCGAGTACTGCAAGACCATCAAGTTCGAGCCGGAAGATTACGTGATCGTGATCAATGCAACGACGCGCACGCTGGATGCCGACCGCAGCCTGGTCTCCTTGACCACCCGCATGCGCGAGATCCGGCCGCGGCCGGGCGTGCCGCGCCGCGAGTACCCGCCGCCCACCGGCGTGCAGATGGCGCTCGACAAGATCTGGGCGGAATTCGACCGCGCGCTCGCCGAGCGGCAGGCGCGCCGGTAGCCTTCCTCCCGATCGGAACCAACCCCGGAAAAGCGAAGGCCGCGCTCGCGCGCGGCCTCTGCTCGTGCTGCAATGCCTCGGAATGCTAGCGGCAGGCTGCCGAGCGGTACTTCGGCGCCAGGTTGCCGCTGGTGCACGACCACTGCTTGGCATCGCTGGAGGTCAGGATCAGCGTGCCCTGCGTGATGGCGCTGTTGACTCCCGTGTCCTTCATGCGCGCTTCCACGCTGATGGTGCCGGTCGTGCCGACTGCCGAGCCGCCCAGCGTGATCGTGCAGACGTACTTGCCCGCCAGGTTGCCCATCACGTCGCTCGCCGCACCGGGCCAGATACCCTTGTCGTTGAAGTACTCGGCCAGAGGCGTCTTGCCGCCCGCGGTCAGGCTGACCGCTTCGGACACCTGCGAACGCGCGATGTAGTCCTGATACGCGGGAATTGCGACTGCCGCCAAGATACCGATGATCGCGACCACGATCATCAGCTCGATCAGCGTAAAGCCCTTCTGAAGATTCTTCATCGGATTCCAATCATGTTGGACATCGAAAACAGAGGCCAGGAAAGGCTCTTCCCGGGACATCGATCATGATGGGCTCGGCTTCCGCCTCTGTCCACGTGTTTTCGCGGCGGATAGGCATTATTGGGCCTTTTCGCGCGAAAGCTGGCCGGAACCGGCACATCCAGCACAAACTATGACGTTTCGAAGGATTCGAGACGCGCGATGTCGCAAATCGGCGGTACGGGCAACGGGGGAATCCGTCCAGCTTAGGTCGCCGTCTTGCCTCTGCCGCCTTCGATCCGGGACCGTTGTCGCGAGGCCGCCTTCTCCGCTTCCCGGTCCTTGGCCAGGTCGGTGACCCTCTTCAGCTCGGCCTCCCTGGCATCCTTCCGCTTCTGCGCCTCAAGGGTCTTTTGCACCTCGGTCGGAGGCTCCCAATCGAGAAATTTCGGCCTCAGTCGCTGGAAGAAAACGCTGGAGGGCTCCCTTGGCCCGCTCGGCTTGACCCTTCTTGGCTTCACTTCGGCTCCTCGCCCGGCAATCCCGGGGAACGGATGCAGTCTACGCCCTGAACGCCGCGGCTCGCGAAATCTTCGGCCGTGCGGAATGCTCTTCGGCGAGCGGGCGCCTCAGGACGGCGGCTTGGCCGCAAGGCCGGCATAGACCGCCTGAGTTTCGGCCGACGGCATGACTTTCGCCTTCGCCGAGAGCGCGCTGCGCAGCCGCTCGTAGACTGCGCGCGCCTCGTCCAAATCGCCCGCGCGCTGGCAGGCGAGCATGAGATTGCGGTACGGCGCCTCGTAGAGCGGATCGACGTCGACGAGCCGCTGGTAGCCGTCCATCCCGGCCGCCGGCGCGCCCGCCTCCTCGCAGGCGCGCGCCGCGCGCGCGAGGCAGCGCAGCAGGCGCGAGCGGATCTGCTCGCGCAGCGCGAGAAAGCTCGGCTGCTCGGATTCGTCCGGCAGGAACGGACCGCGGTAGAGCGCGAACGCTTCCTCGGTGAGCGCACGCAGCGCGGGAATGCGCGCGGGCTGCGGCGGCCCGCGTAGCTGCTCGTCGAACTCCGCGAGCACGGACTCGAGTGCCCAGCAGTCGATCCAGACCTGACCCGGGTCGAGGCTGAGTCTGCCTTCGCGCAGCTGCAGTGCCTCGTCGTCGCTCAGCAGCCGGCGCAGCCGGTGCAGCGCCGCGGTGAAAGATTTGTGCGCATAGTCCGCGTCGACATGCGGCCAGAGCGCGTCGCCCAGCTGGTCGGCGCGCACGTTGTGGCCGCCTTGCGCGATCAGGACCTTGAGGAGCTCCACCGGACGGCCCGGCCCCTTCCCCGAGAACTCCACCGGCGCGTCGGCGCGCAGCAGCTCGAAGCGCCCCAGCGTCGCGACGCGGAACGTCCAGGGCCAGTCCGCCACGCGCAGCGGCGCCGCGCGCGGCACCAGCCGGCGCTCGCGCGCGAGGCTGCGCGCGAACTCGGGCTCGACGCGCCGCCGCAACGCGAGCGCGCAGAGATCCGCCGTTTCGCGCGGCCGCCACCACGGCGCGTGGCGAAAGCCGTGCTCGCGGCCGAGGGCGAACGCCGCCGCGGCGGCGGCGAGCGCCGCCGCCTCGTCGCCGGCGCCCAGGGCGGCGTCGGCGGCCGCGAGCTGCGCGCAGAAACCGAGCAGCGGGCTGCGCTGCGCATCGGCGAGCGCCTGGGCAGCGCGCAGCTGCACCTCGGCGGCGCGCCGGTCGCTCGCGATGCAGCGCGCGAGCGCGCAGCGCGCCAGGCATTCGAGCCAGGGCAGGCCCGTCTCGGCGGCGAGCGCCACCGCCGCGCGGGCGTCGCGCAGCGCGCCGTCCGGGTCGCCCTCGAGGCCGGCCAGCCAGCTGCGCAGGTAGTGGAGAATGGCGCGATCGCCGCGTCGCGGCTGCGCATCGGCGGCGTCGAGACGCTGCACCTCGGCGCGCGCGGCATCGCGCTCGCCGGCGCCGAGCGCCGCGGCTGCCGCGATGGCGCGCAGCCAGCCTTCGTAGCCGCGCAGGCCGTCGGTCTCGGCCGCCTGCAGGCAGGCGGCGGCGGCTTCCCGGGCGCGCGCGTGCGCGCCGTCGAGCAGGTGGTGCAGCGCGGCCGCGATGCCAGCGGCGACCGCGAACCGCGGCGGCCGGGTGCGCGCCCCGGCCTGCATGGCCTCGACGGTCGCGCCCGAGACGGCGAAATCGCCGCGCAGCAGCGCCGCGGCCGCGCGCGCGAACGGCAGGCGCGCGCGCGCGATCCATTCGTCCAGACCCGCGTGGCCGGCGTCGCGCAGCAGTAGCGCCCGCGCCATCGCGCCGGCGGCGACGGCCGCGACGTCCTCCGGCACGCGGCCGCCGGCTTGCTGGAGCAATGCGGCAAGCTGCGCGCACCACCGGTCGAGGGGCGCCAGGTCGTCGAACTCGAAGACCACGGCGTCGATCAGTCCGCAGCAGCTGCGGATCGCGCCGAGGCCGTCGGCGGCGCGGCGAAATCCTTCGAAGGCCTGCTCGAAGCGCCGGCGCGCCTCGCGCGGCGCCGTGCGCGCACGGCACTCGGCGAGCGCGAGCAGCAGCGCCGGATCCGCCTCGAGGACCGCGGCGGGCAGCAGGTCAAGCCAGCCGCCGAGCGTCGTGGTGCGCCCCTGCGCGATCAGTCGGTTCGCTTCCGCGGCGGCAACGCTCGCGATCGTCTCCCAGTCGCGGCACTCGACCAGCAGTGCGACCGCGTCTTCCACCTGACCCGCGTCGCGCAGCAGTTGCGCCGCGCGCTTCAGATGCGCCGGCTCCAGCGCCTCGGGCAGCGTCTGCTGGGCGCGCCCGCGCAGGAACTCCCGCAGCAGCGGGTGGAGCTGGTAGACGCGGCCCTCGTCGGCGCGCACCTCGCTGACGAAATAGTTGTTGAGCGCGAGGTTGACGAGCAGGCGCCCCGCCATCGCCTCTCCCGACAGCGCGCGCGCGACCTCCGCGGTCATGCGCGGCAGGCAGGCGATGCGCAGCAGCAGCTCGCGCGTCTCCGGCTCGAAGCGGTCGAAGATCTCTCCCGCCAGGTAGTCGAACACGGCTTGCGGCGGCGCGTCCCCCGGAAGCTCGGCCAGCCGGCCGGCGAGCTTGGCGTGCTCCAGCATCAGCACCAGCCCCGCGGCCCAGCCCTGCGTGCGCTCGTGCAATTGCGCCGCAACCTGCGCGCTGAGCGGCTGCCCGCGCTGCCGCGCGATCTCTGCGAGCTCGTCCGGACCAACGCGCAGGGCGTCGCCGCCCAGATACTGCAGCTCGCCCGTCGCACGCAAGCGCGCGAACTGCACGGGCGGGTCGCTGCGGCTGATCACGATGATGCAGCCCTGGCGCGGAACCTGGCCGATTGCCGCTTCCAGCACGCGGTAAAGCGGGCTGTCGCCCGCCACTGCGTGCAGGTTGTCGAAGACGAGCGCGAACGGGCCTTTGGCCCGGGAAAACAGGTTGCGGAAGAAGCGCCGCGCAAAGGCCTCGAGGTGCGCTCCTTCCGGCGGGGTGTCGGCGGCGCGCTCGCGCGCTCGCCCGCCATCCAGCTTGCGCGCGGCATGCCCCAGGTAGTGGAAGAACGAGGCGATGTCCGCGTCGTCCGGGTCGACCTGGTACCACAGGCTGCGCAGGCGGCGCGCTTCGACGTAGCTCGCCGCGAGCGTGGTCTTGCCCGCGCCCGGCGGGCCGGAGATCCAGACCGACGTGCGCCCGGGCGTGCCGTCCAGGCGCGCGAACAGCCGCTCGCGAGGCACGGCGCTGCCGACCACCGGGCGCGTGGTCTTGGCGAACGCGATGCTATGCGGCTGCGCTGCGCTCATTCCGGGTCTCCGCCGTGCGCCCATCTTTGCACAATGCCGTGGCGCGGGGCGGGCCCGGGGCTTACAGATGGCTTATAGGCTGCTAGCGGTACTCGACCAGCTCGGCGACGATCAGATTGAGGCTTTCGTCGGGCGGCTTGCCTTCGAGCAGGATCTTCACCACCTGCCCGACCTTCGGGGCAAACCAGAACACCAGGGCGACGCGCGTGTACTGATTGCCGTCGGCCTCCAGGTAGCGCAGCCAGCCGTCGATCTTCGCGGCGCGGAACGTGCCCGCCTCGACCTGGATGTCTTCCCAGGCGACGACCGTTCCCTCGAAGCGCTTCATCCGCCCCGGGCCGGGTCGATTGCTCGCCCCGCTCTGCCAGGGCCAGGCGATGACCACCGGCTTGCCGATCTTGAACGGCGGCTGCAGGTAGGCCGCGTACATGAAGAAGCCGGGAAAGCGCGTATTCGCGTGGGAGGGATGTCCGGCCGCGAACACGCCCAGGTGAAAGTTCATCTTGCCTGTCGAATGCACGAAATCGGTCATCACGCCCAGGCCTGCGGCCTCGCGCTGCGTGCGGTAGGTGAGCGTGGCGTCGCGCCAGACCGGCGGCCCCACGTCGACCCGGTAGCGCCAGGTGTGGCCGGCTTCGAGCGGGGCCGGCACCTGCGCCGGGAGCGGCGGCTCCGGCGCGGTCACCGATTTGAAGAATTCCTGCGCGGCCGTGCGCGCGGGCGCTGAAGGCTTCGCCGCCGGCGGCGGCATCGGCTTGTCGCGCAGCCGGTCTACGGCACCCTCGACTGCGCCGCGCAGCGTCGCTAGCGTACCGGCCGTGCCGGCCGGCGCCGTCGGCTCCGGCTGCCTGAGGAACAGGACGTAGAGGACTAGACCCGCCAGCAGCGCGACGGCCGCGCCGAAAAACACCAGCGCGAGCGGGTCCAGCCGCTTCACATCAGCGGCACCACCAGCAGCGCGACGATGTTGATGATCTTGATGAGCGGGTTCACCGCGGGGCCGGCAGTGTCCTTGTAGGGATCGCCCACCGTGTCGCCCGTCACCGCGGCCTTGTGTGCGTCCGAGCCCTTGCCGCCGTAGTGGCCGTCCTCGATGTACTTCTTCGCGTTGTCCCAGGCGCCGCCGCCCGTGCACATCGAGATCGCGACGAACAGGCCGGTGACGATGGTGCCCATCAGCACGCCGCCCAGCGCCTGCGGCCCGAGGATGAGGCCGACCAGGATCGGCACCAGCACCGGCAGCAGCGACGGGATCATCATCTCCTTGATCGCCGCCTTGGTGAGCAGATCCACCGCGGTGCCGTACTCGGGCTTGGCGGTGCCTTCCATGATGCCCTTGATCTCCTTGAACTGGCGGCGCACTTCGAGCACCACCGAGCCCGCCGCGCGTCCCACCGCCTCCATCGCCATCGCGGCGAAGAGGTACGGGACCATGCCGCCGATCAGCAGGCCGATCACCACCATGTGGTTGGAGAGGTCGAACGAGATCGACTTGCCAGCCGCCTCCAGGGCGTGCGTGTAGTCGGCGAACAGCACGAGCGAGGCGAGGCCCGCCGAGCCGATGGCGTAGCCCTTGGTCACCGCCTTGGTGGTGTTGCCGACCGCATCGAGCGGATCGGTGATTTCGCGCACCGAGTCCGGCAGATCGGACATCTCGGCGATGCCCCCCGCGTTGTCGGTGATCGGCCCGTAGGCGTCGAGCGCGACAACGATCCCGGCCATCGAGAGCATCGAGGTCGCGGCGATGGCGATGCCGTACAGGCCGGCGAGCATGTAGGAGACGAAGATCGCCACGCAGACCGCGATCACCGGCCAGGCGGTGGACTTCATCGACACGCCCAGGCCCGCGATCATGTTGGTGGCGTGGCCCGTGACGCTGGCCGCGGCCACGTGCTGCACCGGCTTGAATTGCGTGCCCGTGTAGTACTCGGTGATCCAGACCAGGAACCCGGTGAGCGCCATGCCGACCACGGCGGTGCCCCAGAGGTGCCAGACCGTGATCATCTTGTTCACGCCGCCGACATCGAACGGCACGTCCTTGACGATGTCGCCCATCATCCACTGCGTGATCGGCCAGAAGGCGATCAGCGCGATCGCGCCCGCGACGATGAGGCCCTTGTAGAGCGCGGGCATCACGTTCCTGTCGCCCGGCCGGGCCTTCACGAACCAGGTGCCGACGATCGAGGCGATGATCGCGAAGCCGCCGATCGCGAGCGGGTACACCACCGCGTTGGCGCTCGTCGTCTTCACCATCAGCGCGCCGAGGATCATGGTGGCGATGATCGTCACCGCATAGGTCTCGAACAGGTCCGCGGCCATGCCGGCGCAGTCGCCGACGTTGTCGCCGACGTTGTCGGCGATCACCGCCGGGTTGCGCGGATCGTCCTCGGGAATGCCCGCCTCGACCTTGCCGACGAGGTCGGCGCCGACGTCCGCGCCCTTGGTGAAGATGCCGCCGCCCAGCCGCGCGAAGATCGAGATCAGCGAGCCGCCGAAGCCCAGGCCGATGAGCGGATGGATGACCTTGGCGAGCTCCTTCTGGTCGTGCGCGTTGACGTATAGGACCGCGAAGTAGCCCGCGACGCCGAGCAGCGCGAGGCCGACGACGAGCAGGCCGGTGATCGCGCCGCCGCGGAAGGCGACGTTGAGCGCCTCGTTCAGACCGGTGCGCGCCGCCTCGGCGGTGCGCACGTTGGCGCGCACCGAGACGTTCATGCCGATGTAGCCGGTGGCGCCCGAGAGCACCGCGCCGATCACGAAGCCCGCGGCCGTGTAGCCGTCCAGGAACAGGCCGATCAGGACCGCGAGCACGAAGCCCACCGTCCCGATGGTCATGTACTGGCGGTTCAGGTAGGCGCCCGCGCCCTCGCGCACCGCGGCCGCGATCTCGCGCATGCGCTCGTTGCCCTCGGGCTGCGCAAGGATCCACTTGATCGAGACCGCGCCGTAAAGGATTGCCAACACCGCGCAGCCAAGCGCAAAAGCGACACCACCGGACATGCGATTACCCCCTTGAAAAGAGGGCGAATTCTAGCAGGATCGGGCGCCTTTCTGGCGCCGGTCAGCCGCCGAGCGCGGCAATCGCCCGGGCCTTGATCTCCTCCACCGAGCCGTGGCCCGAGATGCGCCGGTGCTTCGGCGCGCGCGCATCACCCGCCGCCGCCCACCGCTGGTAGTACTTGATCAGCGGCTCGGTCTGCGAGTGGTACACGGCGAGGCGCTTGCGCACGGTGTCCTCGCGGTCGTCGTCGCGCTGTACGAGCGGCTCGCCGGTCACGTCGTCGCGGCCCTCGGCTTTCGGCCGATTGAACTTGACATGGTAGGTGCGGCCGGAGGCAAGGTGCACGCGGCGGCCGCCCATGCGGGCGATGATTTCCTCGTCGGGGACATCCATCTCGAGCACGTATTCGATCGCGACGCCCGCGCTCTTCATCGCCTCCGCCTGCGGCAGGGTGCGCGGAAAGCCGTCGAACAGGTAGCCTTTCGCGCAATCGGGCTGCTTGAGTCGCTCCTTCACGAGCGCAACGATGAGGTCGTCGGAAACCAGCTGACCCGCATCCATCAGCTTCTTGGCCGCGAGCCCGGTGGGCGTGCCCGCTTTCGCCGCCGCGCGCAGCATGTCGCCCGTGGAGATCTGCGGAATGCCGAAGTGCTGCGTGATGAAGTTCGCCTGCGTGCCTTTGCCGGCGCCCGGAGGACCGAGCAGGATCAAGCGCATGGTTTTGTTCTCCCTAGCCGAGCATTCTACGCACCGCGTCGAGGTCCTGGGGCGTATCGACGCCCGGCGGCGACTCGGCCTCGCTCGTCGTCACCACGATGCGGAATCCATGCCAGAGCGCGCGCAATTGCTCTAGCGCCTCGGCCTGCTCCAGCGGCGACGCCGGCAGCGCGGCGTAGCGCTGCAGGAACGACACGCGATAGGCGTAGATGCCGACGTGCCGGCATGCCGCCGGCTTGCCTTGGCGCGGATAGGGAATGCCCGCGCGGCTGAAATAGAGCGCATGGCCCCTGGCATCGAGAACGACTTTCACCACGTTCGGATTGGCGAAGTCCGCGTCGTTGCGGATCGGATGGCAGGCGGTGGACATGCTCGCGTCGGGGCTGCGCGCGAGCGCGCCGGCCACCTCGGCGATCAGCCCCGGCTCGATGAGCGGCTCGTCGCCCTGCACGTTGACGACGATGTCCTCGGCGCCGAGGCCGAGCGCCGCGGCGGCTTCGGCGATGCGATCCGTGCCCGAGGCATGCTCCGCCCGCGTCATGAGTGCGCGGAAGCCGGAACGCTGCACGGCCTCGAGGATGCGCCGGTCGTCGGTCGCCACCGCCACGCTGCGCGCGCCGCTGGCGCGCGCGCGCTCGCAAACGTGCACCACCATCGGCTTGCCGGCGAGCTCGGCGAGCGGCTTCCCCGGGAAGCGTGTCGAGGCGTAGCGCGCGGGGATCAATACATGAAAACTCAGGCGATCTCCTCTTCGGGCGGCAGCTTGCGCGCGTCCTCCTCGAGCATCACCGGGATGCCGTCCTTCACCGGGAAGCCGAGGCGGTCCGCCTTGCAGAGCAGCTCCGCGGCCTCGCGCCGATACACCAGCGGCCCCTTGCACAGCGGACAGACGAGGATCTCAAGCAGCTTTGGGTCCACCGAGCTTCTCCAGCAGCCAGCGTTGGAATGCAGGATCGAGCGCAGCGCTCACCGGGAACACCCAGAAGTGCGCCTGCGCGAAGCGCTTGCATTTTACCGCGTCCTTCTCGGTCATCACGACCGGGTCGGCGTCGCCGAACGCGAGGTCCTCGGCGCGGAACGGATGATGATCGGGAAACGGGTGCGGCACCGGCTTCAGGCCGAAGCGCGCGAGCTGCAGGAAGAAGCGCCGCGGATCGCCGATGCCCGCGACCGCGTGCACGCGCTGGCCGGCGAAGGACTTGGCCGCGCGCACGTCGCGCGCGTCGGTGAAGCGCACCAGCTTGTCGCCTTCGAGCGCCATGCGGTAGCCCTGCTCCTGCGATTCGCCGTGCACCACGACGGCGTCCACCGAGCGCAGGCGCGCGCGCGGCTCGCGCAGCGGCCCCGCCGGCTGGAGAAATCCGTTGCCGAGCGCGCGCTCGTCGAGCACGCAGATCTCGAGATCGCGCCGCATCGCGTAGTGCTGCAGGCCGTCGTCGCTCAGGATCACGTCGCACTCCGGATGCTGCGCGCGCAGCGCGCGGCAGGCGGCGACGCGGTCGGGCGCGACCCACACGGGGCAGCCGCTGCGGCGCGCGAGCAGCATCGGCTCGTCGCCCACCTCGGCCGGGTCCGAGGCGATCGTCGCCTCGCGCGGCGCGTCCGCCTTGCCGCCGTAGCCTCTCGAGACGATGCCGGGCTTCCAGCCGCGCTCGCGGAGGATCTCGGCGAGGCGCAGGACGAGCGGCGTCTTGCCGCTGCCGCCCGCGGTCAAATTGCCCACGACGATGACGGGGATGCCGGGGTGTGTTGATCCGAGGATCTTCAGTTTGTAGAAAATTCTTCTGAACCAAACCACAACGGCAAAAGCCAGGCTGGCCGGCCACAGCAGCCAGGCGATGGCGCCGCGGCGGGACCAGTGCTTCACTACTTGGAGGACTGCGTCGTGAAGGTGATCTGCGACAGGCCGGCGAGGCGCGCGGCCTCCATCACGCGGATCACCGACTGGTGCGTGGCCGCGGCGTCGGCGCTGATGATCACGATCGGCTCGCGCAGCCCGGCGCCCGCGCTGCGCAGCACGCCGGCGAACTGCTCGGTGCTCGTGAACTCGACCGGCTGCTTGTTGACCACGTACTGGCCGCGCGCGTTGACGAGCACGCTCACCTCGCCCGGGCGCTCGAGCTGCTTCTCGGCGTCGGCGGTGGGCAGGTTGATCTGCAGCTCCGTGTACTTAGAGTAGGTGGTGGTGATCATGAGGAAGATCAGGATCACCATCATCACGTCGATGAGGGGCACGAGGTTGATCTCGGGCTCCTCCTTGTAGCGGCCGCGCTGGAAGTTCATCGCCGCCCGGGCGCTAGGACTGCGACGCGCGCGCCTGGTAGCCCTCGCGCTCGCCGTGCACGATGTCGATGAGCTTGGAGGCCGCCTGCTCCATCTGCACCACGAAGCCGTCGACCTTGTTCTTGAAGTGGCGGTAGAAGATCAGCGACGGGATCGAGATGGCGATGCCGAAGGCGGTGTTGTAGAGCGCGATCGAGATGCCGTGGGCGAGCTGCGCGGGGTTGGTGGCGCCTCCCGTCGGCGATTGCGAGCCGAAGATCTCGATCATGCCGACCACGGTGCCGAACAGGCCCAGCAGCGGCGCCGCCGTGGCGATGGTTCCCAGCGTCGTCAGGAAGCGCTCCAGGTTGTGCGCCACCGCGCGGCCAGCCTCCTCGATCGCCTCTTTCATGACGTGGCGGGGGCTCTTCTCGTTGCGCAGGCCCGCGGCGAGCACTTCGCCAAGCGGCGAGTCCTGCGCGAGCTTGTCGACGATCTCGGGCGTGACGCCCTGGCGCGCGTGCACCGAGATCACCTGGTCGAGCAGCGTGGGAGGAACGATCTTCGATTCGCGCAGCGACACCGAGCGCTCGATGATGAGGGCGACCGCGATGATCGACGCGAGCAGCAGCGGGTAGATCGGCCAGCCGGCGGCCTGGATGATGGCAAACAAGGCACTATCCTTTGGAAACAAAAAGCATTTTTTGTGCGCGCACTTTAGCCAAACGCCCGCGACGCAGCAACTTCGATCGCAGGTGGCTTGGCATCGGACGCCCCGATATCCACAAAAGATGTGGATAAGTTTGTGGATTATCCCTGAACAGCGGATTGCTACAGCCTAGTGACGCGGCAGAACTCGGGGGCGAGTAATTTTTCAGCAGTCCTTTTCACTGCTTAAACAGAACGTTACGGATAAGAATCGGCTTCCGTGAAGGGTTCGATGGGCGAGGCTCGCGCACGGGCGAAGCGTGTGGATTAATGAGCGCGCGCCCCTTGACGCGCCGGCGCGATCTCGAACTGCGTTTTCGCCCGGGTATGCTGCTGCCGATGGGGGAAGCCGCCAAGCCAGCCGATGCGCTCGATCGCTTTCTTGCCCTTCTCGATCGCCTGGGCGCCTGGGGATCGGCCGCCGTGTCGCTGGCCGCAGCCGGCGGGATCTACGCATGGGCCGCCGCCGCCGACATGCCGCGGCCCGTGGCTGTCGTGATCGCAGTCTACGCGCTCGCGGGTGCGCTCTGGCTGTACGCGAGCCTGCTCGAGGTGCAGCGCCAGCGTCGCCGGGCGGCCAGCCTTCCGGACTACGAGAAATGGAACCTGGTCGCGACGTTCACCTTCGCGCAGGCCGCCAGCCTCTGGGCCGATCGCCGTCCCGAGCTGGAAATGGACGACTCCGCACACGCCGTCTATCGCATGCTCAAGGAGCAGGCGCAATCCGGCAGGCTCGATGCGCTGCCCGAGGGCCCGAAATTCCACCGCGGCTCGCTCGTGCTGCGGGGCGACCTCGTGAACCTCGCCCGGCGCATGAAGCAGCGGCCGCGATTCCTGTTCAATCGCCACGTGCGCTAGCGCCTCCCGCATGCAGCTCGAGCTTCCCTCCGGCAACGCCCCGGTCCTCACCGTCTCGCAGCTGCTGCGCAGCGCGCGCGACACGCTCGAGCGGCGCTTTCCGCTGCAATGGATCGCGGGCGAGGTCTCCAACCTGCGGCCCGCCGCCTCGGGACACCTGTATTTCACGCTGAAGGACGAGGCGGCGCAGGTCGACTGCGTCATGTTCCGCGGCCGCGCCGCGCACCTGGACTGGGAGCTTGCGGACGGCCAGCGCGTGGAGGCGCGGGCCCTGGTGACGCTGTACGAGCCGCGCGGCCGCTTCCAGCTCAACGTCGAGTCGATGCGCCGCGCCGGCCTGGGGCCGCTGTACGAGCGCTTCCTGAAGCTGAAGGAGCGGCTCGAGAAGGAAGGCCTGTTCGATCCCGCGGCGAAGCGCCAGCTGCCGGAGCACCCGAAGCAGATCGGCGTGGTCACCTCGCTCGCCGCGGCGGCGCTGCGCGACGTGCTCACCACGCTGCGCCGGCGCAATGCGTCGATCCCCGTGGTGGTGTACCCGGCGCCCGTGCAGGGCGAAGGTGCGGCGGCGAAGCTCGCGCAGGCGCTTGCGGCGGCCAACCGGCGCGCCGAGTGCGACGTGCTGCTGCTCGTGCGCGGCGGCGGCTCGATCGAGGATCTGTGGCAATTCAACGAGGAGACGCTCGCGCGCGCGATCCGCGCCTCGCGCATCCCGGTGGTGGTCGGCGTCGGGCACGAGACCGACTTCACGATCGCGGACTTCGCCGCCGACGAGCGCGCGCCGACGCCGACCGCCGCGGCCGAGCTCGTGAGTCCCTCGCGCGAGCGGCTTCTTGCACGCGTCGCTGAATTGGGTTTCCAGATTTCAAGAAGCATTTCCAGAAAGATCGGCAACGCGATGCAGACGGTAGACGGCCTCCAGCGCCGGCTCGTGCATCCGGCCGAGCGGCTGCGCAATTCCAGCCAGCACCTCGCGCACCTCGCGGCGCGGCTCGTGACGGCGACCCGGCACGAGCTCGCGCAGCTGCGCGCGCGCCTCGCGACCCTCGAGGCGCGCCTGCCCGGCCTCGACCACCACGCGGTGCTCGCTCGCGGCTACAGCCTGACGCTGAACGCGCGCGGCGAGATCGTGCGCGCCCCCGGCGCGGTCGCCCTCGGCGAGCGCATCGTGACGCGCCTCGCCCGGGGCGAGATCGAGAGCGAAGTGAAGAAAAAGAGCCCCTAGTTGGCGCGGCGCCGTATTCGGAGCTTCCCGCCGATCGCCGGCAGGAACGCGCGGATCCTGATTCTGGGCAGCATGCCAGGCGCGGAGTCCCTGCGCAGTCGGCAGTATTACGCGCACCCGCACAACGCCTTCTGGCCGATCATGGGCGCGCTGCTCGGCTTCGACGCGCGTGCGCCGTACGCGCGGCGCGCGCGCTCCCTGAAGGCGGCGCGCATCGCGCTCTGGGACGTGCTGCACTCCTGCACGCGCGAAGGCAGCCTGGACACGAGGATCGAGGACGAGACCGCCAACGATTTCGCCGTTTTCTTCCGCAACCACCCGGCGCTCACGCACGTCTTCTTCAACGGCGCGAAGGCCGAGGCGAGCTTTCGCCGCCACGTGCGTCCGCGGCTCGGCGGAGCGCTGCGCGGCCGAGCGCTGCGCCTCGTACGCCTGCCCTCCACCAGCCCGGCGCATGCGGGCCTGCCGCGGGCGCGCAAGCTGGCCGCCTGGCGTGCAATACTCCGGGCGGAGGAGAAGCCATGAGCACCGCCGCCAACATCGTCATCGGCCTGGTCGCCCTGCTGCATGCCGGCTTCCTCGTGCTCGAGATGTTCCTCTGGGAAAAACCCGTCGGCAGACGCGTGTTCGGCACCACGCCGGAGTTCGCCGCGGCCTCGAGAACGCTGGCGGCCAACCAGGGCCTGTACAACGGCTTTCTCGCCGCCGGCCTCGCCTGGGGCCTCGCGCTCGGCGCGGCCGGCACCGAGGTCAAGGTCTTCTTCCTCGCCTGCGTGATCGTCGCGGGCGTGTTCGGCTCGGTCACCGCGAGCCGCTACATCCTCTTCGTGCAGGCGCTGCCGGCCATCGTCGCGCTCGCGCTGCTGCTGCACTGAGGCGGCGATGGGCCATCGGCTGTCGAAGATCGCGACGCGCACCGGCGACCGGGGCGAGACGGGCCTGGGCGACGGCAGCCGCGTGGCGAAGGACTCCGCCCGCATCCGGGCGCTCGGCGACATCGACGAGCTGAATTCGGCGCTCGGCGTGCTGCTGGCCGAGAAGCTGCCCGCGCGCGTGCGCGGGGCGCTCGTCGAGATCCAGCACCACCTGTTCGACCTGGGCGGCGAGGTCTGCATCCCCGGTCACCGCCTGATGACCGAAGCGCAGGTGCTGCAGCTGGATGCGCTGCTCGCCGAGCACAACGCGAAGCTGCAGCCGCTCAAGGAGTTCATCCTGCCCGGCGGCACGCGCGCCGCCGCGCTCGCGCATCTCGCGCGCACCGTCTGCCGGCGCGCCGAGCGAAGCCTCGTCGCGCTCGGACGCGCCGAGGACGTCGGCGCCGCGCCGCGCCAGTACCTGAACCGCCTTTCCGACCTGCTGTTCGTGCTCGGGCGCGCGCTCAACCGCGCCGGCCGCCGCGGCGACGTGCTCTGGCGCCACCAGCGCACGCCGCGCGGCTGACGCGGGTTATCGCCGCGTCCTGAGTACGCGCCACACGTCGCCGCCCGCGCGGGCGGCGAGGTTAGAATCGGCGCATGCTCTCGGCCCCGCGCCAGATCCGCGCGCTCGTCTTCGACGTGTTCGGCACCGTCGTGGACTGGCGCGGCTCGATCGTGCGCGCGTGCCGGGCGCTCGGCCGCCGCCGCAGGATCGCCGCCGACTGGGAAGCCTTCGCCGACGCCTGGCGGGCGGGCTACCGGCCCGCCATGGCGCGCGTGCGCTCGGGCGAGCTGCCGTGGATGAACATCGACCGGCTGCACCGCATGATCCTCGACGGCCTGCTCGGGCGGTTCGGACTGGAGGGGCTCACCGAAGACGAGCTGGACAATCTCAACCGCGTCTGGCACCGCCTCGACCCCTGGCCCGATGCGCGCAAGGGACTTGCGCTGCTCAAGCGTCGCCATGTCATCGCCACGCTCTCCAACGGCAACGTCGCGCTGCTCGTGAACATGGCCCGGCACGGCCGCCTGCCCTGGGACGCGGTGCTCTCGGCGGAGCTGTTCCGGCACTACAAGCCGGACCCCGAGGCCTATCTCGGCGCAGCATCCATGCTCGGCTTCGAGCCCTCGGAGGTGATGATGGTTGCCGCGCACAAGGACGACTTGCGCGCCGCGCAGGCCTGCGGCCTCGCGACCGCCTTCGTGGCGCGGCCGCGCGAAAAGGGGCCGAAGGCGAAGCTCGACGTGAAGCCCGAGGCGGACTTCGACTTCAACGCGCGCGATTTCGTCGACCTCGCGCGCAGGATGGCGCGTGCGCAGCCGCACGGCGCGCGGCGATGAGCCACGCCGGCGGCAAGACCACGCGCCATCGCGTGCTGATCATCGACGACGAGGAGTCGATGCGCCTGTTCCTCGCGCGCACGATCAGCACGGGGCTGAAGGCCGAGGTCACGCTCGCGGGCACCTGCGAGCAGGCGCTGCGGCTCGCCGGCAACTACGCCTACGACGCGATCCTGCTCGACCTGCTGATGCCCGGCGTCGGCGGCTTCGAGGTGCTCGCCGAGATCCGCCGCGCCTCGCCGAACGTCGCGACGCCGGTGATAATCGTCTCGGTGCTGTCGGACCAGGCCTCCAAGGACCGCTGCATGAAGGCCGGCGCCAACGCCTACGTGGTCAAGCCCGTCGAGCGCAACGCGCTCGTCGCCACGGTGAAGGCGCAGATCGCGGCGCGCGGCAAGACGAAGAACGGGAGGAAATGAGCATGGCGGAGATCCGCATCGAGAACGTCGACGCACTGGGCAAGCCGCTCGGCCAGTATTCGCACATGGCGCGCGTGCGCAACGCGCGCGAGACGCTCTATATCGCCGGCATGGTGGCGCCGGGCGAGGACTTCGACACGCAATGCGGCGGCGCTTTCCGCCAGATCGAGGCCGCGCTCAAGGCTGCCGGCGCCGGCTGGGGCAACGTCGTGCAGTTCACCACCTACCTGGTGCATTCGCAGGACATCCCGAAATTCATGGCCTGGCGGCTGCGCGAGTTCCCGAAGCTGTTCCCGGACGGCAAGTACCCGCCGAACACCCTGCTCGTCGTCGATCGTCTCGTCCAGGAGCAGTTCCTGATCGAGGTTCAGGCCATTGCGGCGATCTAGTCGGCTTTTGCCCCTGAGCGCTTTACAAGTTCACTGTAAACGCGCAATTCACTCGATACAAAAGCACTGAATTGCTCGGGAGTGCGGATCGCGGGCGGCTCGGAGCCCATGCCGCGCAGCCGCTCCTTGAAGTCCGGCGCGTCCATCGCCTTGAGGATTTCCGCCGACAGGCGATCGACGATCGGCTGCGGCGTCTTCGCCGCGACCGACACGCCCCACCAGGTGGTCATGTCGAAGCCCTTGAGGCCCGCCTCGTCCAGCGTCGGCAGGTTCGGCAGAAAGCTCGAGCGCTTGAGCGTCGTGGTCGCCAGCGCGCGCACCTTTTCGGCGCGGATGCTCGGCAGCGCGCTCGCCAGGTTGTCGAACATGAGGTCGATGCGGCCGGCCATCATGTCGGCGAGAGCGGGAGCGGCGCCCTTGTACGGAATGTGCACCATGAAGGTGCCGGTCATCATCTTGAACATCTCGCCGGCGAGGTGGCCCGTCGAGCCCGTCGAGCCCGAGCCGAAGTCGAGCTTGCCCGGGCGGCCTTTCGCGAGCGCGATGAGCTCCGGCACGCTCCTCGCCGGCAGGTCGTTGCGCACCACAAGCACGTTGGGCACCTGCACCAGCAGCGTGACGTGGCGCAGGTCCTTGAGCGGGTCGTACGGCAGGCTGGCGTAAAGCGACGGATTTATCGCGAGCGTGGCGATGGCGCTCATCACCAGGTTGTAGCCGTCCGCCGGCCCCTTGGCGATGAGATCGACGCCGATGTTGCCGCCGGCGCCGGGGCGGTTCTCCACCACCACCGGCTGCCCCAGGCTCGCCTGCAGCTTCGCGGCGAGCAGCCGCGCCGAGAGGTCGATCGGTCCGCCGGCGGCATAAGGCGCCACCAGGCGCAGCGGATGGGTGGGCCAGGCCTGCGCCGCGGCCGTGCCGGCGCACGCCGCGAGCGCGACTAACAACCAGAGGCGCTTCACGCGCTCAGCCCGCTTCCTCGGCGGCAAAAGCCTCCTCGCGCTTGGCGCGCAGCGCCGGCAGGGCGATGATGGCCAGCAGGATCGCGGCGGCGATCAGGAAGCCCATGCTGATCGGCTTGGTCGGGCTGATGAAGACGAACGGGTCGCCGCGCGACAGCAGCATCGCGCGCCGCAGATTCTCCTCCATGAGCGGCCCGAGGATGAAGCCGAGGATCAGCGGCGCCGGCTCGCAGCCCAGCTTCACGCAGATGTAGCCGAGCAGGCCGAACAGCGACATCAGGAAGCAGTCGAAGGGCTGGTTGGAGATGCTGAACACGCCCACCGCCATGAAGATCAGGATCGACGGGTAGAGGATGCGGTACGGCACCGTGAGCAGCTTGATCCACATGCCGATGAGCGGCAGGTTGAGGATCACCAGCATCAGGTTGCCGACCCACATCGAGGCGATCATGCCCCAGAAGAGCTGCGGCCTCTCGCTCATCACCTGCGGCCCGGGCGCGATGCCCTGGATCATCATCGCGCCGATCATCAGCGCCATCACCGCGTTGGAAGGTATGCCGAGAGTGAGCAGCGGAATGAAGGAGGTCTGCGCGCCCGCGTTGTTGGCCGACTCCGGCGCAGCGACGCCCTCGATCGCGCCCTTGCCGAACTCGTGCGCGTACTTGGAGACCTTCTTCTCCAGCGTGTAGGCGCCGAACGAGGCGAGCAGCGCGCCGCCGCCGGGCAGGATGCCGAGCGCCGAGCCGAGCGCCGTGCCGCGCAGCACCGGCGCGATCATGCGGCGCCAGTCCTCCTTCGTGGGCCAGAGGTGCGAGACCTTGCTCGTAAAGACTTCGCGGTGCTCCTTCTGCTCCAGATTGCCGATGATCTCGCAGATGCCGAACATGCCCATCGCCACCGTCACGAAGCCGATGCCGTCGGCGAGCTCGGAGATGCCGAACGCGAAGCGCAGCACGCCGGAATTCACGTCGGTGCCAACCAGGCCGAGCAGCAGGCCGAGCAGCACCATCGCAATCGCCTTGATGAGCGAGCCGTGCGCGAGCACCACGGCCGAAACGAGGCCCAGCACCATCAGCGAGAAGTACTCCGCCGGGCCGAATTTCAGCGCCACCTCGGCGAGCGGCGGCGCGAACATCGCCACGATCAGCGTCGACACGCAGCCGGCGAAGAACGAGCCGAGCGCCGCGGTCGCGAGCGCCGGCCCGGCCCGCCCCTGGCGCGCCATCTGGTAGCCGTCCAGGCAGGTCACCACCGAAGAGGATTCGCCCGGAAGGTTGACGAGGATCGCTGTCGTCGAGCCGCCGTACTGCGCGCCATAGTAGATGCCCGCCAGCATGATCAGCGCGGCCACCGGCGACAGGTTGAAGGTCACCGGCAGCAGCATCGCGATGGTCGCCACCGGCCCGATTCCGGGCAGCACGCCGATCAGCGTGCCGAGGAACACCCCGATCAGGCACATGAGGATGTTGAACGGCACGTACGAGAGCGTGTGGCCCCACAGCGTGATGTCTTGCAGCCTGAACACCTCGACGAAGCCGATGCCCAGATTGTGGAAGATGCCTTCCATGGCGGCCCCTAGCGGATCGGACAGAGTTCGATGAAGTCGGGGCAGATCGGGAAGGGTAGCGTGAGGCCCTTCACGAACACCACCACCGAGAAGATCACCAGCGCCACCGTCAGGATCGCGACCTCCTTCCACTTGAATTCATGGCCGCCAAATGCGCTGATGAAGATGAGCGCCGCCGATGCGAGCACCAGCCCGAGCGGCTTGAGCAGGTAGGCGAACGCGAGGCTGGAGGCGAGAATCAGCGTAAGCGCCTTCGCCTCCGGCCGGAACAGGATCGCGAGCAGGGACAGCACCACTGCCGAGGCGAGCATCGCGTAGTCGTTCGAGATCTTCAGGTGCTTGGCAAGCTCCACCATCACCACGAAGACCACGAACGCGACGATGAGGTCAAGGAAGTTGAACGGCAGGTGCACTGCCGTCTCCTCCGCGCCCAGCTTCGAGGCGAACGCACGCACGAAGATGATCGCCCCGAGGATTGCCAGCAGCGCGCCGAGGAAGACCGGGAAGTAGGCGGGTCCCATGCGCACCGCGGTGCCCATCTGATACCCGGGGATCAGCCTCTCGCCCCAGAGCTTGTCGATGAATGCGGGAGTGCCGAGCGCCACGATCACGAAGAACAGGCCGAAGCCGATGAACATCAGCCCCGCCCAGAAATCCTTCGGATTCTTGATCTTCATTCGTCTCCTCCAGCGCCGACTTCGTCCCGGCGCGTTGCGCGCCGGGGCGACTGCCCAATGCGCGGGCGAGTGTAGCATGGCGTGCATGGCATTGCGCCTGCTGAAAACGCGCTTCGCGCCCCGCTTCGGGGCGCTGCTTGCGCTGCTCGTAATGCTCGCGTCAGGTTGCGGCCAACACGCAAAGCTCGCTGCGCTGCCGGCCGACGCGGTGGTGCTCGCCTTCGGCGACAGCCTCACCTACGGCACCGGGGCGAGCGAGTCCGAGAGCTATCCCGCGCAGCTCGCGAAGCTGACCGGACGGCGCGTGGTGGGAGAAGGCGTGCCGGGCGAAGTCAGCGCGGCGGGCCTGCAGCGGCTGCCGGGCGTCCTCGACGAGTATCAGCCGCGCCTGCTGCTGCTTTGCCACGGCGGCAACGATTTCCTGCGCCGCCTGCCGAAGGCGGAGGCCGCCGCCAACGTGCGCGCGATGATCCGGCTCGCGCAGTCGCGCGGCATCGACGTGCTGCTGATCGGCACGCCGGAATTCGGCTTCCTGCTGACGCCGCCGGATTTCTACGCCGAGATCGCCAAGGAGCTGCGCATCCCGTACGAGGGCGAGGTGCTCGGCAAGATCCTGCGGGATTCGAGCCTCAAGTCCGACCAAATTCACCCCAACGCGGCCGGCTACCGCCTCATGGCCGAGCGCATCTACGCGCTGCTGAAGAAGGCGGGCGCGGTCTAGCGCCCGGCAGTCTCTCCGCGAGCGGCGCGAGGCGCCGGGAGCGCTGCAGGCGCGCGACGTCCTCGGGGCGATCGACGTCCCACATCGTGCGCAGCTCCATCCAGCGCCAGCCGAGCGCGCGCAGCCGTGCGCGCGTCTGCGCGAGCACTTGCGACCCTCCCCAGTCGACGCCGGCGAAAACGCCGCGCGCCGCGCGGCGCAGCCCGATCAGGGCGTAGCCGCCGTCCTCCGCCGGCGCGAGCACCGCGTCCGCGCCTTTGGCCAGCGCGCGCGCAGCGGCGCGCAGGTCGGCCGGGCGCAGCGCAGGGACGTCGCTGCCGATCAGCAGCGCGCCCGGGTGCCGGCGCAAGGCACGGTACATGCGCTCACCGAGGTCGCCGCGCCCTTGGCTGTGCAAGCCGACGCCGTACCGGTTTTCCATTTTCCTGAAGAACCTGTGCTTCGTCGAGGAAGCGCAATACAAGTGGATACCTATGAAGCCCGCAGCACTCGCGGTCCTCAACGCCCGCTCGACCAGCCGAGCGTGCAGTTGTGCCGCGCCCTGCGTGCCCAGCAGCGGCACGAGGCGCGTCTTCACGCGCCCGGGCTCGGGCGCGCGCGCGAAGACGATCAGCGCCGGCTCAGCGGCCCTCGGCATAGCGCCGCGCGAGCTCCTCCGGAGACGCGCCGAGAAAGTAGGCAAGCCGCAGCCGCCACATGAGCAGCACGGTGCGAAGGACTCCGCCGCGCTCCCAGCGCCGGCCCGAGGTGGTCGCGCGCGCGCGCAGGCAGGCCGGCGCCGAGCGGCGCCGCATCGCCTTGCAGAAGGCGACGTCCTCCATGAGCGCGATCTCCGGATAGCCGGCGAAATCGGCGCGGCGCACGAAGATCGCCTGGTCGCCGGTGGCGATGCCGGTCAGACGCGAGCGCGCGTTCATGAAGAAGGCGATGACCGGAAAAAGCGGCGAGCGGCCCTCGATGCGGACGTCGAAGCGCCCCCAGGCGCGTCGCTCCAGCGCGCGAAGGATCGCCGCGTCGGCATCGGCCGGAATCCGCGTATCGGCGTGCACGAAGACGAGCGCCTCGCCCGAAGCCGCGGCGGCGCCCGCGTTCATCTGGCGCGCGCGGCCGCGCGGCGCCTCGAGCACGCGATCGGCGAGCGGCGCAGCGAGCGCGCGCGTCGAATCCGTGCTGCCGGCGTCGACCACTATGACTTCGTGACCTCTGGCGCGCAGCGGCGCGAGCGCAGCGAGGCAGGCCGCGATGCCCGCGGCCTCGTTCAGCGCCGGGACGATGACCGACAGCCGCCGCGCGCTCAAGCGAAAATCAACCCCGCCTCCAGGCGTGGAAGCGCTCGGCCAGCCGCAACGCCCACTGCGGCGCGTGCGCCCTCTTCCAGATTCCGGCGGCGTACTTGTTCGCCTCGGCGAGCGTCGGGTAGATGTGGATCGTGCCGAGGATCCGGTTCATGCCGAAGCCGTGGCGCATCGCCGCGACGTACTCGACGATGAGATCGCCCGCATGCTCGCCGACGATGGTCGCGCCGAGGATGCGGTCCTTGCCCGGCACGGTGAGCACCTTGACGAGGCCGTGGGCCGCCTCGTCGGCGATGGCGCGGTCCAGGTCGTCGATGCCGTAGACCGAGACCTCGTGCGCAATGCCACGCTCCTTCGCCTCGGTTTCCGACAGGCCGACGCGCGCCACCTCCGGGTCGGTGAAGGTCGCCCAGGGAATCACCGAGTAGTCGGCGCGGAACTTCCTCAGGCCGCCCAGCAGCGCGTTGACCGACGCGTACCAGGCCTGGTGCGAAGCCGTGTGCGTGAACTGGTACGGCCCCGCGACGTCGCCGCAGGCGAGGATGTTCGGATAGACCGTACGCAGGAAC
>Ga0335070_10001249_pt1 | contig 29253 bp, 22 predicted proteins | sample Lox_Sample_13_FD_206722 | JGI IMG/M metagenome (GOLD analysis project Ga0335070, IMG submission 206722) | Soil microbial communities from Loxahatchee National Wildlife Refuge, Florida, United States - Lox_Sample_1.3 | ecosystem: Environmental > Terrestrial > Soil > Wetlands | place: USA...
GCTCCTGTCGATCTCCTCACGCGTGATCACCGTGACCGGCAGCGCGCTCTCGCCCTCAACGCGCTTGATGTTCGAGCCGGTGACTTCGATCCGCTCCTTCGCCGCCGGTTTTTCGGGTGCAGTTTGCGCTAGCGCGCTGATCGGGAAGAATGCGGACGACGCAATGGAGAGTGCTCCCGCCACCGCAATGGCGAGCTTGTCCTTTCTGCGATTCATGTTTGTTACCCCAGGTGGTTTTGTTTTCGGCTCCGAGAACTTAATGACCGGGGATTTCAGCGTCAACGGAATTCGGGCGCACCCCGCCCCCCACGTTGCCCGGACGCAACCACCCGCATCCTTGCGGGTGAATAAACACCAAGTTTCTTGGAATACCGCTACGCGTCGCGCGCGCGGGACTTGGGCCTCTGGGACTCGACCAGCTTGCGGTTGAGCACGCGGATCGTGTCGTCGGCGGTCTCGATCAGCTCCACCAGGCGCTGGGCGCGCCTGGAAAGGCGCATCACCTCGGGCGGCACGCGCGCCTCCTCGAGGGAGTAGATGCGGTCGTTGGAATGCGTCGCCAGCCATTCGTGGACGGCGGCAGGCGGCACCTCGAGCTCGTTGGCGGCCTGCTCGGGCGTGAGCGCCCCGGAACGGATGCGCTCGATCACCTGGAGGCGTTCGCCCAGGTGCACATGTCGGGTCTTATTCATCTTCGCCGATCTCCAATCCGCTGCCGGGGATGCCGAGCTTGTCCTTGAGGATCGCGACCTCCAGCGTCCTCTGGCCGAGCAGCCGCTCGAGGTTGCGCACCTGGAGCTTGAGGTCGGCCACCTCGCCGTCCTCGGCCTTGGGCACGGCCGTGAGATCCGCGTCCACGACTTCGCGGTACACCTTGCGCCAGTAGTAGAGGACGTTGAGCGCGATGTGGTGGCGCTTCGCAACGTGCGCCGCCGACATGCCCGGCAACATGGACTCGCGCACGATGGCGATCTTTTCCGAGAGGCTGCGACGATGCCGCGAGCCCCGCGGACCGGCGTTCGGTACTTTCACTGCCACTTCCTCCCGGCTGGAGACGGGGACGGGATTTTTTCTGTGCTGCGCTGTCCGAAAAAAATAACACCGCGGAACGCGCAACGATGAAACGCTCACGATCCGTTACAAAAAGCCGGGCGTAAAATGTCGCGATGCTGCGTGCATTTGTAACAAGCCTCGCCATCGCGCTTGCCCTCGCCGCGCCCGGCGCCCGGTCCGCCCCGGCCAAGGTGCTGCGCTACGCCTTCGAGATCGCGGAGACGAGCTTCGATCCGCAGTTCATCAGCGACGTCTATTCGAACATCGTGAACCAGGGCATGTTCGACGCGCCGCTCGCCTACGACTACCTGGCGCGGCCCGTGAAGCTCAGGCCGAACACGCTCGTGGCGATGCCCGAGGTGAGCGCCGACGGGACCACGTACACGCTGCGCGTGAAGCCCGGCATCTACTTCGCCGACGACCCGGCGTTCGGCGGCAGGAAGCGCGAGCTCACGGCGGCCGATTACGTCTACTCGATGAAGCGCGTGCTCGACCCGCAGGTGAAGGCCTCGCAGATCGCGGAGGTGGAGGAGTACGTGGTGGGCGCGGACGCCGCCGCGGGCGCCGCGCGCAAGGCCGGGCGGTTCGACTACGACGCCCCCGTCGAAGGGCTTCGCGTGATCGACCGCTACACGTTCCAGGTGCGGCTCAAGGCGCCCAACTACGTCTTCATCTACCACTTCGCCGATTGCCGCATCTCATGCGCCATGGCCCGCGAGGTCGTGGAGAAATACGGCGACGACATCGGCGCGCATCCCGTGGGCACGGGGCCGTGGAAGCTCGTCTTCTGGAAGCGCAGCTCGAAGATGGTGTTCGAGCGCAACCCGGGCTACCGCGAGGAATACTTCGACGCTGACCCGCCCGCGGACGATGCGGTTTCGCAGGCGATCCTCGCGCGCAACAAGGGCAGGCGCCTGCCCATGATCGACCGCGTCGAGATCTCGGTGATCGAGGAGACGCAGCCGCGCTGGCTCTCGTTCCTCAACGAGGAGATGGATCTCATCTTCCTCGTCCCGGAGGAGTACGCCTACCAGGCCTTCCCCAACCACCACGTGGCCGCGAACCTCGCACGGCGCGGCATCGAGATGCACCAGGTGCCCGCGCTCGACCTCACGTACAACTTCTTCAACATGGATGACTCGGTGGTCGGCGGGTACACGGCCGACAAGGTGGCGCTGCGGCGGGCGATCTGCCTTTCGTACAAGGTGCAGGACGAGATCAGCATCCTGCGCAAGGGCCAGGCGATCCCGGCCGACACGCCGTACAGCCCGGGGGTGGCCGGCTACGACCCGCTGTTCCACACGACCGCGGTGGACTACGACGTCCCCAAGGCGCGCGCGCTGCTCGACATGTACGGCTACGTGGACCGCGACGGCGACGGCTACCGCGAGATGCCCGACGGCAGCCCGCTGGTGCTGCATTACTACTCGACCCCGACCTCGCGCGACCAGCAGTTCGACGAGCTCTGGAAGCGCAGCCTCGACGACATCGGCATCAAGCTGGAAATCGAGAAGCGGAAGTGGCCCGACATCCTGAAGGCCGCGCGCCTCGGAAAGATCCAGTTCTGGCAGCTGGGCAACGCCGCCACCAGCCCCGACGCGGATTCGTGGCTCATCAACCTCTACAGCAAGCAGCTCGAGAACAACTTCGCGCGCTTCAACCTCCCGGCCTACGACAAGCTCTTCGAGCAGGCGCGCCGCACGCCCGACAGCCCCGAGCGCACGCACCTCTACCAGGAGATGACGCGGCTCCTCGTCGCGTACGCGCCGTGGAAGTTCAACACGCACCGCATCCGCACCGACATGTGGTATCCGAACGTGATCGGCTACCGCAAATCGCCCATCACCAACTACAACTTCTGGAAATACGTCGACATCGACCCCGGGCGAGGCCGTCTCGCCGCCCGCTAGGGCCTGCGAAAGGCCCCTGAAAACATTGGGATTTTCGCCCGGGATCGGGTATAATGCGTTCCCAGGTAGGGCGCTTCATCCGGTTGGCGCCCGCCCCTTCGCGGCTCGGTCCCGATCCCGAATTTCCAACACATGAGTCATCTGCCTGAACCGGTTTCGAAGGCTTGAACTCCTTCGCGGGCCGATCCAGGAGATAGTCATCAGTACTTTCGAAAGCCTCGGGCTCGCGCCCGAGCTGCTGCGCGCTGTCGCGGAGCAGGGCTACACCGAACCCACCCCCATCCAGGCGCAAGCCATCCCGCTGGTCCTCTCGGGCCGCGACCTGCTCGGCGCCGCGCAGACCGGCACCGGCAAGACCGCCGGATTCACGCTCCCGCTGCTGCAGCGCCTCGCGCCGCACGCCACCAAGAGCTTCTCGCCCGCGCTGCACCCGGTGCGCTGCCTCATCCTCACGCCCACGCGCGAGCTGGCGATCCAGGTCCACGAGAGCGTGAAGACTTACGGCAAGCACGTGCCCCTGCGCTCGTTCGTCGTCTATGGCGGCGTCAACATCAACCCGCAGATCGAGGAGCTGAAGCGCGGCGTCGAGATCCTGGTGGCCACGCCGGGGCGCCTGCTCGACCTCGTCGGCCAGAAGGCCGTGAACCTCGGCAAGGTGCAGATCCTCGTCCTCGACGAAGCCGACCGCATGCTCGACATGGGCTTCATCCCGGACATCAAGCGCATCATCGCGCTGCTGCCCGCGATGCGCCAGACGCTGCTCTTCTCGGCGACTTTCTCCGACGAGATCCGCAAGCTCTCCGCGCAATTCCTCAAGGACCCGGCGACCGTCGAGGTCGCGCGGCGCAACGAGCCGATCGCGCTCGTCACGCAATACGTGCACTTCATCGACGCCAACCGCAAGCGCGAGCTGCTCTCGCACCTGGTGAAGAAGAACGACTGGGAGCAGGTGCTGGTGTTCTGCAAGACCAAGCACGGCGCCAACCGCCTCGCCTCGCAGCTGCAGAAGGACCGCATCAACGCCGACGCGATCCACGGCAACAAGAGCCAGAACGCGCGCATCCGCGCTCTCGAGGATTTCAAGGAAGGCAAGGTGAAGGTGCTCGTGGCCACCGACATCGCGGCACGCGGCCTCGACATCGAGGAGCTGCCCCACGTGGTGAACTTCGACCTCCCGCACGTCCCCGAGGATTACGTGCACCGCATCGGGCGCACCGGGCGCGCGGGTTCCACGGGCGAAGCGCTGTCGCTCGTGTGCGGGGAAGACCGCCCGTTGCTCTCCGCGATCGAGAAGTTGATCAACCGCAAGATCGAGGTTCGCGCCGTCGCCGGTTTCGAGGCGGGCCTCATGCCGCGCGGCGAAGCACGCGGGCAACGCCCGGAATCCCGCGGTGAAGGCCGTGAGCAGCCCCGGGGCGAAGCCCGCGAGCAGCCGCGCGAAGCCCGCGAGCAGCGCAACGAGGCCCCGCGCGGCCGCGGCGGGCGCGGACGGCGTGGCCAGGGCCGGCGCGAGGAGCGCGCGCCGCGCGAAGCGACCTCGCCGCCGCCGCGCACCTCGGGCAACTCGGGGGGCATGGACTTCGACAAGCCCTACGAGCCCTCGGCAGCGGCGCTCGAGAAACCCGAGCAGCCGTCCCAGTCGCGCAAGCGCCAGCAGGCCCCCATTCCGGCCCTCTTCCGGCGCAAGGCGGCCTGAGGCCGCCCGGAGTAACATTCCTGTAACCGACCCTGGGCCCGCGCTTCCGCGCGGGTCTTCGTTTCCATGAGCCGAGACGCCCTTCCCCAGGTCATCAACCTCAAGGACTACACGCCGCCCGCGTTCCTCATCTCCCGGGTCGCGCTGGAGGTGGACATCGGGGAGTCCGGGGTCACGGTGCACGCGACGCTGCAGGTCAAGCGCAATCCGGCCAACCGGCAGGTGGACCTCGTCCTCGACGGCCAGGAGCTCGAGCTCATCGCCGTGCGCCTGGATGGGCGCGAAGTGGCCGCGGGCGGATATCGCGTCGATGGCCAGCACCTCACCGTCACGGGCGTTCCCGACGCGTTCTCGCTCGAGACGGTGGTGCGCATCGATCCGTGGAAGAACACCCGGCTGGAGGGCCTCTACGCCACGGCGAGCGGACTCGTGACGCAGTGCGAGGCCGAGGGCTTCCGCCACATCACCTGGTTCATCGACCGTCCCGACGTGATGGCGGCCTACCAGGTGACGATACGGGCGGACCGTGCCCGCTTCCCGCGGTTGCTCGCCAACGGCAACCTGGTGGCTTCCGGCGAAGGCGCGCCCGAGGGCTGGTTCACCGCCGCCCCGCAGGCCGCCTCCGGCCATTGGGCGCGCTGGGAAGATCCGTTCCCGAAGCCCTCGTACCTCTTCGCGATGGTCGCCGCGAGCCTCGACGTGCTCGAGGACCATTTCACGACGCGCTCGGGCCGCAAGGCGCTGCTGCAGGTCTACGTGGAGCCCGGCAAGCTCGACCAGGCGGGCTTCGCGATGCAGGCCCTCAAGAAGTGCATGCGCTGGGACGAGGACGTGTTCGGCCTCGAGCTCGACCTCGAGCGCTTCATGATCGTCGCGGTCCCCGACTTCAACGCGGGCGCGATGGAGAACAAGGGCCTCAACATCTTCAACACGAAGTACATCCTCGCGCGCTCCGATACCGCGACCGACGAGGATTACTTCGGCGTGGACAAGGTCGTCGCGCACGAGTACTTCCACAACTGGACCGGCAACCGCGTGACCTGCCGCGACTGGTTCCAGCTCTCCCTCAAGGAAGGCCTCACGGTCTACCGCGACCAGGAGTACAGCGCCGACGAATACTCGCGGCCCGTGGTGCGCATCCAGGAAGTGCGCGAGCTGCGCAGCCGCCAGTTCCCCGAGGACGCCGGGCCCATGGCGCACGCGGTGCGGCCCGAGTCCTACGTCCAGATCAACAACTTCTACACTTCCACGGTCTACGAGAAGGGCGCAGAGGTGGTGCGCATGTACGCGGCGATCCTCGGCAAGGAAGGCTTCCGGCGCGGCATGGACCTGTACTTCAAGCGCCACGACGGCCAGGCCGTCACCTGCGACGACTTCCGCGCCGCGATGGCCGACGCGAACCAGGCGGACCTCACGCAGTTCGGGCGCTGGTACTCGCAAGCCGGGACGCCGGTGCTGGAATGCCGCGCCGAGTACGACGGCAACAAGGAGACGTACACGCTGCACGTGAAGCAGGGGTGCCCTGCCACGCCCGGGCAATCCGCCAAGCAGCCCTTCGTGATCCCGCTCGCCGTGGGGCTCGTGGACCTCGACGGGCGCGACCTGCCCATCACCATCGACTCGGGCGCGCTCTTCAAGGGCGTGCGCGGCAACGACGGGGCGCGCACCGCGATCCTCGCGGTGACCGAGGCCCAGCAGTCGTTCGTGTTCAGGAACGTGCCGGAGAACCCGGTTCCCTCCCTGCTGCGGGGCTTCTCCGCGCCGGTGCACGTGCGCTACGACTACACCGACTCGGAGCTCACGCACCTCATGGCGTACGACTCCGACGCGTTCAACCGGTGGGAAGCGGGCCAGGCGCTCGCGATCCGCATCCTGGTGAAGGCCGTGGAGGCCACGCAGGCGGGACGCGCGGTGGAAGTGCCGGCCTCGTTCCTCGAGTCCATGGGCCGCGTGATCGCGGACGGGTCGAAGGACCCGGCGTTCGCGGCCGAAGCGCTGCAGCTGCCCGACGAGGGTTATCTCGCCGAGTGCATGGAGGTGGCCGATCCCGACGCGATCCACGCGGCGCGCACGCACCTCATCCGCGAAATCGCCACGCGCTATCGCACGCGCTTCGAGGGCGCGTTCCGCCACTTCTCGGTGCCCGGCCCCTACTCGCCGGATGCCGCCGCGTCGGGACGCCGCGCGCTTCGCAACGCCGCCCTGGGCTACGTCGCGACGATCGACGACGCCACCTCGCGCGCCCTCGCGTTCCTGGAGCTGCGCCGCGCGGAGAACATGACCGATGCCATGGCCGCGCTCACGTGCCTCGCCAACTGCGCGGGCGCCGAGCGCGAACGCGCTCTGGGCATGTTCTACGACAAGTGGAGGAACGAGGCGCTGGTGCTGGACAAGTGGTTCCGCGTGCAGGCGACGTCGTGGCTCCCCGGATGCCTCGACCGCGTGAAGTCGCTCGCCAAGCACCCGTCGTTCGACATGCGCAACCCCAACCGCGCGCGGGCGCTGCTGCACGCGTTCGCCCTCGAGAATCCGCTGCACTTCCACGCCGCCGACGGAAGCGGATACCAATGGGTGGCCGAGCAGGTCATCGCGCTCGACAAGCTCAACCCGCAGGTCGCCTCGCGCCTCGCGCGGGCCTTCGACCGCTGGAAGAAGTACGACTCGCAGCGCCAGTCGCACGCGCGCGCCGCCCTCGAGGCGATCCGCGACGCGCAGGGACTATCCGGAAACGTCGGCGAGGTCGTCTCGCGCGCGCTGGACTGAGGGCGCGGCCGCCGGCCGCCACGGCTCGGGCGGCCACGCGAGCTTGAGGCGCTCGCCCGCTACCCGCATGCGGTGGGACCGGCTCAACACCTTTTGCGCGGCCATGGTTCGCAAGTGCCACAGCGGGCGTGCGGCCGCCGGGCCGCGGCCGGCGAAGGCGGGCGCGGCCTCATCCTCGAGGAACGCGAGCCAGCGCGCGCGAATCGCATCCACGGAGTACTCGCGCCCGCGCTCGCGCCCGCTGGCGGCCATGGCTTCGTAGAGGGCCGGATCGGCGCGCAGCGCGTCCACCGCGCGCAGCACGTCGGCCGCGCTCCCGATCTCGATGAAGTCGAGGCTCGAGCGCCGCAGCTCGACGTACGCGGGCTCCGGCGCCGCGAGCAGCGGCACGCCGGCGAGCCACGCGTTGTAGACCTTGGTCGCGGGCTTGGTGGCGAGGAGCGATGGCGATTCCTCGCGGGCCGCGACGGCGACGTCCACCGCGCTGTAATCCTCCCAGCGCCGCGTCTCCACCGCGAACTGCATTCCCCGGCGCGCCATCGCCCGCAGGAACGCGCGATCCGTGAACCACGCGGGCGCCGAGCCCGTGCGGCCGTGATACGCCACGCGCAGGATGCGCGAGCCGCGCGAGGGATCGCGCGCGACGAGCCCCGGTTGCGGCCAGAGCGGGATGTGGCGCTCGCCCTCGCGGTTCGCGATGCCGTTCTGGACGATGGCGATGTCGCACGCGGCCACCGGCGCGCGGTCCGCGCGCACCACCACCAGCAGGCCCGCCGCCGAACCCGAGGAGAAATCGTTCGCGTCGTCGCGGTGGACGAGGCAGATCGCGTCCGGCACGAAGCGGTCGCCGACGGTGACGCGCCAGCCTCGCCGGCGCAGCTCCGGCCCCAGCCGGACGTAGCCCTGCGCTATCCAGGAATTGCGGCCGGCCACGAAGCGCCGCGGCGTCTTCGCGATGTCCGCCTCGCCGAGGCTCGCGATGTCGGCCCAGTGGGAGTGCAGGTTGCCGAGGACGAAGTGAACCGCGCGCGCCGCCTGATCCATGCGCTCGAGGCTAGCCTGCAGATGTTCACCGACTGTGAAGCGATGCGCCCGTTGTGTAAGAGTTTGTGAGCCGAAAAAACGAAAGGGCCGTGCAAGGCACGGCCCTTCGCGGGCGGGACGGGAAGGCGCTTCAGTTCTTCTTGATGCTCTCGAGCATCTTGAACACGCCCTTGGGCGCGCCCATGAAAAGCCGCTTGAAGGACTTCGGAAGACACCTGCGCTCCAGCGTGTTGCGGCGGACTCTCTTGCGTTCAGCCATGGACAAATACCTCGGGAAACGAACTGCGCATTATACCGTAACGCCCCTCAATTGACGATCTTGGCGGTGCCGTCGACGATCTCGGCCGCGGCGCGCGCGCCGTCGGGCTTCACGATCTCGCCGCGCGCGTGCGCGAGGCCTCCCTCGAAGGTTCCCTCGAAGCGCGTGCCGTCGAGGAACCAGAACGTCCCCTTGCCCTGCGGCCGTCCGTCCCGCATCTCGCCCTCGTACTTCATTCCCGTGGCGAAGAAGTACGTGCCCTGGCCGGTGAGCGCGCCCGCCGTCATCTCGCCTTCGTAGCGATCTCCGTTGGAGAAGTAGTAGACGCCCTTGCCGCTTGCCTTGCCGTCGTCGAACGTTCCCTCGACGCGGTCGCCGCCCTTCGTGTAGTAGCGGCCCTTGCCCTGCATCTTGCCCTGCACCATCTCGCCCTCGTAGCGATCGCCGCTCGCGAAGCGATAGACGCCGACCCCGTCGGGCTTGCCGCCGGCGAACGAGCCGTCGAACACGTCGCCGCCCTTGGTCGTGTAGCTGCCGCGGCCCACGATCACGCCCAGTTGCACCTCGCCCTCGTAAGAGTCGCCGTTGGCGAACTGGTAGCGGCCGCGGCCGTCGGGACGGTCCGCCGCGAAGTGCCCCTGGTATCGGTCGCCGTTTTCCCACACGTACGTGCCCTCGCCCTGCTTGAGGCCCTCGCTCCACTCGCCCTCGTACTTGAAGGACTTCGAGATGTACTCGCCCTTGCCGTGCAGGCTCGCGCCGCGCATGGCGCCGCGGTAGATCGAGCCGTCGGCGAACGTGAGCTCGCGAACGCCCGGGGCGATCTCGCGCCCCGGGATCGGGTCGGGCTTGGACGCTCCCGCGGCGGCAGGCTGCGCGACGCTCGAGGGCGCGGATGCCGGCACAGCGGGCGCGGGGACCGCGGCTGCGGCCGGCGCCGCGACGGGCGCCACCTTGGGCGCGGGCGGCGGCGCAGGCGTGGCCACGGCGACCTTCTCGGCTTGTGGCGGCGCAGCAGGCGCCTGCGAGGCCGGCGCCCGGCTCTCCGCCGGCACGGTGCGCACGGGCGGGGGCTCGGCGGCGGCGACACGCACGGGCTCGGCGGCCTCGGGCTTGCCGCCCGGGCGCAGGAGCGCCTCGAGCCGGTTCCTCGCGAGCGCGGCGAAGTTTCCGCTCGGATACTTGTCGAGGTACGCGCGGATGTCCTCGGGGCGGTTGGACTCGCGCACGCTCACCCAGAACTCGCGCTCGATCTGCAGCGTCATGTCCGCGCTGGGCGAGGCATTACCCGCGACCTGCTGGGACTTGCCCGGGCCGCCCGTGGAGTTGAAGGCGAAGTCCCCCTTGAGCGAGGAGGAATCCCACGGGGTCTGCAAGCGGCGCGTCTCGCGCTCGACGCCCTCGCGCACGCGCTTGAACATGATCTCGGCCGGGAGGTCGGGGACCTTGATGTTCTGCAGGATGTGCTTCGTGTAGATGCCGTTGCGGCCGTAGCCGTCGGCGGCCACGGATCCCGGCGCGGTCGCGTAGGCGATGAGCGTGCCCGAGGGCGCGCTCATCTGCGCCAGCCCCGCGCTGGTGAGCTTGAAGCTCGCGGCGAACGGGTTGTCGCGGCACGCGTCGAGGATGATGAAGTTGAACTTGGTGCGCGCACGGTCCATGCGGTCGAAGATCTGGCCGATCTCCACCGAGAAGAAGGTGATGTCCTCCTCGGACCCCATGGCCGCGTCGATCGGGATGAGGTAGTTGCGGTCCTTGAACTGCATCGCGTGGCCGGCGTAGAAGAAGAGCGCCGTGTTGGCGCCCTCGATCGCGGCGCCGAATTCGCGCACGGCGTCGATCATGTCCTTGCGCGAGGCGTTCTCGCGCACGATCACCTGGAAGCCGAGCTCCTTGAGGGCCTCGCCCAGGTCGTGCGCGTCGTTCACCGCGTTGCGCAGCGGCGCCGACCCGTATGCGTTGTTGCCGATCAGCAGGGCCACGCGATCGGCGGCGGCGGCATGCAGCGCAAGCAGGCACGCCGCGGCGGCGAGCGCCGCGCGGGCGATGACGGCTTTCAGTTGCGATTGCACGGCCGGATGCGCCTCCCTGAGCGAAAAATTATCGCTCAAAGGGGGCCCGGCGTGGGCGGCCTAGCGCGCGAGTACGGCGAGCTCGGCGAGATCGGGCCGCTCGCGGGCGAGCGCCGCCCAGGCCTCGCGCGCCTCCCCTGCGGCGCCGAGGTCCTGCAGCAGGAAGGCGTGCATCACGCGGTCCGGGAAGGTCTTCGCCTCGGCGCGCGAGCGCTCCGCGCGTGCGACGTTCTCCGCGGAAACGGTCTCGAAGCGCGCCTCGCCGAGGCGCCCCTTCGCCGTCGCCACGCTCCACGTATAGGCCGCCGCCGGCGCGAGCTTCACGCCCGCCTTCACGTTCGCGGACTTCGCGGTGGCCTTCCAGACTTCCTTGCCCGCCTCGTCCACGAGCCTCACCGTGTATCCGGAGGCCGCGGGATCCCCCTTCCAGCGCAGCACGGGCTGCAACGTCGTGACGCGCGTGTCGACGGGATATTCGAGCGCGGAGGGCGCAGGCGCCGGTGGCGGCAGCCCGCGCATTCGCAGGCTCGCCGTCGCGGTGTTGGCCAGCCGGCCGACGATCGACGGATCCGGCAACGCCTGCACCGTTCGTCGCGAGGGCTTCGCGCCTTTCTCGGCGCGCACTTCCGTGGCCGTGACGACGAACTCGCCGGGGCCCACGAAGGTGAACTCCGCGCCGGTCGCCGCATAGGTCACGGCCACCGAGGCGCCCGTGCCCAGCAGCAGGCGCGTGCCCGCCGCGAGCTCGGCGAGGAATCCCAGGCTGCCGTCGCCCTCGATGGTCGCGCTGCCGCGCAGGTCGGCGACGAAGGCGACGGGTTCGGCCGCCTGCGCCGCGAACGCGAAGGCCGCGGCGGCCGCGGCCAGGGCCGCGCGGATCATTTGGCGAGCGCGGCGAGCTCGGGCAGGTCCGAGCGCTCCTGGGCGAGCTTCGCCCACGCCTCGTGCGCTTCCTGCTCCGCGCCCATCTCGTGCAGCATCAGGGCGAAGAGGAGCCGGTCGGAGAACTCCGCCTTCTCGGCGGGGCGGCGCTTCTCGACCTGCGCGAGCGCATCCGCGGACAGCGTGCGGAAGCGCCCGGTGCCGATCTCGTCGCCATTGGCGCTCACGGTCCACACGTAGTCGGTGTCGGCGCGAAGCTTCGCGGGGACGCGGTAAGCCCCGTTGGGCGCCTTGGCCGTGTGCACGGGCTTTTCCTGCCCCGCGACGACGAGGACGAACTCCGCGGGCGCCTTCGCGTCGGCGGCGCGCCAGCGGAACGTGGGCTGCAGCGTGGCGACGTTGCCCTGCGTCGGGAAGAGGAGCTTCGGTTCCGTGTCGGCCTTCGGCAAGGCGATGGAGCGCATGCGCACGCTCGCCGACGAGGTCTGCGCCACCTGCACGAGCACCTTGTCCGACGTGCGCCACGCGGTCTCGCGCGTCATCGGCGGGATGCCGGAGGAGGCCGCGACCTCGGTGTCCTTCACGACGAATTCGCCGGGGCCCTTGAGCGCGTACTCCTTGCCGCTCGCGATGTACATGACCGAGGCCTGCGCATCCTTGGCAAGCGAGAGCTTCTGGCCGCGGTTGAGCTCCGCGAGCAACAGCGGCCGAGGGTTGCCGTCGACGGCCACATCGCCCCTCAGGTTGCTGATGAACGCCACGCCATCGGCCCAAGCCGCGCAGGCGGCGAAGAGCGAGGCGGCGAAGAGCGTGCGCAGGATGGTTGTTCTCATGACCGGACCACCTCCAATGTATCCGCGAGCGATGCGACTGGCCGCGCCGTGCGTATGCCCCAGACGTTGACCGGGCTGTGTCCCTTCACCTTGTGGGTGCCCAGCGGATCGAAGTGGAAGCGCTCCTCGATCCGGCTCACCACGGCCTCGGTGATGATGATCTTGCGGCCGAGCTCCTTGGTGAGGCCTTCGACGCGAGCCGCGACGTTGACCGCATCGCCGATCGCCGAATAGTTGTGGCGCTCCGACGAGCCGATGTATCCGACCGTCACGGTGCCGTAGTTGATGCCGATTCCGATCGTCAAGACGGGCAGCCCCTCGCGCCGGAACTCCTCGTTGAGGGAATCCAGCGCCATCATCATCCCGAGGGCGCACTGCACTGCGTCGCCGCACGGGTCCTTCGATTTCAGCGGCGCACCGAAGAGGACCATCATGCCATCGCCGATGAACTTGTCAACGGTGCCGTCGTACCGGTGGACAGCATGCACCATGCGGTCGAAATAGCGCTGCAGAACAGTCGTGACCACCTGCGGGGGCATATTCTCCGAGAGCGTTGTGAAATCCCGCACATCGCTGAAGAGGACGCAGACCTCCGCGAGCTGCCCGCTTCCGCCCGGGCTCAGGTTGCCGCCCAGCATTTCCTTCATCACCGCGGGACTCACCTGGCCCGCGAAATTCTTCTGCAGCCGGATGCGGTCCACCACCGCCTCGATCGCGTCGAAGATGCCGCGCACGAGGAGCGCGATCCAGAACGTGACCACCACGGGCGCGAGAGGCAGCAGGGTCTGCGCCGAGACGATGGAGGCGAGGCTCAAGCCGAACAACGCGAACGGGACGATCACCGCCAGCCCGACCACCGCCAGGGGACTGGCCGCGACGAGCACGGCGAGCGCGGCGAGCGCGATGGCGAGCCATTTCAGCGGCTCGGGAACCGGGCTCAGCAATCCCGCGCCGAGGTGGCTGCGCACCACCTGCGCATGGATCAGCACGCCGGGCTGGTCGTTGGGTGAACGCCCCCGGCCGGGATCGTGCGCCATCAGCCGCGCGGGCAGGCGCCAGCGATCCACGTCGCCGATCACGCTTCCCACGAATACGATCCGGTCGCCGAACCTCGCCTGCAGCTCGGCATCGCCCATCTTCCCGACCGTGTGCATGGGCACGTAGTCGAGCGGCGCCCCGACGCTGTAGTCGATGAAGCCGCGCTGCGGCTCGATACCGAGGTGGCGCAGGAGCTGTCCGGCCAGCGTCGGCAGGACCTGCACGCTTTCGTCGAAGTGGCGCGAGGTGAGGTCCGGGTCGATCTCCTGCTGGTCGAGACCCAGGTTGTCGGGAGCGAGGATGCCGCGGAAGTTCTGCTGGATGGGCACCGGCCGGCCCTTGTCGGAGAGCGTCTGCACGTAGACGAGCGGCGCCACGTGCTTGAGCGCCACCAGCCCGCGCATGATGGCGAAGTCCGCGCCGGGAAGGATGGCGTTGAAGGAGCGTTCCGGCAGCACCATGTCGACGCCCACCGCCCGGGGCTTCGCCCTTGCCAGCGCGCGCAGCATCTCCTCCGAATGGCGGTGCCACAGCGCGAAGGGCTCGTCGTAGGCCGCGTAGGTGTCCTCGTCGATGCCGATCAGCACGACGTCGCGGGCAAGCGGCCGCGGGTGGTATTCGCGCAGCACCCGCATCTGGACGTCGAACATCGCGCGCTCCGCGTCGGCGAGCGGCGAAAGCTTCGGCGAAGGCAGCAGGGCCAGCGCGGCCGCGAGGCCACAGGCCAGCGCGAAGAGAAGAGCGCCCTTGCGCGCCTTCGAGTGACGCAGGCGCTCCCAGGACGCGCTCAACGCGTGCATGGCGGACGTGCGCTCGGTGGCGATAGCGGCTCCTCGGGCGGGTGCCTTTCTCCCTGCCGCCATTCTAAGTCGATCGATGGCAGGGGTCGAATTTCATCTGATGATGAGTTTCCCTCCGAGGATCCTCTTTGGAGTTCCATATGACATTGTTTTATAACGATAAATATAATTCGCTCATCGGTGAATGAAATATTGACTGGGCGCCTGATCGTGATATAGATTGCGCCCGAGCGCCGTCGGTCGCGGGCGCCTGAAGCGATTCCAAATACAACCTGGGAGGGAATCATGTCGTGCAGCCGGAAATGCCGGAATCCATTGCTGCGGGCCGCCGTTGCGCTCGCGCTGTCGCAAGGCGCGTTCGTCGGGCAGGCGCATGCCCAAGCGGCCGACACCAAGAAGGATGACGCCGCGGGGACCGAGAAGATCGTCGTCACCGCGCGTCGCCGCGAAGAGCTGATCCAGGACGTGCCGGGCGCGGTGACCGCGTTCACGGGCGCGGCCATCGAGCAGGCCGGAATCCAGGACGTCACGGGCCTGGCGGACCTCACTCCCAACACCACGTTGAAGACCTCCCGCGCGACCAACTCGACGCTCACCGCGTTCATTCGCGGCGTCGGCCAGCAGGATCCGGTCGCCGGCTATGAGCAGGGCGTCGGCATCTACCTGGACGACGTGTACCTCGCGCGGCCCCAGGGCGCGCTCCAGGACATCTACGACCTGGAACGCATCGAGATCCTCCGCGGCCCGCAGGGCACGCTGTATGGGCGCAACACGATCGGCGGCGCGGTGAAGTACGTGACGCGTCGCCTCTACGACAACCCCGAGATCAACCTGAGGGCGACCCTCGGCAACTACGGCGAGAGGGACCTCGTCGCCCGCGGCAACCTGCCGCTCACGGACGAGGTGAGGATCGGCGCCACGATCGCCACGTTCAAGCACGACGGATACGGACAGAACGTCGTGAACGGCAAGGACAACTACAACAAGGACGTGACCGCCGGGCGCTTCAGCGTCGAGTTCACGCCCTCGAGCACGGTCTTCATCCGCCTCGCTGCCGACCGCACGCAGGACGACTCGCTGCCCCGGCAGGGCTACCGCCTCACGCCCGGCCCCGCGCCGACCAACGAGCCCGTGCTCTCGAACAACTTCGACACGAGCGCCAACCTCTACTCGGTGCTCGGCAGGGACCAGCAGGTGGTCACGATGGGCGAGTCGGCGTTGCTGGAATGGAACGTCACCCCCGACCTCACGTTCAAGTCGATCACCGCGTGGCGCAAGGGCGAATCCGTCGCGCCGATCGACTTCGACTCGCTGCACGAGGTCCTGTTCGAGGCGCCGGCGCTCTACCACGACGACCAGACGAGCCAGGAATTCCAGCTCACCTACACCGGTTCGAAATGGCAGGGCGTCGGCGGCCTCTACTACATGAGGGCGAACGCGTTCAACGAGTTCGACGTGCTGTACAACGCGGCGGGCGGATTGTCCCTCTACACCCGGGACGACATCGACACCAAGACCTGGGCGGCCTACGCGGACGTGAGCTACAGCGTCACCGACACCCTCAACCTGGACCTGGGCGGCCGCTACACGAGCGACGAGCGCCGCGCGGCCATCTACAAGAGGACCTATCTCGGCCTCGCCGGATCGCCCACGCTCGGCAACCCGAACGCCGTCGGCCTGCCTCCGAACACGGACATGAGCAAGGACGACCTGAGCCGGACCGACACCAAGTTCACGCCCAAGCTGGGCGCGAACTGGAAGTTCACACCCGGGCAGAACCTGTACCTCACCTATTCGGAAGGCTTCAAGGGCGGCTTCTTCGACCCGCGCATGGACCTCTCGGCCACCGGAGGACCCAACACGCCCGCCTCGCTCCAGAAACGCAAGGGGATCGAGCCCGAGGAGATCAGCACCACCGAGCTGGGACTGAAGTCCGCGTTCAACAACGGCCGGATCCAGACCAACCTCGCCTTCTTCTACAGCGACTACACCAACGTCCAGATCCCCGGCTCGATTCCCACCTACGACGCGGCGGGCAACGTGAATGGATTCGCGGGGAACGTGACGAACGCGGGCAAGGCGAAGATCAGCGGCATCGAGCTCGAGGCGGTCGCCCGTTTGACGGACGCGTTCGTGGTGAGCGGCATGCTTTCGTACATCGACGCCAAGTACAAGGAGTGGATCGTCGCCAACGGGCTCACGGGCAGCGCCGCGGCCCTGGTCAACATCGCGGGCTCGGCCGAGTTCCAGAACACGCCGAAGGATTCGGCGAGCATCACGGGAACGTACAGCTGGCCGCTTGCCATCTCGGGCCGAAGCGGGGGACTGGACTTCACCAACACGTTCTCCTACAAGAGCAAGGTGTACCAGTCCGAGATCGTGCGCCCGACGGGCATTCCGACCCTCGACGCCACGGTGCCGCAGAACCTCGCGCTTGCCCAGGAGGGATTCACCGTGTGGGACGCGAGCCTCGCCTGGACCAGCAAGGATCACAAGATCCAGGTCGCGCTGATCGGCCGCAACCTCACCGACAAGCGCTACAAGGTCGCCGGCTACGCGTTCGGAAGCTTCTTCAACACGGTCACCGCCTTCTACGGGGATCCCAGGACGGTCAAGCTCGCGGCTAGCCTGACCTTTTGACCACCGGCGGCCCACGAGGCCGCCGGCTTTCTTCCGCGAGGCGCGATGCCGTCATTTGTCGATTTGACGTGGCGAGGCGAAGGTGGCCTCGCCCTGTACGCCCGCGACTACGCGGGCAGCGCAGGCCCCGCGCGCTGCCCCGTCGTCTGCATCCACGGGCTCACCCGCAACTCGGCCGATTTCGAGGAGGTCGCCCCGTGGATCGCCGCGAAGGGCCGGCGCGTCCTCGCCCTCGACATCCGCGGCCGCGGACGCTCGGAGCGCGACCCGGATCCGAGCCGCTACCACCCGCGCGTCTATGCCGGTGACGTGATCCGGCTGCTCGACGAGGCCGGCATCGCGCGCGCCGTCTTCATCGGGACGTCCATGGGCGGCATCATCACCATGGCGATCGCGGCCAAGCGGCTGGGCGCCATCGCCGCGGCGGTGCTGAACGACGTGGGGCCCGTGATCTCGATGCACGGCCTGAATCGCATCAAGGGCTACGTGGGCCAGGGGCGGCCGGTCGAGACCTGGGACGACGCCGCCGACTACATGAAGGCGATCAACGGGGTGGCATTCCCGCACAACACGGCGGCCGATTGGCAGGCCTGGGCGCGGCGCACCTTTCGCAGCGACGCGAACGGCAAGATCGTGCTGGACTACGATCCCCGGATCGCCTCCGCCATCCAGGGGGCCAAGCTCAAGTCCACCTCGCTCATGGCGAAGCTGCTGTTCCGGCGCCTGGCGCGCAACCGGCCGACCCTCTTGATCCGCGGCGGCAATTCGGACATCGTGGGCCCCGAAGAAGCGGGCTACATGCGCCGGGTCGCGCCGGGCATGCAGTATGCCGAGGTGCCGGGCGTGGGACACGCGCCCATGCTCATGGAGCCCGCCGCCCAGGAAGCCCTTTCCAATTTCCTTGCCCATGTTGCGTAACGCATCGTCCCGGACCCGGTCGAAAGCGCCCAAGCGGGGCCGGCCCGTTCGCGGGCCGGCGGCCGCACCCCTCGAGATGCGCGGGCGCATCCTGGATTGCGCCGAGGCCCTGTTCGCGTTGCACGGCTTCCACGGCGTCACGATCCGCGAAGTCGCGCGCTCGGCCGCCGTCGACCCGGCGCTCGTGCACTACTACTTCGAGACGAAGAAGGGTCTTTTCGACGCCGTTTTCGAGCGGCGCGCGGAGGTGGTGAACTTCGAGCGCATCCGCTCCATGAATGCCTACGCGCGCGCGGCGGGCAACGGCATCACCATCGAAGGATGCGTCGAAGCTTTCCTCGAGCCGATCCTGCGCCACTCGCTGTCGGGCGACGAGGGCTGGAAGAACTACTTCCGGCTCCTCGCCCTCGTCAACAACACGCCCGAGTGGGGCGGCGCGATGATGACGCGCTACTTCGATCCCGTGATCAATCGCCTCATCGACCTGCTGCGCAAGTGCATGCCGGGGGCGAGCGAGGAGAACCTGTTCTGGTCGTATCACTTCCTTTCGGGCGCGCTCACCCTGAGCCTCTCGGAGACCGGCCGCATCGACAGGCTCTCGGGAGGCCTTTGCGCCTCGGCCGACATGCAGGCCCTCCACCGCCGCATGGTGCCTTTCATCGCGGCCGGGTTCCGGCGCGTCTGCCAGACCGATCCGCAGGACGAATGAGGAGAGACCGTTGAGCCTGAAGAGAATCGTGATGACGATCGCCCTGCTCGCCGCGAGCGCCGTGGCCGCGGGCGAGGACCTGCGCATCGCCCTCATCGTCGGCAAGACCGGCCCCTTCGAGGCCTACGCCAAGCAGACGGAGGCCGGTTTCATGCTGGGCCTCGAGTACCTCACCGGTGGAACGATGGAGCTCGACGGCCGCAAGGTGAAGGTCCTCGTGAAGGACGACCAGCTCAAGCCCGATCTCGCCAAGGCGGCGCTCGCGGAAGCCTACGGCGACGACAAGGTCGCGATCGCGGTCGGCACGACCTCGTCGGGTGCGGCGCTCGCGATGCTGCCCGTGGCCGAGGAATACAAGAAGGTCCTCATCGTCGAGCCGGCGGTGGCCGACAGCATCACGGGCGACAAGTGGAACCGCTACGTCTTCCGCACCGCCCGCAACTCGACGCAGGACGGCCTCGCGGGCGCGGCCACGCTCATGGGCGACGCGAGCATCGCCTTCCTCGCGCAGGACTACGCCTTCGGCCGCGACGGCGTGAAGGCGGCGAAGGACGCGCTCGCGGCGATGGGCAGCAAGGCGAAGATCGTCCACGAGGAATACGCGCCGCAGAACACCACGGACTTCACGGCGCCCGTGCAGCGCATCTTCGACGCGCTCAAGTCCAGGCCTGCCCCGCGGATCCTCGCCATCATCTGGGCCGGCCCCCATCCGCTGGGCAAGATCGCCGACCTCAAGCCCGAGCGCTACGGCATCGTCCTCGCCCCGGGCGGCAACCTCCTGCCGGTGCTCAAGACGTGGAAGAGCTACGCCGGTACCGAGGGCGCGATCTACTACTACTACGGCTTCCCGAAGAACCCGATGAACGACTGGCTCGTGGCCGAGCACATGAAGCGATTCAACGCGCCTCCCGACTTCTTCACGGCGGGGGGATTCGCGGCCGCGAGCGCCGTCGTCACCGCGTTGAAGCGCGCCCGCTCCACGGACACCGAGAAGCTCATCGCCGCGATGGAAGGCATGGACTTCGACACGCCGAAGGGGAAGATGACCTTCCGCAAGGAGGACCACCAGGCCCTGCAGTCGATGTACCACTTCCGGATAAAGAAGGAGCAGAAGGGCGAGTGGGATCTCCTCGAGCTGGTGCGCGAGATCCCCGCGAGCGAGCTGCCCGTGCCCATCCGCAACAAGCGCTGAAGCCCCGCGCGATGCAAGGCAGCGCGTCGGCGCTTCCGGCCAGCCACCCGGTCCTTTCGACGCACGGGCTCACGGTGCGCTTCGGCGGCCACGTGGCCGTGGACGGCGTCACCGCGCAATTCCATCCGGGCACGCTCACGGCGATCGTGGGCCCGAACGGCGCGGGCAAGACCACCTACTTCAACCTCATCTCCGGGCAGCTGCGCGCGAGCGCCGGATCCGTGCGGCTGTTCGGCGAGGACGTCACGCGATTGGGCGCCCCGCAGCGCGCGCAGCGCGGAATCGGCCGCGCGTTCCAGCTCACCAACCTCTTCCCGAACCTCACCGTGATGGAGAACGTGCGGCTTGCCGTGCAAAGCCGCGCGCGCATGGGGCTGCACCTGCTTTCGCTGTGGTCGAGGCACGTCGAGCTCATCGAGAAAGCCGAGCACTACCTCGAGCGCGTGGCGCTCGCCGATCGCCGCCTGGCGGCCGCGGCATCGCTCTCCCACGGGGAGCAACGCAAGCTCGAAGTGGCGATCCTGCTCGCCCTCGAGCCCCAGGTGCTCATGTTCGACGAGCCGACCGCGGGCATGAGCGTGGACGAGGTCCCGATCGTGCTCGAGCTGATCCACCACATCAAGGACCAGGGCGATCGCACCGTGCTCCTGGTGGAACACAAGCTGGAGGTCGTGCGCTCGCTCGCCGACCGCATCATCGTCCTGCACGACGGCCGCCTGGTGGCCGACGGCGATCCGGCCGCCGTGATGGCCTCCCCGATCGTCCGGCAGGCCTACCTGGGCATCGGCGCGAACGATGGCTGAAGCGCTGCTGGCCCTGTCGGGCGTGCACACGCACATCGCGCAGTACCACATCCTGCAGGGCGTGGACCTCGAGGTGCCGTCGGGCGGCATGACCGCGCTCCTCGGCCGCAATGGCGCCGGCAAGACCACGACGCTCAGGACGGTCATGGGCCTGCTCAAGGCGAGCCGCGGCGCGCTTCGCTTCGAAGGGCGCGACATCGCCGCGCTCGCCACGCCCGAGATCGCGCGGGCGGGCATCGCGTACGTTCCCGAGAGCATGGCCGTCTTCTCGGATCTCACGGTGCGCGAGAACCTGGTCCTCGGCGCCCGGCAGGCGAAGCTCGACCCGCAGCGGATGGAGTGGATCCTCGCCTTCCTGCCCGCCCTGAAGAAGTTCTGGAACTACCGTGCAGGCGATCTTTCCGGTGGACAGAAGCAGATGGTGGCGATCGCGCGCGCGATCGTCGAGCCGCGCCGGCTCCTGCTGGTGGACGAGCCGACCAAGGGGCTCGCGCCGGCGATCGTCCAGGGCCTGGTCGCCGCGTTCCGGGAGCTGAAGGCGACAGGCACGACGATCCTGCTCGTGGAGCAGAACGTGACCTTCGTGAGGAGCCTCGCGGACTCGGTCGCCGTGATGGACGACGGGCACATCGTGCACGCGGGCCCGATGCGCGAGTTCGCCGCGGACCATGCGCTCCAGGAGCGCTTGCTGGGCCTCGCGATGGGAGCCCCCGCTTGAGCGACGCCATCGTGCCGGCCGCGTCCGTGGAGCTCCCGGGCAAGGCGCCCGACTACGCCCCGCTGCTCCTGGTGCCGGCCGTGGCGATCGCGATGATCCCGCTCGTGGGCAGCTTTCCCGCGTGGGTCACGCTCACCGTGGCGGGACTCGCCATGGGGATGATGATCTTCATCATGGCGAGCGGCCTCACGCTGGTGTTCGGCCTGATGGACGTCCTCAACTTCGGCCACGGTGCCTTCGTGTCGGTGGGCGCGTACGCCGCCACGCTGGCGCTGCTGCCGCTCGCCGGATGGGCGAGCGCCGATTCCATCGTGACGAACCTCGCGGCGGTCGCCTTCGCCATCGTCGTCGCGATGGCCGCCACGGGCCTCGTCGGCTGGGTGTTCGAACGGCTGCTCGTGCGTGCCGTGTACGGACAGCATCTTCGCCAGATCCTGATCACGATGGGCGGGGCGATCGTCACCGAGCAGCTCCTGAGCGTGATCTGGGGACCGGACCCGATTCCCCTGCCGTTGCCCGAGACCCTTCGCGGCGCGTTCGTGATGGGCGACGTGGCCATCGAGAAATACCGCCTGCTCGCGGTGGCCGTGGGACTCGCGGTCTTCGCCGCGATGTTCCTCGTCCTCAACCGCACGCGGATCGGCCTGCTCATCCGTGCCGGCGTGGAGAACGGACCCATGGTCGAGGCCCTGGGCTACCGGATACGCCGCCTCTTCGTCGGCGTCTTCGTCGCGGGATCGGCCCTCGCCGGCCTGGGCGGCGTCCTGTGGGGGCTGTACCGGGAAATGCTCACTCCCGCGATGGGCGGCGAGATCGTGGTGATGGTGTTCATCGTCATCATCATCGGCGGCCTGGGCTCGGTCGGCGGATGCTTCATCGGCGCGCTGCTCACGGCGCTGGCGGCCAACTACGCGGGGTTCCTCGCGCCGAAGCTCGCGCTCGCGTCCAACATCCTGGTGATGGTCGCCGTGCTTCTCTGGCGCCCTGCCGGGCTCTACGCGGTCGCGAGGCGATGAGCGTGCCGATGATCCGGTTGCTCCTCTCCGACGACCTGCCGCGCAGCCGCATCCTCGCCGTGCTCCTGGTCGCGATCGTCGTGGGCCTCGGCGTCGCCCCGTTCGTCACGAGCGGGCCGCGCGCGCTCAATGCCGCGGCGACCATCTGCGTATTCATCGTCCTGGTCGCCTCGTACGACCTGCTGCTGGGCTACACCGGCATCGTGTCGTTCGCCCACACCATGTTCTACGGGATCGGGGCCTACGGCGTCGGGATCGCGCTCGCGAACATGGGTCCCACGTGGTGGGCGGTGTTCAGCGGGCTCGCGACGGCATTGCTGGTCACGCTCGTGCTGGCGCTCGCGATCGGGTTGGTCTCGCTGCGCGTGCGCGCCCTGTTCTTCGCGATGATCACGCTCGCCGTCGCCTCGGCCTTCGGCGTGCTCGCCTCGCAGCTCTCGGACTTCACCGGCGGCGAGGACGGCAGGACGTTCACGGTGCCCGAGGCGCTGCGCCCGGGCTATCGCCTCGTCGAATCGGCTTTCCTCGGCCGCGACATCGACGGGCGCCTCGTCACCTACTACATCGTCTATTCCTGCTCCATCGCCCTCTTCCTGCTGCTGCTGCGCGTCGTCAACTCGCACTTCGGGCGCGTGCTGCTCGCCATTCGCGAGAACGACTTTCGCGCCGAGTCCCTGGGCTACCGCACGGTCGTCTACCGCACGCTCGCGAACTGCATCGCGGCGCTGGTGGCCACGCTCGCCGGCGCGCTGATGGCGCTGTGGCTGCGGTACGTGGGGCCCAAGACGATGTTGAGCTTCGAAGTGATGACCGACATCCTGCTCATCGTGGTGATCGGCGGCATGGGCCGGATGTACGGCGCGGCCATCGGGACGACGCTCTTCATCCTCGCGCAGAACTACCTCCAATCGGGAATGGCGCGCGCCTCGGAGGCGCTCGCCGCGGTCCCGCTCCTTGCCAAGGCGCTCCACCCCGACCGGTGGATGCTGTGGATGGGAATCCTGTTCATTGCCTGCGTGTACTACTTCCCTTCGGGCATCGTGGGAAGGCTGCGCGGGGCGGGCAAATAGCCGCGCGATGCCGGAGCTCGCCACCCTCGTCTCGCGCCAGGCCCGGTACCGGCCCGATGCCCTGGCCGTGGTCTTCGAGGACGAACGCCTCACGTACCGGCAGTTCTGGGGCCGGGTCGCGCGGGTGGGCAACATGCTGCGCTCGCTCGGCATCGGCCCCGGTGACAAGGTTGCGACCGTGGCGTCCAATTCGCTCGCGCTGCTCGAGACCTATTGGGCCGTGCCGACGATCGGCGCGACGCTCGTTCCCCTCTCGCCGCTGCTGCTGCGCGAAGGGCTCGCAAGCCTGCTGCGCGCCTGCGAAGCGCGGCTCGTGATCGCCCAGGCTTCGATGCTTCCGGTGCTCCGGCAGATGGGCGGGGAGCTTCCGCCCCACGTCCTGCTGATCGACGGGAGCGCCCCGGGGTTCGCCGACTTCCGCGAGCTGTGCGCCTTGCAGCCCGAGTCGCTCGTTCCCGCGCAAGCCGACGACGGCGACCTCTTCAACATCATGTTCACGAGCGGGACGACCGGCGAGCCCAAGGGCATCATGCACACGCATTTCGTGCGCTCGATGTACGCCGCGCTCCTGGGCCCGGCCTTCCGGATGACGCCCGAGTCGCGCGTGCTGCACAGCGGCGCGATCGTCTTCAACGGCGCGTTCGTCACCATGTTGCCCTCCTTCGTCAACGGCGGGACGTACGTCCTGATGCGCCAGTTCGACGCCGAGCAGACGCTCGCGGCGATCGAGCGCGAGCGCATCACGCACGTGATGCTCGTTCCCGCGCAGATCGTGGCGCTCCTCGCCTCGCCCCGCTTCGATCCGGCGCGCCTCGCGTCGCTCGAGTGCGTCCTCTCGCTGGGAGCGCCCCTGCTGCGGCAGGACAAGGACCGGCTCAACGCCGCGCTGCCGGGCCGCCTCTACGAGCTCTACGGCCTCACCGAGGGCTTCGTCACCATCCTCGACCGGACGGACGCGGTGCGCAAGGCGGGCTCCGTGGGCGTGCCCCCGCCCTTCTTCCGCATGCGGATCGTGGGTGACGGGGGCCGGGACGCGGCGCCGGGCGAGGTCGGCGAGATCGCCGGGCGCGGGCCGATGCTGATGGCCGGATACTACGGGCGCCCGGACCTCACGGCCCAGGCGATCCGCGACGGCTGGCTCCATACCGGCGACCTGGGCTACGTGGACGACGAGGGCTACCTGTATCTCGTCGATCGCATGAAGGACATGATCGATTCGGGCGGCGTGAAGGTGTACCCGCGCGACATCGAGGAAGTCGCCGCGCGCCACCCCGACGTGCGCGAGGTCGCCGTGTTCGGCATCCCGGACGAAAAGTGGGGAGAGACGCCGCTCGCCGCGGTGATCCTGCGGGAGGGCGCGGACGCCACGGCGGAGGCGATCCGGGACTGGATCAACGAACGCGTGAGCGCGCGCTTCCAGCGCGTCTCGCGCGTGGTCCTCATGCCGGAGTTTCCCCGCAGCGCGGCGGGCAAGACCCTCAAGCGCGAGTTGCGCGGACCTTACTGGGCCGGGCTCGGACGCAAGATCTGATCGGATCCCGGAAACGCGAACGCCCAAGCCCGGGGGAGCTTGGGCGTTTCCTTCCCTGCGGCGGTCAGGCCGGCACTTTCTTCCGCGACGATCCCTTCTTGGCCACCACGGCCGGCTTGCCGAGCTTGCCCTTGGCCGCTTCGTACGCCTGCCTGTACCCGCGTGCGATGGCACGCACCGCCCGGCCGATGTCGTCGTAGACGTGATCGTCCAGGTTGGCGAACGAAATGCGCACCGACCAATCCGGAGCCGCGAAGCCGCTGCCGTTGAGCAGCACGATGCCGTGGTCCTCGGCCAGCCGGAACACGATGTCGAGCGGGTGCACGTTCGCCTTCATCCACTTGACCACGTCCTCGCCCAGGTACTTGCGGGCGAAGAACTCGAAGTCGATGAGTCCGTAGTAGTAGTCGAAGTACTCGTTCGGGCTCACTTCGATCCCGAGTCCCTCGATCGTCGCTTCCACGCGCTTCTTGACGATGCCGATGCAGGCCTTCTGGTACGCCTTCTTCTCGTCCATCAGCTCGCAGAGCGAGAAGAGCGACATCATGACCTGTTGCGGAAGCGACAGGCCCGCCGTGTGGTTCAGCGCGACATCGCGGCTGTCGGCCACGATGCGGTCGATGAACTTGATCTCGCGCGGGTGGAGCGTGAGCCCGCCGTAGCGCTTGTCCAGCTTCTTCTTGATGGACTCGGGGTGCGCGGCGATCATCTCGTCGAAGATGTTGTCCTCGTGGACCGCGACGGTGCCCAGGCGCCAGCCGGTACAGCCGAAGTACTTGCTGTACGAGTAGACGCCGATGGTGTTCCTCGGGAACTCGCCCATCAGCGAACGGAAACCCGGCACGAAGGTGCCGTAGACGTCGTCCGTGAGGAGGATCAGGTCCGGGCGCTTCTTGAGCACCGCGCCGATCTTCCTGATCGTCTCCGGCGACATCGCCACGGCGTACGGGTTGCCGGGATTCACCACGAAGAAGGCCTTGACCTTCGGGTCGAGGAGCTTCTTCAGCTCTTCGTCCGGGTACTGCCACTTGTTCTCCTGCTTGGCGTGCACCTCGACGAAGTTGAGGCCGTAGTCCTCCAGGTGCGCCATCTCGAGGTACGGGGTGAAGATCGGCACGCCGAGCGCGATCGTGTCGCCGGGATTGAGGATGCGGTTGCTCTTGAGCGACTTGAAGATGTAGCACATGGCGGCGGTGCCGCCCTCGACTGCGTAGATCTTGAACTTGCCCTTGGGCTTCGGCGTCCCGCACATCGCCCACTCCAGGTACTCGTGGACGATCTGCTCGTTGTGCACCAGCATGCGGTCGGGCACCGGGTAGTGGTCGCCGATGATCGAATCCACCAGCTCATGCACGAACTTGTCGGCGTCGAAGCCGAACTTCTTCACCGCCCACGGCACCATCTTCTGCAGGAACTCCGCGCCGGGCATGTCGGCATGCTTGCCGAGCCACGCCTCGAGGCGTGCCGCGATGCCGGATGCCTTGGGCATTCCACCGACGCCCGGCGGCAGGTCGAGCACGCGCTTGCTCTCGCCGACCGCGAACTGCCCGAGCAGGAAGAACGCCTCGCGCGGCTCGGTGGCGACCCAGTTCGGGTTGCCGCGGCCCGCGTTCAGGTACGAGATGGACGATTCCTCGGCGGACTTCGAGGCCACCTTGGCGAGGAAGTCCTTGATCTCGAATGGCCCCAGTTTCTCGTACTTCTTCAGCGACATGTCGTCCATGGATCTCTCCTAGCGGATGGGAAGCCGCAAGCGCGCCTTCACGACAGGATCATGATGATGACCATGCCCCAGATCGTGAGCAGCGTGTTGCCGACGGCGTAGGTGACGGTGTAGCCGAGCGCCGGGACCTGGCTCTTCGCCTGGTCGCAGACGAGGCCCAGTGATGCCGTCGTCGTGCGCGACCCCGAGACGATGCCGAGCGTGAGCGCGTCATGGAAGCGGAACAGGTACTTGGCGGCAAACATGCCGAGCACCAGGGGGATCGTGGTGGCGGCGGCGCCCCAAAGGAAGAGTCCGATGCCCTGCGTCTTCAGGCCATTCACGAAGCCCGGACCCGCGGAGATGCCGACGATCGCGATGAAGATGTTGAGGCCGACCGAGTTCATGAACCAGACGGTAGGCGTCGGGATGCGGCCGAATTTCGGCCGCACCGAGCGCAGCCATCCGCCGATGATGCCGGCGATGAGCGCTCCACCCGCGGTGGACAGCGTGATGGGCGCCCCGGACACCTTGAAGACGAGCGCGCCGATCAGCGCGCCGACCACGATCGCAGCGCCGACGAAAGCCATGTCGGTGACATCGGTCGGGCGATCCGCCACACCCAGCAGCCTGGTAGCTGCGGCGGTGTCCTGCGTGCGGCCGACGATGGTGAAGAGGTCGCCGCGCTCGACCTTGGTGTTCTCCAGGATCGGGATGTCGGTGGCGGTCGCGCCGCGCGTGATCTTGCGCAGGAACACGCCGCGCGCGGCCGGCATCGCGGCCAGCTCGGCGAGGGTCTTGCCATCGACCTCCTTGTTGGACACCAGCACGTCGATGCCTTCCACCGGCACGGCGAGCAATTCCTTGTCCTCCACCTCTTCCGCGGCCTGCAGGAGGGTCACCAGCACTGCGCGTTCACCCGCGATCGCGACGACGTCTCCCTCGCGCAGCACCTCATCGGCGGTCGCCTCGACGATCTGGCCGTCGCGGCGGATGCGCTGCACGAAGACGCGCGCGTCGGGCACCAGGGACTCGGCCTCGGCGACGCGCAGGCCCACCGCCTTGCCGCCCGGCTTCACGCGGTAAGCGCGCATCACCCAGCGGTTCCAGGCGGATCCTGCCCCTCCCACTTCCTTCTTGCCGCCGCCGTGCTTCTCCTCATAGTCCTTGCAGGCGGCCTCGAGATTGATGCCAAGGAGCTTCGGACCCAGCACAGCGATCACGATCGCCGAGCCCATCGTGCCGAACATGTACGTCACGGCGTAGGCGATCGGCATCGAGTCGATCAGCGCCTTGGCTTGGTCAGAGGGCAACCCCAGCCGGTTGATGGCGTCGGTCGACAGGCCCATCGCGGCCGAAATCGTCTGCGAGCCCGAGTAGAACCCGGCGGAGTAGCCCAGGTCGTATCCGGCGATCTTGGCGATGATCACGCAGGCCGCAAGGCTGAACACGCACTGTACGGCCGAGAAGATCGCCTGGGGCAGGCCGTCCTTCGCTACACCACGCACGAACTGCGGGCCGACGCCGTAGCCGACGGCAAACAGGAACATCAGGAATGAAAAGGCCTTGAGGGGCTGGTTGATGGTCAGCCCGATCTGCCCGATGATCACGCCCGCGATCAGGGTCGCCGTCACGGAGCCCAGGCCGATGCCCTTGAAGGTGAACTTGCCGAAGTAATACCCGAGGGAGAGCGCCAGGAAGATCGCGATCTCCGGATACTGTTTGAGCGTCGCAAAGAACCAGTCGATCATGATCAGCTTCCTTCCCTGGCCACGGCCAGCCGTCGTTGGGATTCGCCCGTCAAGGCGCAGTCAACAAGGACGCCCTGGGCGGATTCTCGCAATCTGGAAAAGGTAGCGATTTGGCGCGGGCGGCACTATGGCACCTTCGTGCCATGACCCGGGAGCGCAAGGGTGGCTCCACAAGCGCAAACGCCCAACCTCTCGGGAGGTTGGGCGTTTGTCTGATGGGGCCCTGGCGATGACCTACTTTCTCACGGGCAATCCGCAATATCATCGGCGCGGCGTCGTTTCACGGTCCTGTTCGGGATGGGAAGGAGTGGGGCCAACGCGCTATGGTCGCCAGGAATTCTTGGGAAGGGTAGTCGTTACTGGACTAGGTATTGCATCGTGCTGGAAGCGCACGGGCAACAAGGTTATAGGGTCAAGCCGCACGGGCAATTAGTACTGGTTAGCTCAACGCGTTACCGCGCTTACACACCCAGCCTATCAACGTCGTAGTCTCCGACGACCCTTCAGGGGGATCAAGTCCCCGGGAGATCTCATCTTCAGGCAAGTTTCCCGCTTAGATGCTTTCAGCGGTTATCTCTTCCGCATATAGCTACCCGGCAATGCGACTGGCGTCACAACCGGTACACCAGGGATGCGTCCACTCCGGTCCTCTCGTACTAGGAGCAGCCCCCGTCAAATCTCCAACGCCCACGGCAGATAGGGACCAAACTGTCTCACGACGTTTTGAACCCAGCTCACGTACCACTTTAAATGGCGAACAGCCATACCCTTGGGACCGGCTACAGCCCCAGGATGTGATGAGCCGACATCGAGGTGCCAAACTCCCCCGTCGATATGAACTCTTGGGAGGAAT
>Ga0335070_10001250_pt1 | contig 29247 bp, 21 predicted proteins | sample Lox_Sample_13_FD_206722 | JGI IMG/M metagenome (GOLD analysis project Ga0335070, IMG submission 206722) | Soil microbial communities from Loxahatchee National Wildlife Refuge, Florida, United States - Lox_Sample_1.3 | ecosystem: Environmental > Terrestrial > Soil > Wetlands | place: USA...
GAGCTTCTTGTCCTGCGCGGCATGACCCGGACCCTGATGCGCACCGACAAGCCCCGCTCGATCCAGATCGAGATGAACCTGCGCGGCAAGACCGAGGTCCTGGAGTTCATGTCCAGCCACGGCTATCACTTGGCGGACCGCCATTATACCCGCTCCGGCCTGAAGAAGATCGCCGCCGGCAGCGATCCGGAGGCTTACGCCTACAACGCGATCTATCGGCCGGTGCCGGCCTGACGCGGCAGGTTTGAGCAATCCAGAAGGGCTGTCACAGCGCGCGCGCGAGCGCGTCGGCAAAAGCCGTCAATTCCTTTCCATCGAGGTCCGAGATCGCCCAGACCTGAACGCCCATGACGCGCCGGTGAAGCAGGTTCAGCCCCTGGCGCATGACCATGCCGCTTGCATCCGCCTTGTCCGTCAGACCCGGCGCGTCGTCGGGCAGAACGAAGACGTCGATGAGATGCTGGGCGTGCTTGTAAACCAGCACGGCGACACGACGACCGCCGACATAGTCGACGCGCCCGCCCAAGAGGTCGAAGCCCTGCGCCGACAGATCGATCGTCGGCGGCGCAACCTCGACCCGGCCGGCGAACCAGGGTCGGACCGTATGGCGGTCGGAGGACACGACATCGACGCTGTTCGTCGCGGCGAGTGCCCGCAAATGACTCGCCACCAGATCGTGCATCAGCATCTCATAAGGCGCGGCTGGCGTGCCTTGCTTCATCCAATTCCAGGTCACGCCGACACTCAGGCTTGCCACCAGGAGCAAGGACGCCGCCATCGCCAGCCAACGCGGAACGGCGCGCGACGGCTTCGACAGACGCATCTGGTTCGCGGGCGAAGGTGGGGTTCGCAACCGATCGCGCAGACTTTGCGGCGCCGTGTAGCGCGGAAGCGATCGCTTCATCGCGTCGCGCAGGGCCTGAAGGGCCGCCAATTCCCGACTGCAGGCCGCACAGCCTGCGATATGCGCGCGCACTGTCGCTGCCGTTCCCTCATCGAGCTCCCCGTCGAAACAGGGCTGCAACAGCATGCTGGCGGTCCTGCAATCCATGAGCGCCCTACCCTCTCTGCCGCGCGGCCCAGGCGCGTCTCAGCATCTCGCGCGCCCGCGCCAGCCGCGACATGACGGTGCCGACGGGAACCTGCAGCAGGTCCGCGATTTCTCGATAGGAAAGTTCCTCCATCTCGCGCAACAGGACGACCTCGCGAAAACCGGGGGGCAGGGCCTCCACCAGCTCGGTCACGATGCCGGCGCATTGCGACCAGTGCGCGAGCTCCTCCGGACTCCGCCCGCTGTCCGCGGGCAGCCCGTCATCGCCCGATTTCGTCACTTCCTCGAGCGACAAGGGCGAGCGCACCCCCTTCGTCTTTGCCACCCAGCTCAAGTAGGTCGTACGCACGATGGCGAGCCACCAACCCCGCGCATTGCCGCCCTCGAAGCTGTCGGCATAGCGGACGGCGCGCAAGAACGCCTCATGCACAATATCGGCCGCGTCCTGTTCGCCATGCGCCAGCCAGCGAACCAGGTTATAGGCCGCATCCAGATGCGGCAGGATCAGCCGCTCGATGCGGCCAGGCGCGCTCTCGGCCCCGACCTCTTCCCGTGATGACGGATCCATGGTCGGCAAATCTATGCCACCGGCGGATCGGGGGCCATAAGGGCTGCCCTTGAGGGCGGCCTTGCTCGCCTTACCGTTCCGTAACAATGACAATCCGCCACCGCAGGCCGGGCACCGCGCTCACGGCCGCCGGACCTTGATCATGCCGGACATATAGGGATGAAGGCTGCAGACATAGCCATAGTCGCCTTCCTTGTCGAAGGTGAAGCTGTACTGATCGCCGGTATCCATCGCTTTCGAGTCGAACAGACGGTCGGTCGAGACGATGCTGTGCACCATCTCGTCGTGATTGACCCAGACGACGGTGGTCCCCGGAGCGATCGTCACGTCGGATGGCGCGAAGGCGTAGTTGCTGATCTCGATCGTCACGGTCTGGGCGGCCCCCGCAGGGCTTGCGGGGCCGGCCAGGATCAGGAATGTGCCGGTAAGGAAAGCCACCCAGTGGCCCCAAAGGCTCGAGGTTGCGATTGCCGCTTTGAGTCGGAATGACATGTGAATTCCTTCGTGTGCCGTCTTTCCTTGCATCAACTCGGCCGCCATCAAGCCGAGCGGTCGAGCGGCGCGTCGACGAGGGCCAGTGCCTTCGTACCCGGAACGACGCTGATGCTTCGGGTGCCCAGGAGCTTGCCGAGCTCCGCAGCCTCGACCTTGAGCGGGCCCGGCGCCGGCGCTTCGCCCGGTTTCGGCTGCGGATAGGCGGTCGACATGGCGGTGTGGAAGCTCACATTGCCCTCGACCTTCTGGATCACCTGATGGATATGGCCATTGAGGACGGTGACCGAGCCAAAACGCTTGAGATAGGAGAGCGCCTGCGGCGCATCGGCCGTACCCCAGCCCCAGGGCTCATAGACGGTCCAAAGCGGGATATGGGCAAAGACGACGATCGGCGTGCTGTCCGACTGACCGGAGAGATCCTTCTCGAGCCACTCGAGCTGCGGGGACCCAAGCTTGGTCAGGGATTTCGGCTGGAAGTCGGTGACATTCACCAGGCCGACGAAATGCACGCCGTTCTGGTCGAAGCTGTAATAGCCGGGATCGTTGGCGCCTTGGCCAAAGACCTTCAGATATCCGCCAATCCCGTCATCGAGCGCATCATGCTCGCCGGGCACGAAATGGATGCGATCGACCTTCATCTCCTGCAGGAGCTCGCGCGCCTGCCCGAACTCTTCCGGCTTCGAGAGGTGCGAGACGTCGCCGGTGTGGATCGCAAAGGCGGGACGCGGATCGAGCTTGTTCACGTCGCCAATCGCGCGGCGCAGCGTGCCGACGACGTCCGGATTGGCCTCCTTGTTGAAGCCGATATGGCTGTCGGAGACCTGGACGAAGGTAAAGGCGCCTGCCGGCAACTGATCGGCGCGCGCCTCGCCGATGAGGCCGAGGCTCTGCGGCACGCCCCCGGACAGCGTCCATAGCAAGCCGGTACCGGTCCAGGCCAGGCAGGCCATCGCCTGACGGCGCGAGGGCATCGCGCCGAGAATGGACGGCGGTGCGGAAAGGCTCTGATCGGCGGAACTGCGCGATTTGCGGCTCATGGGGGGCTCCTTTCGAGCGGAAGTGACCTCCCTAGGACCCAAGTCCCGCACGCTCTATTCCCGACTTTGTGCGCCGTCACGCGAAGGTGAAGCGCTCGTCCTCGGGTCGGATCGCGGCAGCATCCCCCCGCGACCGGACGCGGCCGGCCCGTCGCGTTGTTATCCGCTCTCAGGACCCCGTTCCGGCCATGTTTCACCGACCGTCCAATCAGTTTTCCGCAGACGTGAATCGTCTTCGCTCGACCCGCTCTGAGCCACAACTTTGTCCCTCGCTGGGCCCACGGAGGATACCTAAGATGTAGAGCTATCCTATTGACCTCACAGGGATTTATTTACCGGCCCCGGCACTTGCAGAGATCTTGTTGCGGGGGAGTGCCAAGCTGCCGGCGCGCGCGGCGGCGGGCTTGGTTCGGCGGTTCAAAAGACCGCTTCCATGATCGTGCGACCCGGCTTCGAGCCACCACTGAAGAGAGGAACATTGGTCCGCAGCCTGGCCGCAATCATGGCAGTGACGATCGGCGTCGGCGGGTCATTCCTGACAATGGAGCCCGCACGAGCCGCGTCGGACGGATTGCTCTTGAACCTCCCGGCCGAGCGCGACGCTGCCGGGTACGTGGCCGACCAGCCTTCTTCCAAGGAACAGGCGAGTACCCAGAAACGCATGCAGACGACCGGTAGCGCCATCCCCATTCCGCCGATCAAGCCTTCGCTTCAGCTGGCCGATGCGTCGACATCGAACACGGGCACTTCGAATGCGAGTTCTGCGCCCGGCGGAGATGCCTATCAGGAGGTGCCGCGCGATCAGACCGTTCGCGAGCGGGCGCGGCCGGAAGTCGACGCGCTGGGTTTGCATCTCAGCAGCTTCTATGCCTACCCGTCGGTAAGGACCACCGAGACCTATGACGACAACATCTTTGCGACACCCTCTCATACCGACGGCGATTTCATCACCGTTGTTGCGCCCGAATTGAGCATCCAGTCGGATTGGAACAATCACGCACTCAATTTCGACGCCGGCGCCGCGGCCGGCTACTATGCAAGCCATACTGGCGAGGACTATGTCGACTATCACTTCGGCACCGACGGCCGGCTGGACGTGACGCGCGACGATCAACTCACGAGCGCCTTCACCTATCGCCATGAGCACGAAGACCGCTCTTCGCCCGATGACCGCCAGGGAGAGGAGCCGACCGAATATGATCTTTTCCAGACTCAGATCGGCGATCAGAATCGCTTCGGCCGGTTTACCGTCAAGCTCGACGGCCAGCTCAACCGCTACAACTTCTTCGATGTCAGCGCCTTCGGCGGCGGCACGATCAACAACGACGATCGCGATCGATTGTCGACGCTCGGCAGCGCCACGCTCAGCTACGAGATCGTGCCCGACTACGAGGCCTATGTCCGTGTTTCCTATAACCGCCAGGACTATGACAGCCATTTCGACAATGACGGCTTCGAGCGCAATTCCCAGGGCTTCGAGACGGTGGCCGGGCTCGCCATCGATCTGGGTGGGGTAACCCGCGCCGACGTCTTCGCCGGCTACCAAACGCAATATTATCAGGATTCCGCCTTCGACACGGTTGCCGGCCCCAGCTTCGGCGCATCGCTGACCTGGAACGTAACCGGCATCACCACCGTTACCGCCACGCTGACCCGCGTCCTCCAGGAAACGACCACGCCGGGTGCGTCCGGTTACTTCTCGACCGACGCCATCCTGAACATCGATCACGAGCTCCTGCGCAACCTCATCCTCAACCTCTATGGCGGCTACAGCAACCGCGACTATCAAGGCATCGGCCGCAATGACAATGTGTGGATCGCGGGTACCGGCGCCGAATATCTGATGAACCGCTACATGTCGATCGACGCCAAATACCAGTTCGACGACCGCGATTCGAGCGACGCGGACGAGGACTATCTGCGCAGCCTGGTTTTGCTCAGTCTGAACCTCAAACTTTAACCGGCGGAAATGGCTCGGCCGCGTCACGGTCGAGCGCCCTCGCCGCCCTGCCGGGAGAAGGAACGTGCTGCAGCTTATGCGAATGAGCCTCTCGATCTTGGCCGTTATCGGCTTGGCGATCATGTTGGCGGCCCACGCCCAGGCCGCATCCGATCAGTACCGGTTGGGCCCGGGCGACAAGGTTCGCGTGACGGTGTTCGGCGACGACCAGCTGTCCGGCGAATTCCAGGTGGATGCCAATGGCGCCATAGCGATGCCGCTCGTCGGCAATGTCGAAGCCGGCGGGCACACGACCGACGAATTGGCGGCAAATGTCGTCCAGAAGCTGCAGAAGGACTACCTGAAGAACCCCAAGGTCAGCGTGGAAGTCACCGTCTACCGGCCGTTCTACATTCTGGGCGAGGTCAGGAATCCCGGCAGCTATCCCTATGTGAACGGAATGCGGGTCATGAACGCGATCGCGCTGGCCGGCGGCTTCACCTATCGGGCACGCGAAGGGCATATGAAGATCAATCGCGACGTCGACGGCAAGATGCAGGAGCTCGATGCGGACCAGGCCACGGCCGTCCTTCCCGGCGACGTGATCGAGGTTCCCGAGCGCTTCTTCTGAACTCAATGGGCTGGTTCAATCGCGACCAGGCGGGATGGGCCGGATCGCCGACATTCGAAAGGACGCGAAAATGGCGGACCCACGGCTCCCCGCATTGCAGCCTCTTTCCGAGCCTTTGACGCCGACACCGGTCGCCGGCCCGCTATGGGCTGCGCCCAGCGGCCCGGATCTGCCGGAACTGTTCCGCCGCCTCTGGCGCCGGAAGGGGATGATCGCCGCCGTCGTGATCGGCGGCACCCTGCTGGCCGCCGCGGTTCTGTTCCTGATCCCGCCGCGCTATACGGCGACCGCCCAGCTGATGCTGGGGCCGACACAGACTCAGATTCTCAACAGCGATCAGCTCCTGGCCGGCATCACGCCCGATACCGAGGCCGTCAACAGCGCGATCGCCGTGGTCGAATCCCGCGATCTGGCCGAGCGCGTGATCGACAAGCTCGGCCTGTCGCGCGATCCGGAGTTCAACGGCTCCGAACCCGCCTGGCTTTCGGACCTGCTGGATCTCCATACCTATCTGCCTGCCACATGGGCCGATGCGGTCCTTGCCCTCTTTTCGGGGCCGGGGACCAGTCCGGTGGAGGAAGACCGGCAGAATCACAACAAGCTCGTCGAGAAGTTTCTCAAGCGGCTGGATGCAGGGGCGGCGGGTCAATCGCGGGTGGTCGTGATCAGCTTCCAGTCCGAGAGCCCGGACACGGCCGCGCGGGTCGCCAACATGCTGGCCGAGGAATACTTGAGTTCGCAGATCGAGGAAAAGGAAGACACGAACAAAGCGGTCAACATCTGGCTCGAGGGGCAGTTGAAGACGCTGCGCGAGCAGGTGGCGGCCGCGGACCAGGCGGTCGAGGATTATCGGAGCAGCAACGGGCTCGTCCAGACCAAGGACGACACGCTTCCGTCTCAGGAGGCGGCGGAGCTCAATACTCAGCTGGTCATGGCTCACACCGACCGAGCGGAGGCCGAGGCCAAGCTGCAGGAAGCCGAAAAACTGGCGGCGTCGCCGGAAGGCATCGATTCGGCCGGGGCCGTTCTGCAGTCGCCGACGATTCAGAGCCTGCGGGCGCAGGAGACCCAGGTCGAGCAGACGATCGCCGATCTGAGCCAGACCTATGGCGAGCAGCATCCAAAAATGCTGAGCGCACGCGCACAATTGCACGATCTCGAAAGGAAGATACGCACCGAGATCGGCCGCATCGCCAAGGACTACCGCAACGAGGTCGCAGTCGCCCGGACCCGCGAGGCGTCGCTCCAGGCGAGCGTCGACCAGCTGCAGAACAAGGTCGCCGGCCTCAATCAGTCGGACATCCATCTGCGCTCGCTCGAACGCGATGCCGATGCCAGCCGCACGCTGCTCGAGAATTTCCTGGCTCGTTACAAGGAGACCGGCAGCGAGGCGACGCTTCGCGAGCCGAACGCTCGTATCATCTCCCATGCCAGCGAGCCCGAGAAACCCTCCTTCCCGAAAAAGCGCATGCTTGTTGCGCTGAGCGCAGCCGCCTTCGTGATGCTGGGCGTCTTCATCGCGCTGCTGCGCGAGGAGTTCGACCGCGGCGTTCGCAGCATGGGCCAGGTCGAACGTGTCATCGGCGCGCGGGCGCTGGGCCTTGTGCCGCTGGAGAAGAACTGGCTCGGGCGTCAGCGAAAGCCGGAAGATTATGTCGTGGACCGCCCGGCCTCGGCCCTTTCCGAATCGCTCCGGAGCCTCCATACCGGCGTGGCGCTCAGCTCGCGATCGGGCGTGCCCAAGACCGTGATGTTCGCCTCTTCCCTGCCGCAGGAAGGCAAGACGTCGCTGGCACTCTCCTATGCGCGCCTGCTGGCGAATGCCGGCAAGAAGGTCGTGGTGGTCGATTGCGATCTGCGCCGCTCCGCGCTTTGCCAGCGCCTGGGCCTCAAGCGCAAGGCAGGCCTCTCCGACTACATCCGCGGCCTTGCCGAGCTGGAGGATATCCTTCACTCCGATCTGCGGACGAACGCCTGCATCGTACCGGCCGGCACGGCGCCCGCCACCAGCGCAACGGATGTCCTGGCCTCGGAACGCCTGCACGCCTTTCTCGGGGCGCTCCGCGAGCATTACGACCAGGTCATCATCGACACGCCACCGGTTCTTGCCGTATCGGACGCGCAGATCCTCTCGCGCCTGGTCGATAAGACCATTTTCGTCGTGCGCTGGGAGCGCACGCGCATCGACGCCGCGGTTCTGGCCTTTCGCCAGCTCGTCGACGCGGGGGCGGACATCGCCGGCGTCGTGCTGTCGATGGTCGACATGAAGCGCCATGCCCGCTACGGCTATGGCGACGCCAGCAGCTACTATGCCGAGCTGCGCCGCTACTATGTCGGCTAGAGTCGGTCGGCGCCCATGGGCGACGGCGGCAATGTGATGACGGCTTGGGCGCCGCGCGGCGCGACCGGCCCCCACGCCGACCGCCGGTCCCCGCCGGTGCAGCAGGGCAACGCCCTGAACGCCGCCATCGGCCGGGTCCTGCTGTTCGCTCTATTGGCCTTCGCTCTGGTCGGAACGCGCCCCTTTTCCGGGACCGACATCGATAGTGCCAGCACGGCCTCCGATGGCACCCTCAACCAGATCGTCTGGCTCGCCGCCATTCTCCTGGCCGCCCCGCTCATTCTGATCCGGTTTCGCCTCGCCATGGCCATCGCCTGGCGCGCCTGGCCGCTGCTGCTGGTGATGGCATGGGCGACCGCGACGGCTCTCTGGTCGCCGCTGCCCGACTTGACACTGCGCCGCGTCGCGGTGCTTTGGCTCATGTACGCCGCCGCGCTCGGGGTCGCGGTATCGGACCTTCCTTTGTCGGAATTTCATCGTATCGCCATGCTCGTGGCCGGCATCGTCATGGCCGTCGACGTTCTGGGCGTCATTGGCCTCCCAAGTCGCGCGATCAATTCCGAAGGTCAGTTTGTCGGACTGCACGGTCACAAGAATTCCGCGGGCCAGGCCGCGGTCATGGCGGCGCTGTGCTGGTACTTCTTCGCCGGCCGCTATGGCTGGGGGCTGATTCGCCTCTGCATTCTGGCCGGATCCGCCTTCTTTTATCTCTTGATCCTCGCCAGCGGCTCCAAGACCGGAAGCGCGCTGGCGCTGCTGGTGATGGTCTGGTGCACCTCCTGGGCGATTCTGGCACGCAAGGGCGCGGCGGTCGGGATGATCTGGTGGACCGGCTTCGGATTCGCGCTGCTCATCACCACCGTGGCGCTGATCGTCTTCGGGGTCACGGCGACCGATGTCGGGATGGCCCTCTTCGGCGACCTGACCTTCACGGGACGCTGGCAGCTCTGGGAAGTGATCTGGGATCAGATCGTCCAGCACTACTGGCTCGGGTACGGATTCGGCGCCTTCTGGGACGTCAACGGCGTCGACAATTCATTGGGCTTGGCCAAATCGGTCGGCTGGCTGGGCGTGGTTGGCCAGGCCCATAACGGATATCTCGATCTGTTCCTGCAGATCGGGCTGATCGGCCTGGTCCTGGCGTTGTTCTCTCTCGTCTGGGCGCTTCGCCTGGCCCATAAGTTGTTGCGGCTGACGCCGGAGCATCCCTTCGATTCCTCGGCACGCGCCTTCGCCTACGCGATGATCCTCTCCATCGCCCTCTATAACCTGCTCGAGAGTTCCTATCTGCGGCCGCACCATCTTCAGGCGGTCTGGCTGTTCCTGGCGCTGCCGATCATGCAGCGAGAGCTGCTGGAGTCGAGAGCCGCCGCCGTCAGGATCGCTGCCGTGGCGCAGGCATCGGCGAAGGCCGTCACGCGCAAGCCTGCCTTTCGGCGCGGCCCGCCCCCTCTCGAGGCGCGTCGGGAGCCGTTCCTCTAGGCCTTCAGGGCCTCGTTCTCGCTTGGGGCGCGCCGGCGCCAAAGACTGGCCTACAACTAGGGCAGGCCCGCGCCCGTCAGGCGGCCGAGGCGAGCTTCGCCGCCGGGCCGCCGAGGCCCGCCGCTTGAAAGCGCTCGAACCAGCAGCCCAGGATGAAGAGCGCATAGATCTGGCGATCGAGCGGCTGCGCATGGACCAGATGCCGGCGCCAGAGCGCCTCGATCGCGCGCCGCTCGAACAAGCCCGTCTGCGGCAAGACATCGAGCAAGGTGCCCTCGACGCGCGAGCGCAGCGCGTCACGCGACCAGGCGCCGAAGGGAATGGGGAACCCCTTCTTCTTGCGGTTGACGATCGAGCCCGGCAGGTAGCGGGCCGCCATCATCTTGTGGACGATCTTGCGGCGGCCGGGCGCCAGCCGGAAGGAGCGTGGCAAGGATTCGACGAACCGGACCACCTCGATATCGAGAATCGGAACCCGAACTTCGAGCGCATATGCCATCGAGATCTTGTCGGTATAGAGCAACCAATCGTCCGGCAGGCAGGTCCGTGCGTCGACGCTCATCATCGCCTCGACCGGCTCGCGACCGGTATTGGCGCTCCAGGAGAGCCAGTAGTCGATGTCGCCCAACGCCTTGCCGTCGTCGGCGCGGCCTGTCAGCGCCTGGCGTTGCGCCGCGGTGAAGAGCGCATAGGCTTCGCGGAATCGCTCGGCCGGACTCTCGATCGGCAGGCTGCGCAACGCGCGCTGCACCGCTTCGGGTAATCTGCCGTAGCCGCCCACGGCGCGGCCGACCCATCCGGCCATGGCGGGCGCCGGCAACAGACGGCGCAAGACCTCGTTCTGATAGCGGGTATAGCCGCCCCACGGCTCGTCGCTACCCTGGCCGCTCAGGGCCACGGTCACGTCCTCTCGCATCCGGCCGATCAGATGCCAGATCGCGAGCGCGGAGGTCGAGACGATCGGCTCCTCGAGGCTGTCGACGACCCGATCGATCGTCGCCATCAGATCCTGCGGCGTGACGGTCACCGGCACGAAAGGCAGGTCCAGCGCCGCGGCCGTGCCGCGCGCATCCTCGATCTCGCATTCCTTGTGCTTGGCCCCGAACCCGACCGTGTAGCAAGGGAGGCGCCGGCCCTTCTCCTTGGCCAGCGCCGCGATCAACGCGGAATCGATACCGCCTGACAGCAGAATGCCGACTGGAACGTCGGAGAGGAGCTGGCGCTCGACGGCGTCGCTCAAAATATCGTGATAGCGTTCGACCGCCCGCTCGCGACTCCCGGAATAGCGCAGTTTCACCGGATCGATATAGCGATCCAGCTTCGCTTCCCCCGTGGCGAGATCGAAGCTCAGCCGGTGGCCGGCCGGCAGCCGACGGATGCCTTGCCAGAGCGTGCGAGGCGAGGGCACGAAGCGCAGCGTGAGGAAGCATTGCAGCGCGTCCGCATCGACCGCCGGCACGCGACCTGTCAGGGCCATGAGCGCCCGGACCTCCGACGCGAAGGCGATGCCGCCCTGCGGCAGCAACAGGTAGTAGACCGGCTTGATGCCGAAGGCGTCGCGGACGAGATGCAGCTTACCTTCCGCCCGGTCGAGCGCCGCGAAGGCGAACATCCCGTCGAGGCGCGCCAGCGTGGCCTCGAGGCCATGGGCTGCCAGATGCTCGGCCAATGTCTCGGTATCCGAGTGGCCGCGAAAGTTCACCTCCATGCCGCGGCGCAATGCCAGATGGTTGTAGGCTTCGCCGTTGTAGGAGAGCAGCCAGCGGCCGTCATGGCTCGCCATGGGCTGATGGCCGGCGGGGCTCAGATCGAGGATCGCGAGGCGCGTATGACCCAGCACGATCCGGCGCCCGCGTAGCTCCTCCGTGGCGACGCCCTCGCTGTCGGGTCCGCGGTGGCGCAGCCAGGCGAGCCCCGCCTCCGCATCGATCGCTACCGCTGGCGAAGTGACCGCGCCGAAGATTCCGCACATCTTTCTCAGTCTCCCGATTTCATAACACTGGAGATCGTCACGCGGCGCTGCGCAGGTCTGCTTCTTGCGCACGCCGCACCGTCGCGGTCACGGCCTGATCGAAGCGTTCGACCATGTGATCGAGACGGAGCTCTTCCCTCGATTTGAGCGCGCCCGCCGCGAGCTTCTGCTGTATCTCCGGCGTATCGACGAAGCGCGCCAGCACATGCGCGAAATCCTCCATGTCGCCGGGCACGATCAGGCCGTTCTCCCCGTTGCGCAGATATTCGATCTCGGGACTATGCAAGGCATGGTCGCGCGTGATCACCGGCACGCCTTGCGCAAAGGCGTGATTGACGGCAAGGCCGACGAAGCCGGGAATCACCATCGCCGCCGCGACGCGCATGTAGCGCGCCACCTGGTCCTGGTCGTAGAGCGCGCCCAGGAAGCGAACCTGCGGTAGGTTCAGCGCGCGCCCATGCAGGCTCTCGGCCGCCGGCCCGTCGCCGACGATCAGCACCTCGATCGGCCGCCGGCAGAGCTGCATGGCGTTGATCCGGCGTACCGCCTGGATCAGCAGATCGACCTGCTTGGCCGGTAGCAGCCGTCCGACATAGAGCAGCACCGCTGAATCCGGACGTAACCCCAATTCGCGGCGCAGCTCCGCCGGATCGGCCCGCTGATATTTGGCGTGCAGGCGAATCTGGGATTCGACGTCGATTGTGTTCCTCACCACCCAGACCTTGTCCTCGGGCATGCCGATGCGGCGCAGATTCTCGGCACCGCCCTCGGTATAGGCGAGATAGCCGTCTGCCTGGCGGGCGAGGAGGTCCTTCACCTGCGAAACCATGCCGAAGGCGAGACCCGACGACTTGGCGCTGAAGCCCACGCCGACTTTCGCGTGAAAGCCGAAGCCCCAGAAGATCACGGGCAGGCGGCGCTGGCGCGCGCGCAATGCCAGCACCAGGTTGGACAGGAACTTGAGCTCGTGTCCCATGACGACCGCATCGAATCGGTCGGTCAGGATCCGCTGCACCACCGGCTGATAGATCGCACGCCAGCGGCCGAGCGGGATTTCACGATTGTCCACGCGGACATTGGGGAACTGCAGCGGCTCGGGCGCCGCTTGCCAGCCGCTGCCAGTCGGCGGATTGCCGTGGAACACGACATATTCGGCGCTGCCTCGCGCATTAAGCTGCTCGAAGAAACGCGCCCGGTATGTCGGCACAAAACCCTGATGCAGCACCGCGACGCGATAGGTCATGGCGATCGGGCCCTCCTGCTCATATTTGCTTGAAATCCGAAGTGGCCGGCGCCTTGACACCGGCCGGGGTCACGATGTTGCCACTTGCGTCCACCGCGCCCGCACCGTCACCATTGGGCGGCATACTGCACGATGCGAAGTCGTCGGCGTGTGATCTCCTTACGGCAACCTGACATGGCAAACCTTGCAGATCGACGCGCAACCGCAGGAACGACGGCCGCCGGCATCGGCAACAATGAGGCCTGACGGCAATGGCCGAACCATGCGTCATGTGAATCCTCCGCATGCGCGTCAGATTCGCGCCCTCCCGCATCTTGCCGAAGGCATCTATCGCGATCTCGACATCGACGGCACCATCGACTTCATGACGCGCCGCTATCTGACCCCGATCGCAGAGCGTTACGATCTCGGCGAAGTCACGCTTGCCGACTGCGCCGCGGGCTATGGCTGGCTCTCGGTCGCGTTTCTGCTCCGCGGCGGAAAGGAGGCTATCCTTATCGATCCGGATGCGGCGCGCTTGGGAAACGCGAAGGAGATCTGCCGCATCCTGGGCGTGGCCAACCGCTGCCGCTTCCTCAATCGGTCGCTCCAGGATACCGGCCTCGACAATGACAGCGTCGAGATCTTCGCGTCGATCGAGACGCTCGAGCATGTCGGCCGCGCCAATATCCGCGACTGCGTGCGCGAGATCGCCCGCGTGGCCCGCGGCCTGGTCCTGGTGACCACGCCGAACCGGCTTTTTCCCATTGTCGCGCACGATACGGGATTGCCTTTCGCCCATTGGATGCCGAGGCCCTTGCGCCGCCTCTATGCCTCGCCGTTCGGCCGGCTGGCCCTCGAACATGGCAATCGCTTCCTGGCGCCCTGGGACCTGCAGCCGCTGGCGGCCAAATTCGTGCCCGACAGCCGCTTCACGACCTTCCGGACGGTGGACGAATTGAAGCGGTTCTATCCGCACTACCTGCCTTATGGCGCGGATTCGGCGCAGCGCACGCGACACCGGCCCAACCCGCTGCTGCTGCGCTATCAGATGATGATTGCGACACTGCTTCGGACCCGCTCCTATTGGCTGGCGCCCAATCTCGCTTCCGTGTGGGTGCGGCGGGAGCCCGCCTGAAGTAGCCGAGCGATCATGAGCCAAGTCAGCATCGTCATTTGCACCTACAACCGGCCGGCGCTCCTGGCGCAAGCCATCGCCTCCTGCATGGCGCAGGTCGGGTTGCCAGAGGGCACGATCGAGATCCTGGTGGTCGACAACAGCCCCGACGGCAACGCGGCGGCGCAGATCCGGGACTTGGCGCAGCAGGCGCCGCTCCCGCTCATCTATGTCGGCGAACCGCGCTCCAACATCGCGCGGGCCCGCAATGCCGGCATCGCGGCCAGCCATGCGCCTTTCATCGCGTTCCTCGACGATGACGAGCAGGCGAGCCCGGGTTGGATCGCCGGCCTGCTGGGGACGATGAATCGGGCCGGCGCGGACGTCGTTTTCGGCCCGGTCCTTCCGCGCTTCGAGACCGGACGGCCGCCGGTCTGGGATCCGCAGGCGCGCCTCTTCACCCGCGACATGGGCCTGCCCGACGGAACGCCGGCGCCGCTGCTGGCGACCGGTGCGTCGCGCGGCGGCGGCACCGGCAACTGCCTGCTGCGGCGCGAGACCTGCATTACCGCCGCCGAACCCTTCGATCCCGCCTTCGGCCTTACCGGCGGCGAAGACACCGACTTCTTCATGGCGCTGTCCCGGGCGGGGCGGCGCTTCGTCTGGTGCGCGAGCGCTCCCGTCAGCGAATATGTGCCGGCCGAGCGCAGCCGGCTCGATTACATGGCGCGACGCACCTTCCGGCAGAATCAGAGCTACGTGCGGCTGCGCAAGAAGAACAGCGCAAGGCCGCTCCTGATGACTGCCAATCTGATGATCCGCGGCGCCGTCCAGCTGGGGCTCTGGAGCTTGCTGGGCCTGGCCGGGCGTCTCGTCCGCCGCGATGACGGGGCGCGGGCCTGGCTCAAGATGAACGCCGGCGCCGGCAAGCTGCTCTGGGCGCGCACCGGCGGCCGGCACAGCTGAGGCCCCTAGGCCGCGATCCATCAGGACACCGGGCCCGGCATCGCCGGCTTGCGGGTGGTCGCGAAGCAATGGCGCAGGCTCAGGATCGACGGCGTGATCCCGACATGTCGGACCACGATCCGATGCAGCCAGAGATTCCAGATCAGCGTCACCAGCAGCGAGGCCACCGCGCCGCCCAGCATGCCGAACAGCGGCAACAGGGCTGCGTTGAGAAACAGGGTCGCGATCAGCGCGACCGCGAAGGCCGGCAGGCTCTGGGTCTGGTGGCCGGAAAGCGTCAAGATCTGTGTGACCGGACCGGCCGCCGCGATCACCAGTTGGCTCACGCCGAGAATGATCAGGGCGACGTGACCGCGGGCGAAATCCGCTCCGAAGATATGCAGGATCTGGGAACCGGCCAGGATCAGCACGGCCACGGCCGCGAGCGAAGGCCAGAAGCGCAGCTGCGTGGCGCGCGCGACCAGGGACTGGAGGCCGGCGGCATTGCCGTTGGCGATCAGATGCGAAGCCTGCGGCGACAGGATCGCATTGATGGCATAGAGGCCGAAGCTGATCAGGTTGGCGGTTCGGAAACAGGCGCTGTAAACCGCCATATCCTCGGCCGGCAGGAAGAAGCCGGCGATGGTGAGGCTCATCTCCTGGAAGTAGGTCGTGAACAGCACGAGAAGCTGCAGCTCGAGACTGGTCCGGGTCCAGAACCAAGTTCTGTAGGTCGCCGTTGCCCCGGTCCGCAGCGGCTTGAGACCGCGATCGATGTAGATGTGCTGGCCGATCAGGAGGAAAGGGAGCATGGCGACGGTGAAGAGCATCACCAGGCTGGCCGAGAGGCCGCCCCAGACCAGCTGCCAAGCGACCACGATCAGCAGCAGGATGAGCTGGCGCAGGAAATTCGACGGCAGGAAGGCCGCGGTGAAGCGGGATATCGATTGGGCGTAGCTGCTATGGAGCTGGAGGATGGCGAAGAGCGGCACGCCGATGAAGGCGAGAGCGAGGGCACCGTCCATGTTGGCCGCACCCTGGCGCCACCAGAGAAAACCCAGGCCGCCCAGCATCGCGACGATGCTGGCGATGAAGGAAAGCTGGTTGCCGCGACGCAGGAACCCGGCCACCTCGTTGCGCTGATCGCGCGCCGCCGCCTGGCGGACGAAGCGAACCGCCGAAGCGGGGTAACCCAGCGTCGTCAGCGAGGACACCACCATGCAGGCCGAAAAGGCGAAGACATAGCTGCCCAGCTCCGCCGCCCCCATCCAGCGCGCCAGCAGGATGTAAGTGACATAAGTCAGCGCCGTCCCACCGACGCGGAGCAGGAACACCAGCGCCGACCAGCGCACGAAGGACTTGAAGCTGGCGGCGACGCCGGGGACGTGATCAGCGCTCTTCGCCGGCTCGGGGGCGGCGCGCGGCGAATCAGGAGGCGAAACGGCGGCGGGCATGCTCATAGAACTCCAAGTCTCCCGCGCAGAGCTTCTCCATGCGCGCGCGGGCGCTGCGATCGACCTCCGGCTTCTCGAACCGGCCGGGGCGCATATGGTGCAGCCGCAACCGCGCTCCGAAGACGCGCCCGAAGCCTTCGGCAAAGTCCTGCATTCGGTCGGTGAAGCCGACCAGGGCGAATTTTTCGAGATTGTTGTAGGCGGCCGCCGTGGCAGCGGCGATCCCCTCCGGCGGAATGATCGCGCGCCCGCTGAAATAGCGCAGCATCACGGTCGCGTGGCGCCAGCCCACTTCCGAATCGAGATAATCCGAGAACGGCATGTCGATATAGTTGCCGAGCCGCGCGTCGGCATAGTTCGATACCAGCCGATCGAGCGGATTGCGCAGCACCGAAACGAAGCGGTAGCGGTTTCCGAAGGCGGAATGCGCCAGCTCGCTGAAGAGGAAATGCCCGCAGACCAAGGGTGCGTCGTCCGCCATGAAATAGAGCATAAGGTGCTCGCGGTAGGCGAAGATCACCTGCGATTCGGGCCCATCCTCGTGGATGTTCCACTCCGGGCGGCCGGACTGCAGCGCGGTCGCGCGGCGCGAGGGCCGTGCCAGGACCATGCCGACGCGCTTCTGCAACGGGCAGAGGCTGCGCATCGCGTCGGTCACCGAGGTGCCCGCGCATTTGGGGACGTGCATGTAGCAGCAATTGTAGGCGAGCGGGCGGCCCAGCGAGCGGACCGCGCGGGCGGCATAGAGGCGCAGTCGCTCGTAGGCTTGGTGCGCCAGCGGGCGCGCTTCGGGATCGGGACGGAGCCCGTACCGCAGGAGGGGCGGCAGGCTCGGGGGAGCATCGGGCGATGATGATGGCATGGCTCACCCGATCGACCCCGGCTTGAAGGATTCCGCCAGCGCCGCCCAGCAGGGTTTGCGCTTGAGCTGATCGTCCAGCGGCAGAGGGCGGTTGGGCTGCCCGTCGCTGCGGCGGAACTGGGCGCCGGCATTGGGCGCGTTGTACCAGCTTTGCCTGTCGACCAGACCCCAGGTGAAGACCGAATCGACGGCTCTCTCGGTCAAGGCCAGCCCGATGGTCTTGTAATAGAACTGGGCCACGGCCTCGTCGCGGCTGGCGAAATCATAGGGCAGCATGTTGTCGAGCACGTCGAGCTCGGTGAAGAACACCTTGAGGCCGAGATCGCCGACCGCCCTGACGAAAGCACGAATCTTGTCGGAATTGAGCCCCTCGGTCGTCTTGATATGCCCCTGAATGCCGAGCGCGTGGATCGGCGTCCCCGCCGCCTTGTAGGCCCGCAGCTGATCGAGGACCTTCTTGCGCTGGGCGTCGTTGAAGGAGCTGTCGGCTGTCAGGTGGGTATCGTTCAGGATCAGCAGCGCATTGGGGTCGGCCGCGGCCGCCGTGCGGAAAGCGAGATCGACATAGCCCGGCCCCAGCATGTCGAGCCAATAGGACGAGCGGTAGATCGCGTTGGCCACCGGCGCGAAGATCTCGTTCACCACGACCCAGTGATAGATCTTGCCGCGATAGCGCCCGACCACGGTGTTGATGTGATCCACCATCGCGCGCTTGGCGCCGTCGACCGTGGAGAGGTTCTTCAGCCAGTCGGGGATGTCCTGATACCAGACCAGGCAATGGCCGCCGACTTTCATGTTGTTCTTGGCGGCATAGTCCATCATCCAGTCGGCGTCGGAGAAGGTATAGCTGTCGGGCTGCTTGTGGACCGCGCGCCACATGAAGTCCCAGCCGTTATGCAGCACGCCGCATTCGCGTGCATAGGCCGCGGCGAAGTCCGGATCCTTGTTGGTGAAGCGAAACTGGTTGTGGGCGCCGAAATTGACGCCGCGGCTCTGGGCCAGCTCGCGCAAGGGCGGCAGGCCCGACAGATCGCGGCCGGAGAAACTTGCCGGTGCGGCCTCGAGCCGACGCAACGGCTGCATCACGCCCAGCATCGTGGCCGCCGCCCCGGCGGCGATCAGCCGACGGCGGCCGATCCGGCCGGTTCGGCCGCCCATGACGACAGCGGAGCCCCGACCGATCATCAGCTTCTCTCGGACGGCCGATGGCGCAAGCGTGCCGCGCGGGCCTCGCTCACCGTTCCGGCGCCGGCAAAGAGCGCGTCATAAGCGCCAAGGAGCTCGGGCACCGAGTGCTCCCAAGCGAGGTTGTCGCGCAGGCGGCGCTGGCCGAAATCGGCCATCAGCCGCCGCCGCGGCTCGTCGTCCAGGAGCTGCGCGATCAGCGCCGCCATGGCCGCCTCGCAATTGGCGGGCGCATAGAGCGCCGCATCCTGCGCCGAGAAGCGCGTCTCGCGCAGATCGAAGGCGACGATCGGCAGGCCGAAATACATGTACTCCATGATCTTGTTCATGGTGCTCTTGTCCGACCAGTCGTTCTTCGGATCGGGGTCGATGCCGAGATCGGCCGAGGACAGGATCCGGCACAGCTCCTCGTCGCTGACCCGACCGGTGAAGGTCGTCATGTCCGAGAGCCCCAACGTCCCGGCATAAGCCTTGATCTCGGGCTGGTGCGGCCCGCCGCCGACGAAGACCGCCTGGATATCGTCGCGGCCGCGCTCGCACAGATCCTTGAGCGCGCGGAGCATGTAATCCACCCCGTCCTGCTTGCAGATTTCGCCGAGATAAACCACCAGGTGACGCTTGCCCTTGCGCCATGCGGGATCGGCGGGATAGCGCTTGAAGCGCGCCAAGTCGGGGCCCGAACGCACGATATGAACCTGCTCGGGGCGCATCCGACCGCGCTCGACCGCGATGCGTTTGTGGCTCTCATTCGTGGTGATGACCCGGTCCGCGGTGCGGAAGGTCATGCGCTCGAGGAAGACGAGGCCCCGATACATCGCGCCGTCATTGCGCTCGAACTTGGCCGCGTACATCTCCGGCGACAGGTCGTGATGATCGAACAGGAAGCGCTTGCCGAAGGGCCGCCAGAACCAGGCCAACAACCAGTAGGTCTCGGGCGGATTGCAGGCATGGATGACATCGAAACCGCGGCCCTGGATCGCCACCCGGAGGCTCTTCATCCAGGTCCGCAGGAAGCACCAGAGGAACTCCGCGATGAAGCCGAGGGCGCCCTTGGCGTCGATCGGCAGGCCGTAGCGATAGATATCGACGCCCTCGAGCCGCTCGAAGCTGCGGTTGAAGCCCTTGGCCTTGGGACAGATCACGCTGACCTCGTAGCCGGCCCTGGTCAGGCTGGTGGCCTCGAGCCAGACCCGCCGGTCGAAGGGGACCGGCAGATTCTGGACGATGATGAGGGCGCGGCGCGCCATGCCGGTGCGGGTCATGGTCTCACCAGCAGATGCCGTGATAGTGCCGGCCGTCCGAGCTGCGGTTGCCGATTCTGGCGAAATCCACGATCACCTGCCCGTTCCTGACCTTGTCGAACACCTCGCAATGGGTTGGGTCGTTGTTGCCGATGACCACGGTCTCGGCGTGGTCGATGACTGCGTCGATGCTGTCCACGACCAGGTTGAAGATGTGCGGGATATGGTTGAGCAGATAGCTCTTGTTCGAGCCCATCAGCCCGGCGAGCTTGACGTTGCGATCGAAGATGCGAACGTCGTAGCCCTTGCCGATCAACTGCTCCACCACATCGACCATCGGGCTCTCGCGCAGATCGTCGGTGCCCGCCTTGAAGCTCAGGCCCAGCACGCCGACACGACGGTTGCCCTGCTGCGCAATCATGCGGAATCCGTTGCTGGTATGGCGCTCGTTGCTGGGCAGGACCGCGCTCAGGATCGGCAGATCGAGATCGAGCCGGCGCGCCCGGTAGTTGAGCGCCCGCAGATCCTTGGGCAGACAGGAACCGCCGAAGGAGAAGCCCGGTTTCAGATATTTCGGCGAGATGTTGAGCTTGGTGTCGCGGCAGAAGATGTCCATGACTTTATGGCCATCGATGCCGAGCGCCTTGGCGATGGCGCCGATCTCGTTGCCGAAACCGACCTTGAGGGCGTGCCAGGCATTGTCGGCATATTTTACCATCTCCGCGATCTCGATGTCGGTATGGATCATCGGCGCGTCGAGGCCGTCATAGAGGCCCGCCAGGATCTTGCGGCTGACCTCGTCGGTGGCGCCGATCACGGTCTTGGGCGGATTGAAGAAATCGTCGACCGCCGTGCCTTCGCGCAGGAACTCCGGGTTGAAGCAGACGCCGAAATCGACGCCCGCCTTCTTGCCCGAGGCGCGCTCGAGCAGCGGGATGACCACGTCGCGCGTCGTGCCGGGCAGGACCGTGCTGCGCATCACCACGACGTAGAAGCCTTTGCGCGCCTTGAGGGCTGTGCCGATCTCCTCGCAGACCGCTCGGACATAGGTCAGGTCGAGATTGCCGTTTTGCTGGCTCGGCGTTCCGACGCAAACGAAGGCGAGATCGGTCACCCCCAGGGCCGCGGATCCGTCGGTCGTACCGGTGAGCCGGCCTTCGCGCACCGCCTTGGCGATCAGATCGCCGATCTTGGCCTCGATGACCGGCGATTCGCCGCGCGCGATGAAGGCGGTCTTGGTCGGATTGACGTCGACGCCGACGATCTGATGGCCGCGTTCGGCCAGGCATCCGACCGAGACCGCGCCGACATAGCCGAGCCCGAAAATGCTGATCTTCACGCTGTTCACCTATGGCTGGTGGAGGAGGTCAGGCGCGCCGCCGTGACCGCGGCCGAGCTGTCGGCCGCGGGATTGCCGTCGAACGCGACGCGCGTCACGAATTCTGCGGCGCCCTCGACGCCGCCTTCCCCCAGGAGCGACCAAGTTGGCTGGCGGCGGCCGAAGCCGGCCGAGTACCAGCCGATGGGCGGATCCACCGAACCGCGCCATAAGGACCAAGCCAGGCCTGCCGGCAGCTCGATCTGAGCGGCGCGCCGGGACGCGCCTGCCGACCAGTGGAGCCGCGCGGACGCGTCGTCGAGGGCGACCTCGACCGCGGGGCCGAAATGGAAGGCGAGACGGCAGACGCCGCTCTTGGCAAGAGCGAGGCGATCGACGATGGTCAATCCGGGTTCGGCACGATCGAGCCTCACCATCCGCTCGTGCGATGCCCTGGCTGGCAGGCGTCGATAGCCGTCATGCATGGCGCGCCATTCGGCGACCGGCCCGCTATCGAGGCCCGAAACCGCGACCAGTCGCGACTTTGCGGGCTTCAGCCAGAGAAACATGCCACCCGCGACCGACTGATCCTGGCCGTCGAGCTCGAGGCTGTTATGGGCGCGCGTCGAGCGGAAATAGTCCCGCCAGGCGGGCTCGGCCTGGTAGCAACCGGTGCCGGGGTCGGTGAGAATCTCGACCCCGCCGATCCGGAGTTCGATCGAGAGCGCGTCGGCATGCGCATGGGCGGCGAGAGGCTCCAGCCCGTGAGGCCCATGATCGCAGCGGCACCAGATTTCGTCGCCGGCACGGGTCTCGGCGCGCAGGATCGCGATGCCGGCTTCCGGGAACAGGGCCGGCCGGGTGACTTGGCGCGGCGCCAATGCCAGCGGCTCGGGTGCCAAGGCCGCCCAGAAGGCCGCGCGCAAACCGGCGCGTTGCGGTTGCGGCCACCAGGGAGCGGCGGTGAAGAGCGAGGCGCCCGTCGCCAGCAGCGAATCCACGCGCGCATGGTCCTGGGCATCCAGCAGGAGCGCGGTGCAATCGTCGCTGTCGCCCTGGCGCGGCGGCTTGCCCCGGCAGTCGAGCCATGCGGCCAAGGCGTCGGTCATCGATTGGGCCGCCCGCCAGACGTCGCGGCCGAGCGGGAAGCCGGCCGCATAGCCTTCGAGCAGCGCAGTCAAGGTGAGCTCGAGGACGAAAAGATGGTAGTCCGTGGCAAGCTCGCGGTTGGCGCCGTCGCCAAAGGTTTGGCGCGGTATCTCGCGCCGCAGGACCGCCAGGGCCTGCGCGCGCCAGCGATCCGTCTGGGAGAAGCCGCGGAAGGCGCAGGTGGCGGCGAAGAGGCCGGTCGCCTCGGCCAGCAAGTGGTTGTTGGCCGAGGAGCCATGGCTGCGCAGTCGCGCCAGATAGAGCTGATGGCCGTAGAGCTGTCGCAGAAAGATCGGGTTGCGCTCGAACAGCGCGGGCGCCTCGCTCCAGCTGTGCAGCAAGCGCCGGATCCAGACCCAGGCGATCAGCCGCATGCCGACCTCGATGCCCATGGTCCAGTGGATGCCGGACAGAAACGGATTGGCCTGCCACCAGGATTGGAGCTGCTCCCCGATCCGCTCGGCATAGCGATTGTCACCTGTCAGCGCATAGGCCGCCGCCAGCAGCGTCAAATGGTGATGGCGCGACAGCTCCCACACTCGTTTGACGTCCCGGTCAGGTGCGCCTGCCCGCCAATCGATATCGAAGCTGTAGTCGTGCCGGCTCGCGGAGAAATCGGTGTCGGCATCCCGGAACCAGTCGGGCACGGGCGTCATGTCGGCGCGGGTGCGGCCGAAGATCGTCCAGCGGCCGCCCATGACCTCTTCGGCCGCGGCGACAAGCCTTCGCGCCGAGGCCTCATCCGGGGGGATCGTCGCGAGGCGAGAGAGAGGGGTGGCGAAAATGACCGGCCCGCTGCGGCGCGGGGGGAGGGATCGGGCGCTGTCCAGCGCATGACGCGATCGCCAGATCGTCTTCTTTGCCGCGTCGCCGGTCCGAAGCGCGATTTCGAGCGCGGACATCCGCCGCAGCCTCGCGGCGTACCAAGCGAGATTCATCGCGGGCACCCTGTTACGTTTCGATGCGACGGCAGTGTCCCGATCGAGGCCGCCCCGACCGAGGCCGCCATGGCGCCACGGGCGATCAATAAGCGTTCTCGCGTTTCAGAACGGCGACGATCGTCAGGAGCAGGATCTTGATGTCGAGCAGGACCGACCAGTTGTCGATGTAGTAGAGATCGTGTTCGACGCGCTTGACCGCCTTCTCGACGGTGTCGATCTCGCCGCGCCAGCCATTGACCTGGGCCCAGCCGGTGATGCCCGGACGAACGCGGTGGCGTGCCGCGTATTCGGCGACGATCTCGTCGTAGTAGCGGTTGTTGATCTTGAGCGCGGCCTGATGGGGCCGGGGACCCACGATCGACATCTCGCCGCGCAGCACATTGATGATCTGCGGCAGCTCGTCGAGACTGGTCTTGCGCAGGAAGGCGCCCAGCCGGGTCACCCGCGAATCGCCGCGCCTGACCACCTTCTCGCCCGCTGCATCGCATTGATCGTGATACATGGTGCGGAACTTGAAGACCTCGATCATCTGGTTGTTGTAGCCGTAACGGCGTTGACGGAAGAAAACCGGTCCCGGGCTGTCGATCTTGACGGCGATCGCCACCAGAGCCAGGAGCGGCGCGATGAGGAGGAGGATGACGGCCGCGAGAAACCGGTCCTCGATCTCCTTGCGGACCCACTTCCAGTCGCTGAGAGGGCGATCCAACAGGTTCAGAACCGGCTGGTCGGCAACCCGGCCGAGTGAGCAATTCGCCAGGGGCAGGCCCTTGATATCCGGGCAGAGGCTCACGGCCACGGGGAGCTGGCGCAGCCGCTGGAAGATATCGGCCAATTGGCGTTCGGCTGTAGCCGGCATGGCGACCACGATCTGATCGACATGGACCCGGCGGCAGAATTCGGTCAGGTCGTCGATATTGCCCGACAGGTGGCGGCCCGCGACGGCGGCGCGGCGGTCGCTGAATCGCTCGTCGAACACGCCCACGATCTCCACATCGTCATTATGCGCGGCCTCGACCATGGCGATGAAACGTTCGGCCTCGTTCCCGGCGCCGACCACGACCAGATTGCGGCAGAGGCGGCGCTGCCGGGTCCAGTGGCGCACCAGGGTGCTGAGAACCGTCCGGTTGACGGCCAACCCGCCGGCCCCGATCAGGAACCAGGCGACCACCCAGCCGCGCGAAAAATTCTCGCCGGTCTTGGTGAAGAACAGCGCGGCCGCGAAGACCAGGAGCACGAGCGACCAGGCCAGCAGCACCCGGCCGAAGCGCCGCAGCGGCGAGCGCAATGTCGGGTGGGTATACACATTGGCCATCTGGAAGCCGTTGGCGCAAAGCAAGCCGATGATGGCCACGAACACCAGGCTCAAGTCGGCGGCCAGGGCTTGCTGGGCGGGAGGATAGACCCGATAGGCGATCAGCCCGGCGCCGAGGACTGCAACCAGGTCGGCAAGCCGCAGGCATCCGGAGACGATTGGCAGCGAAACAGTCCGTCTCTCCGATATCATCGAAGTTACCTGTCAATTTTTGTTTTTTCTGAGACCCTCTGCACGGTTGCCACAGTTACGCCGGGCAGCGGCGTTCGGGGGCGGCGAAGTCACGCTAACAGCGACGCGAGTCGAGCCAGGGGAACAAAGTTGTGGCACTGTCGATGCTGTTGAATGGGTGCTCAGCAATAAGCCGCTACAGACTTGCATTTGCGGTCGATCGGATTCGCGCGCGTCGTGGCATCGCTGTGGCAGCGAATTACAAGACCATTCGGTGAGATTTCGCACGCCGAATAGCGGGGCATGTCATGGGCTCGACATCGCTTCCTGGAAATGGACCGGAGATTGGTTTGGCCGCCAACCAAGCCGTAGAGCTCGCTCGCATTAACGATTGAATCGAAGGGACGAGGTTTTTATGCGCGACGGTGATCGGATGGATGAGGCCAAGCCGCGCCGGGCGATCGATGCGCTGCGGCATTTTCTCGAAACCCCACTGGACCGGTTGATCGAGCCGCCGGGCCATGCCGATGGCGCGACGAGAACGCTCGCGCTCTTCCGCGAGATGGTCGCGCGCGTCCCCGCCTATCGTCGCTTCCTCGCCGAGCGGGACGTCGACCCGGCCGCGATCGACAGCGAATCCGACCTGGCCAAGCTGCCGCTCACCGACAAGGCGAACTATCTGCTGCGTCACCCGCTGGCCGAGCTCTGTCGCGACGGGCGGATCGAGAGTTGCGACATGATGGCGGTCTCCTCGGGCTCGACGGGCAAGCCGACCTTCTGGCCGCGCTTCATGAGCGACGAGCTCGCCATCGCCGTCCGTTTCGAGCAGGCCTTCCATGACAGTTTCGCGGCCGACCGGCGTCGGACATTGGCCGTCGTGTGCTTCGCGCTCGGCACTTGGGTCGGCGGCCTCTTTACCACCTCCTGCTGCCGCTATCTCGCCGCCAAGGGCTATCCGGTGATGGTGGTGGCGCCCGGCAACAACAAGCCGGAGATTTGGCGCGTGGTGCGCGAACTGGCGCCACAGTTCGAGCAGACGGTGCTGCTGGGCTACCCGCCCTTCCTCAAGGACGTGATCGATGGCGGCATCGCGGAGGGCATCGATTGGCGCCCCTTTCAGGTGAAGCTGGTGCTGGCGGGGGAGGTCTTCAGCGAGGAGTGGCGGGATCTGGTCGGCGCGAGAGCCGGCATCGCCGAGCCCGCGTTCGGCTCCGTGGCGCTCTATGGCACGGCCGACGCCGGCGTGCTCGGCAACGAGACGCCGCTCAGCATCGTCATCCGTCGATTTCTCGGGCGCAATCCCGATGCCGCGCGCGCGCTCTTCGGCGAATCACGGCTACCGACCCTGGTCCAGTACGACCCGCTCATGCGCTACTTCGAGACGCAGAACGGCACGCTTCTCTTTTCCGGCAGCAACGGCGTGCCGCTGCTGCGCTATCACATCGCGGACGATGGTGGGATCATCCCTTATGACGACATGCTGCGATTCCTGGCGACCCGCGGGTTCGATCCGGTCGCGGCCTTGTCACGGGAAGGCCGCAGCGTGCCGTCCGGCCGCGGCTTGCGGCCCTTGCCCTTCGTCTATGTGTTCGGGCGTTCCAACTTCACGGTGTCCTATTTCGGCGCGAACATCTATCCGGAGAACATCACCGTGGGGCTGGAACAGGATCAAATCGCGGGCTGGGTCACGGGCAAGTTCGTGCTACAGGCGGTCGAAGGGCTCGACCAGGCCCCGCACCTCGCGATCGCTGTCGAGCTGGCGCCCGGCGTCGCGGCCGACGAGCAGAAGCGCGACCGCGTCGCGCAGTCGATCTTGGTGCAGCTCCTGCGGCTCAACAGCGAATTTCAGGCCTACACGCCGCCCGAATACCGGATGCCCCGCGTCGCGCTAAAGGCGACCGGCGATCCCGACTGGTTCCCGATCGGGGTCAAGCACCGCTATACGCGCAAGTGAGTCGCGCTCAAGCGGCGCTCTTGCCGCCGCCGGAGCGGTTCTCGATGTCGTCGAGAAGGGCGGAGAGATCCTCCAGACCGTCCAGGTTGGCCGGATCAACGGACGCAGGCGCCCCCTCCGTGGCGAACGCCGCCACCATCGCACCGGTCTGGCGCGCGATCGCTGCCAGCAGATCGGGCGTATGGATCGGTTTGGTGACGTAATCGTTCATGCCCGCTTCCAGATAGGTCTCGCGGTCGCCGGCAAGGGCGTTGGCGGTGAGCGCGATGATCGGCACCCGGCCCGCCGCCCCCGGCAGCGCGCGAATTCGGCGGGTCGCCTCGATGCCATCCATTTCCGGCATATGGCCGTCCATCAAGATGAAATCGAACCGGCCGGCGCTCGCTGCGTCCAGCGCTTCGCGGCCATCGGCAACGAAGGTGGCCTGAATGCCGGCCGTGTTCAGGATCCCGGCGATCACCAACTGGTTCACCCGGTTGTCCTCGGCGATCAACGCCTGCAAGCCGGCGCGCAGGCCCGCCGAAGGTTTCGAATCCGTCGCTTCGGCGCGATCGAAGCTGCCATCGTCGCGGCGCAAGGGAATTTCGAACCAGAACCGGCTGCCGCGACGAGGTTCGCTCTCGACGCCGATGCTCCCGCCCATCAGATCGACCAACTGCTTGCAGATGGCCAGGCCCAGACCGGTCCCGCCATATTTGCGCGTGGTGGAGCTGTCAGCCTGGTGGAAACGCGTGAAGAGGTTTGCCTGGGCCGCTGAGGGAATGCCGATCCCCGTATCCTCGACCTCGATGCGCAGGCAGACCCTTTCCCCCTCGTCCCGGGTCCGTGCGCGTATCATGACATGTCCGCGATCGGTGAACTTGATGGCGTTGCCGACCAGATTGATCAGGATCTGGCGCAGGCGCGTCGGATCGCCGACCAGCCGCTCCGGAAGATCCTCGAGCCCTTCCGACCCGAGATGGAGCGCCCTGCCCGCGACCCGGTGCGCCATCAGCGCATCGACCGAGCGCAGCAGATCGCCGAGCGAGAAGGCCACCGTCTCAAGCTCGAGCTTGCGAGCCTCCATCTTCGAAAAATCGAGGATGTCGTTGATGATCGCCGTCAGCGATTCGGCCGACACCGTGATGACGTCGAGGTAGCCCGACTGCTCCCGATCGAGATCGGTCCGCTTCAGCAGCGACAGCATGCCGATGACGCCGTTCATTGGCGTACGGATCTCGTGGCTCATCATCGCGAGGAACTGCGATTTGGCCTGGCTGCTGGCCGACGCTTCCTCGAGCGCGCGCGTCAATCGTTCGGTCGTGGATTCGAGATGCTTTTTCGTCGCCTCCAGCTCGGTCACCGTGAGGCGCAGGCGCTCGGCTTCGCGCTCGGATATCTGCGCGATTCGCCGATCGGCGATCGCCCCCACCAGGGCGGCCAGAAGGATGACCAGGGTGACGCCGACCACGCCGAAGGCCAGCCAGTCGGCGCGAACCGCTTCCGAGCGCAGCAGGATCGAGGGGTTGGGAACGATGCCCACCGCGGCCATGGCCGTGAAATGGAGACCGCAGATCGCGCCGACCAGAAACAGCGTGCCGGCCCATCGCCGCAAGCGATGCGCCGGCCCGAAGGCCAGGACAAAGCCGGGTGCGCCCAACAGCAGCCCGACGATCTGCGCGGCGACGACGTAGCCCTCGTCATAGGCGAGATCGCCCGGCACTTGCATCGCCGCCATGCCGGTGAAATGCATGGCGAAGACGCCGATGCTGAAGATCGCACCGCCCGCGGCGCGATGCGCGGCCGACGGCTTGACCGACCAGAGCGCGACCGCGAAGCCAGCGCCCGTCAAGGCGATGGCGACGGCAATCGAGTCCATCGTCAGCAGGAAGTCATAGACGACCGGAAAATTCGGCCTGAAAGCGAGGGCGGCGACGAAATGCGTGGCCCAGATCCCGCTCCCCGTCACGATCGCGGTGCCCAGGAGCCAGCCCAGGCGGGCGCGCAAGCCGGTGCGCTGCGCGCGCAACCCCATGTTCACCGCCACATGGCAGGCGACGGCGCAAAGGATGGCAGCCAGAACCACCAGACGCCAATCATGGCTCTGGGTCAGGCAGAGATAGACCCTGAACATGGGCTGGAGTCTGGAAAACAGCGATTAATCGGCGCTTAAGCCAAGGATGTTGACGCGAATTTGAGCGTCCTTCGAGGCTGGCCGATCGTTTCTGACGCGACAAGTGTTCGACATAGAGCGGCTTCCGAGAGGGCTTCGCGCGCCCTTACGGTGAATGAAAACTTACCGGCCCCGGCCACGGGCGGAAGACCGGATCCGCAGACACGACCGGCGCCCTGACTGCGGACTAATGCCTGCGCGGGCGAACGCCGAGCGCCTTCGACGGCCGGCGATTCGCCGACTTCTTTTTCGCCGGCTTTTCCTCATCCGGGAATCGGATGTCCCGGCTGAAGCAGATCGAGAGCATCCAGGCCTTGCCTTTGCCCCGATTGAGGAAGGCGTGCGGCATTTTGCTGTCGATATAGGCGCTGTCGCCCGCTTTCAGTCGGACCGGCGCATAGAGCTCGGTGTGGAGCTCGATATTGCCCTGGAGCACATAGATGAACTCCTCGCCCTCATGCGAGCTCCAGCGCGTGATGTCGGAAGGCCTTCGCGCCTTTACCTCCATATGGAGCGGGATCATATGCTTCTGCCGCAGCTCGGCGGAGTGGACCTCATATTCGTACATGTCGGTCGAGAAGAAGACGCCGCTGCCGCCCTGCGTGGTGGTGAGGCGGCCGGCCGGCAGATACGCCGAGGCGCCGTTCAGCATCGCGTCGAAACCGAGCCCGAGGCCCCGCGCGATCTTGAGCAGGGTATCGAACGAAG